>Ga0209180_10000268_pt1 | contig 23429 bp, 24 predicted proteins | sample CZO8metaG_3_FD_188355 | JGI IMG/M metagenome (GOLD analysis project Ga0209180, IMG submission 188355) | Vadose zone soil microbial communities from the Eel River Critical Zone Observatory, Northern California, USA - CZOApr15con2H2.8 metaG... | ecosystem: Environmental > Terrestrial > Soil >...
CCGGCGCGGCTGAGCTCATCGGTGGCCTTCCCGACGGCTACGACACCGCGCTGGGCAAGTGGTTCGACCACGGGGTGAACCTGTCCGGTGGCGAGTGGCAGAAGGTCGCGCTCGCGCGCGCGTTCATGCGCGATGCGAAGATCCTGCTTCTCGACGAACCAACGTCGGCGCTGGATGCGCAAGCCGAGTACGACCTGTTCGAGCGGTTGCGTTCGCTCACGCGCGGGCGCACGGCAGTTTACATCTCGCACCGGTTCTCGACTGTGCGCCGCGCCGACCGGATCGTCTTCCTCGAGCACGGCCGCCTCGTCGAGGAGGGCACGCACGCGGAGCTCATGAAGCTCAATGGCCGTTATGCCCGCCTCTTCCGGATGCAGGCCTCGGCCTACACGGGCGAGGATGTGGTCCCGGAACCCGAAGACATAAAGGTGTAGAGGTAACGGCCGAGTAGAGTTTCCCGCCATGCCGTCCCGGTTTCTGACACCGATCCGAGTCGGCATTTTTCTAGGCGTGGCGACCGCCGCGGCATATCTGATCGGTTCCGGCCGCTCGTTCGGCTACGACGCCGCCGCCACTTTCGCGAACTACGTCGCCACCCCAAACCTCGCCGATGCGTTCGCCGTGCACTCAGTTCTGCCAAGCATCCAGCTCAAGTACATCGCCTCCAACGACCACGTCTTCCTCTCGCTCGTGAGCCATGTCATCTATTCGGTGACCGGATCTCGAAGCGAGGTCGTATATCGGATGGTGCCGGCCCTGGCGGCGGGGGGGACGGTGGGCGTTTCCACCGCGGTGCTGGCGAAGCGATTCGGGCTGGTCGCCGGTGCCTGTGCCGGGATATTCATCGCGACCAACCCGCTCTTCGTCGAGAGCAGCCGCGACTTGCGCGGCTACAGCCTGGCGGCGCTCCTCTCGGTCCTGGCGACAATTTCCCTCTCCCCGCAGGGGAGAGGTTTAGGGAGAGGGGCGCGGGTCGTCTATGCGGTGCTCATGGGCCTGGCGATCGCGACACACGTGTTCGCGATCGTTGTCCTGCTTGGCCACGTCGTCTGGGTCGCAATACGCAAATCGCGAGCTGACCTGATCCAGCTCGCTGCAGCGTGGATCGCCGCCTTGGTGATCGGCGCTGCGGCAAACGCGAACATCGAAGTCATGGTGTTCGTCCAGCACGGTTTTCCGGCGAGCCAGTTCGACCCCACCTTTCCCCGCGATCTCGTCCTCTTTCTCCTGGGCGCGCCCGTGCTGCTGAGCGTCGGCCTCTGGCTGAGCACCTTCGGGCTGGGCATTTGGACGGTGCGGCGCGAGCCGTTGGTGTGGGCGGCGGTCGGGGTGGTCGCGGTGGTGGTTGTCGTCCTCTGGCTCATCCTGCAGCCGGCCTATCTGTACCCGCGCTTTTTCATCTTTCTCATCCCGGGCATCGCGTACGTGATGGCGGCCGCAATCCAGCGCTGGAAGGTGTTGGCGCCAGTCGTCTTGGCCGGCGCGGTTGCGGCCGTTGTGGCCCAGGTCCCTGGCTACACGGCGGACCCGCTCGCCCTACCGCAAGCTGCGGCCGCGGTGGAGAGCGCTCGACATGCTGGACTCACCGCCTGCGTGATCCACTCGGACGAGCAGGTCCTCGCCGCCTACACGACTCATTTCAAGGTGGTCACGACCGCCGGCGAGCTGGCCGGGTGTGACGAAGTGGTGGTGGTGAGCTGGAATGTCGACCTGGTGCTGCGCGACCTCGCCGCCCAGGAGTTCCCGCGCCGGACGCTACTCCCCGCTGGTTACCCCGCCGTCGTGCTCGGGCGCTGAGCCCGAGGCGCTAGTGGCCGGCGTGGCTGTGGTTCAGCTGGAGGACGCGTACCGCGCGGCCACGCATACGGTCGCAGCGCCAGCAGAAAACCACGGCATCGATCCCCCACGGCAGGATCCCTTGCAGCAGTACCTCTCGCTCACGACGGTGCAGCAGCCAACAGACTAGATAACTCATTGAGCCCGACGAAGCTATCACCTGGACCCCGACAAAGCAAAGGAAAGAGTGTTAAAAGTTGGTGGGGAGGCGGTCGATCTTCGCGGCGAGGATGAAATCGTTCTCGGTCAGGCCGCCGGCGGCGTGGGTGAAAAGGTGGACGGTCACGTAGCCATAACCGACCAGAAGGTCGGGATGGTGGCCTTCGGCCTCGGCAATCGGGGCGATCTTGTTGACGAACTCAACCGCCGGCATGAAGCCCTTGAACTTGTACCCCTTGGTGAGGCGCATGTGCCCTTCTGAGTCCTCGACCGTCCAGCCGTCGACCTGCTCGAGGAGCTGCCCGACCTCATGACTGGAGAGTGGGGGAGTGCCGGGCTCGCACTTGACGCAGTGCCGCTGGTCGAGGGGTTTGGTCTCGGGCGCCATCAAGATGATCGTATCTCCCTATCCCCCTCGGGGAGAGGGTTGGGGAGAGGGGCGTAGAGCACAATCGTGGGCTGGGTAGAATGGTCCCTCCCGCCGGGCGCGCGCAGCGCATTTTTGGGCGGCTAGCTCAGCGGGAGAGCGCTTGCCTCACACGCAAGAGGTCGTTGGTTCAAACCCAACGCCGCCCACCACCCGTTCGTGGCCCCGTCGTCTAGTGGACTAGGACGCAGCCCTCTCAAGGCTGAGATCGCGGGTTCGAATCCCGCCGGGGCTACCACGCTCACGCTCGATGTCAAACGCGCGAATTTTCGGGCCTTCAGGATGCTCCGAGCACGAAGGATGATGATTCAGTACTGGTGACACGTCACCGGGCGCGGCTGGGTGGTTCACCGGTACTCGGGTAATTGTCCCGCGACGTAACCGTTTGACGGTGCCGGCGTTGAACAGGCCCGACAGATAGATGAGGAAGGAGCTGCTCTTATCCGGTGCGGCGTTGGTGGTCCTGGTGCTCATCGGGGCGTGCACCGCGCATGGCCCGATCGTCGCCGGAAGCTCGCCGTCCGCCTCGACCACACCATCAGACTCAGCCAGCTCCGGTAGCTCGCAATCACCCTCCGCTGCAGCAAGCGCATCCCCGACGCCGACAGCCACGCCTGTCCAGGCCGGTCCTGGCACTTGGCAGCCTGGCCCCGAGATGTCGAGCCCGCGGACCGACTTTGCGGCCGTCGCACTCCCGAGGGGCGGGGTGTTGTTGATCGGAGGCGAGTCGACCTTCACCACCATTACGGCGTCGGCCGACATCTTCGACCCGACAACCAACACGATCCACCCTGCGGCGCCGATGAGCACCGCGCGCAGCGGCCATACGGCGACATTGCTCCCGAATGGGAAGGTGCTGGTGGTCGGGGGCTTCAGTGGACCCGGCGTCCCGGCTCTCGGTTCAGCCGAGCTTTACGACCCCGCGACGAACAGCTGGACGCTGGCCGCGGCCATGAACCAGCCGCGAGCGCACCATGCCGCAGTCCTCATGGGCAACGGCAAGGTGTTCGTAACGGGGGGCGAGGGTGGGCCGGGAAATTCCATTCCCAGTGCGTCGGAGATTTACGACCCGGGTACCAACACGTGGACGTCGGCCCAAACTTTTTACGGCTACCGGCCCAATGGCACGACCGCAACCGTCCTTAAGGATGGCCGGCTCACGATCTATGGTGGTGTGGAGCAGGTTCAGCCCGGGAACTCCTACGAGTTCTACGACCCGGCGACTGGGCGGGCCGCGTACGGGCGGTTCATGGGCCCCGGCGACACGAGCTACTCGACGGTCGCCTCGCTCGAGGATGGAACGGTGATCATCGTTGGAGGCCAGCAAACCTACAACCCAACCGGTGCCCTCAACGCGACCGCCATCTTCAATCCGGCGCTGGACGTGGCCGGTAACACCACCACCGACGCATGGTCAGCAGGGCCGGCGATGGACGTTGGGCACTGCCGGCACACCATGACCACGCTTCGCAACGGTCTGCTCCTAGTCGCCGGAGGGCGATGTGGATCGTCGGAATCGATTGCTGTCGCCGAGCCCTACGACCCGGTGGGCAAGAGGTGGCTGCCGGCCGCACCCCTCCTGAACGCCAGGGGGATCCACACCGCGGTGCTGCTGCCCGACGGCCGCGTTCTGGTGGCCGGAGGCAGCAAGATCAGCGCCGCGATCACGGACACAACCGAGATCTACACCCCGGCCTGAGAAATCTCCTCCCCACGCAGTGGGGAGGCGGCCCGAAGGGCCGGAGGGGCCTACCAATGGACTCGACGTGCCTGGCTCGGGGTTAACCTGCCTTCGTGCGGCGCCGTGCTTGGCCTGCCAAACCGGCCTTCCATCCGGTGGATGAATTCGACGCGGTTCGTGGTACCAGGGACGACCAATCCCGTCTCCCGCTCCCACCTTTTGAACTAAGCGCCGAGCTTCTCGCTGACGATTTTGGATGTACGCCAACGGCTTAGAAGCAGCGTGCTTGACGTTGATGGCGAGATGTAAGATCCTTCACCGAGACTCGCCAGGAGGCTCGACGAAAAGGGTATGAACATTGCTCTCTGGATCCTCCAGGTGGTGGTGGGCGGCTTCTTCGTCTGGCACATGAACCTGCTGCTCAGACCGAACCCGGAGCGGTTGCGGCAGGGTATGAACTGGGTACTCGAGATGCCGGCCGGTCTACGAATCTTCGCCGGCATTGCCGAAGGGCTCGCCGGCATTGCGCTGATCTTCGCGGGCCTGATCCGGCCCGTCTCCTGGCTGGTGGCTCTGGCGGGCGCCGGGCTCGTCGTGTTGATGCTCGGCGCGATCGTTTTCCACATTCCGCGCCGCGAATACCGCAACATCGGGCTCAACGTCTTCCTGCTGCTGCTTGCGGGCTTCATCGCCTATGGGCGCTGGGTTATTGAGCCCTTTTGATCGATGTTCTAAAGCGAGATCGCTAGGCTAAGGCCGACGCCCTGAGGTCGCAATGAGGCACCGGCTACCGTGCGCTCTATCTCTTCGGCTTCAAGCCATGGGACATGAACCGGTCATTCCTGAGGAGTGGTCGGGCGCTGCCGCGAACGGAGCAGCAGCTCAGCCGAACGTCGCGCGCGGTTTCGTAGGTGTTGCCTCGAATTACGCCGGGGCTACCAGTTTTCCCTGCTAAACGAACCCAAGCGCTTGAACGAAGACGATGAAACCGAAGACGTCCGGACGTTTGGCGAACTCGGCCGCAGACTCGCTGATAGCATCCATTTGCGCTTCTGTCGCCCAGCCGTGGGTGATGACTGATTGTCGGAAGGCCGTGTCTCTCACCTGATTCTCGATAATCATCCGGAAGACCGCTGCGATCTCACCAGTGCCCGCTGTGGTCTCCATTCCGCCGCTGGCCTCGGTGCGGCTGAACCCCGCGTCGAGCAGATGGGCGCGCAAATCGGCGGCGTAGGTGGTGCTCGCGCCATTGTGCTCCTGCCACCGAGCCATCAGCTCCTGGAAGAGCGCGACCTCCGGCGTTCGTGGCCGGAAGACGAAGGCAGGGTAGTACGGGTCCTTGATCGCCGCCACCCCGCCGGGTCGGAGGACCCGGCGCATCTCGCGCAGCGCGCGGCCCGGATCACTGACGTGCTCGATGACAAAGTGGGCTACGGCCACGTCGAAGCTAGCATCCGGGAACGGAATCTCGTAAATCGATCCTTCTTCGAACCGGACATTCCCAATGCTCCCTTCGGCGGCTAGCGAGCGCGCCGTCTCAAGTTGGCGTGGCTCAATGTCGATGCCAATCACATCTGCAGGCATCACCGCCCTGGCCAGACCAACCGTGATCGAGCCAGGGCCGCAACCGCAGTCGAGCACCCTCCGGCCGGGCGCGAGGTGAGGCATAAGGAATGCAAGCTCTCGCTCCGCAGTCCGCATCGTCATCCACCGCCGCGTCCATTCCTCGTAGCCGTGGACGTAATGCTCTTTCCTCCCGGCCTCGGTCCCCATGGTGCCCAGAACAATAGCGCCAGACTCATCAACCTTTTGGCGTGAGTGCGAAAGCCGCTGCCGCAGATTTAGCGAAAGTTCAGGCGAGGATTCGTAGTTGTCGCCTCGAATTCCGCCGGGGCTATTTAATCTTGGAACCGCTGGTCGGTCCGTGTCCGAGGAATGACCGCATCAATCGACCAGCGCGGCGCGGGCCCACATCTCCATCAGGCCCTCCGGGCCAAAAGCGGCTTTCGGCATGAATGCGATGGCACCTGATTCGGCGATCCGAGTTGCGAATTCCTCGCGATCGTACGTCGACAGCAGCAAGACCGCGACCTTCGGGTAAGCGGCCCGGATACGGCGGCTCGCCTCGAGTCCGTCGATGCCCGGCAGGTGGACATCCATCAGGACCATGTCGGGGTGAAGCCGGCCGGCAGCCACAACAGATTCCTCGCCGGTGTCGGCCTCGCCCACGACTTCGAAGCCCTGCGTGGCGTTGACGACCTCACGTGCCGCGGCGCGAAAGGCCTCCTGGTCGTCGCAAATCAAGACTTGCACTGGCATGCTGCCTACGCGCAGGTTAGCGGCAGGACTGAGCACGCCCAAGGGTGCCTGCACCATTGAATTGGTGAGGCCAGCCCTATCCTTTGCCCGATGCCGATCAGGATCGTGCTCGCAGACGACAGCTTCATCGTCCGAGAGGGGATGCGCGAGCTTCTTCAGTCCGTCGACGAGCTCGACCTCGTCGCTACCTGCAGCGATCTCGATTCACTGCGAGCGGCGATTGATCGAGAACGGCCGGAGGTCGTGTTGACCGACATCCGGATGCCGCCGACCAACACGGATGAAGGAATCCGCATGGCGGATGAGCTGCGGCGGAGTCAACCGTCGATCGGAGTCGTGGTCCTGAGCCAGTACGCCGACGCCGAGTACGCGCTTGCGCTGCTCGACAAGGGCGCCGCGGGCCGCGCTTACCTGCTGAAAGAGCGCGTGTCAGATCTGGATCAGCTCGTCAACGCCATACGCGAGGTCGCACGCGGCGGCTCGGTGGTCGACTCGAAGGTCATCGAGAACCTCATCGCCGCCCGCTCCCGAAGTAAGCCCTCGGCACTGGCCGACCTGACCCCTCGGGAACTAGAAGTCCTCGCCAGTGTGGCCGAGGGCAAGAACAATGCCGCGATCGCCGCCGGCCTGCACCTCACCGGCGGAGCTATCGAGAAGCACATCAGCTCAATCTTTTCCAAGCTCGGCCTGAGTGAGGAGAACGACGTTCACCGCCGCGTCAAGGCAACCCTCATATTCCTGGCGGAAGGGCGGGAAGCCGAAAGGCGGTAACCAGCTCCCTACGGCCCTTGACCGGCGCGGGGCCGATCTGCTCGGCCTGGGGCCGGCGGCTGAGCGCTGCGTAGGTCGCCTCGCTAAGTACTGTCTCTCCGCACGAGGCGAACTGCTGCAGGCGCTGTGCGAGGTTGACGGCGTCGCCCACCAGCGAATATTCGGCCCGCTCCTCACTTCCGATGAACGCCGCCGCGACCAAGCCGGTGGATAGGCCGACCCCGAGTTCAAAAGCCGGCAGTCCTGCCGCCTCCCACCGGCGGTTGAGGTCGAGCTGAGCTCCGTGCATGGCCTGGGCGGCGCGGAGCGCACAGTCCGCGTGATCGGTCTGTGGCTCGGGGGCGCCGAACACGGCCATCACGGAATCGCCCACGAACTGCATCAAGGTTCCGCGCGTCTCGAGAACGGCGTCGCTTGCAACCGTGCGGTGCTGCGCAAGCTGGCCTGCCAGGCGGCCCGGATCCGACTCCTCAGCGATCGCCGTGTAGCCACGCACGTCTGAAATCAACACAGTGACGATCAGCTTCTCGGTGTCTCCAACACCGCGCCCGCCCCGGCGCAGCCGGTCCGCGATTCCGCCAGGCAGAAGGCGGCTGAGCATCTCGCCCTGCTCCTCGCGCTCGACGATGGCCTGATGCAGCCGGCGCAGGTTGCGAAGGCCTGCATCGCCGCCCCCGGTCGCCTGCTTCGCCAGCTTGAAGAAGAGCTGCTCGATTGACCTGGCGACGTCGGCGCCCGTGGTCCTTCGCTTGATCGCGATCGCCTTGATGGGCCTGCCTTCCGCCACCATGGCGAGCAGCTCCTCCTCCACGGGCGACAGGTCCGCCTCGCCGAGCGGACGGACCAGCGCCGCCACGATTTTCGAATCGAGCACCGAGCCTCCGCCGGCCACGGTGCGTATCGCTCTGGCCAGCTGATCGCCAGTGGCCACCCCGTCTTTGAGTAAGTAAGCGCACCCAGAAGCGCCTTCGGTGAGCAGGGCCACGGCGTACTCAGGGTCATCGAATTGAGACAGGATCACGATCCCCATGCCGGGGTGACGCTTGCGCACGAGCCTCGCAGCATCGATACCTTCGCGCTGGAAAGTCGGCGGCATTCGAATGTCGGTGACGATCGCCTGCGGGGCGAGCGCGTCCGCGCGTGCGATCAGCTCGTCGTAGTCGCCGGCCACGCCGACAACCTCCAGGTCATCCGTCATGCCCAACAACGCGCGTAACCCCTCGCGCACGATCACACTGTCGTCGGCGAGCAGCACGGTAATCCGTCCCACGATCCAATTGGACGTGGTGATTCAACCGCTGAGCAAGGCAGCCAGCATCACGGCAGCCATGCGGCTGGCCCTACTCAAAGACGCCAGCCGCCACCATCGACCGGATCCGCATGCGGCCTCACGTTGTGTGGCGGAGGTTGACCAAATGAAATTTGAAAGTTCCGTTACAGCGGTTTCCTGGATTCCCTTCGAGGCGGTCAAGGGATTCCTGGCCGTGCCCTTCGATATGGGCCTTGCCCATTACGACGAACCGCTTCCGTCCCGACTCGACGACCTGGACGACTGGCATCGCAAAGATCTGTTCCGCGAGTGCAACGAGCTGAAGGGCTGGATCGAGGTCGAGGACGGGAAGATAACCGCCTGGGGACAGCACGGCGGCGGGCGCATCGGTGTGACCCGCTTGAAGATCGGTCCGAAGACGTTGACGGTGAAGGCCAAGGCTATGCCTGACATCCGGCCCGAGGCTGTCGTCACCGAGACGTTCGTGCGCTTCACCCAGACCTGCGGCGGCCGCACCGGCGTGCCGGCTCCACGACCCGTCAGTCGCAAGCCTCTGTTCCAGATCGATTCCGCGGTTGCCTGGACGACTCTATCCTTGACCATCCACGCCGACGGCCACTCGGAGCGCGAGCTCGTCGGAGCCAGCTGCTTCCCCCGTCACTGGATTTATGACGATGCCGGCGACCTCGTTATGCAAACGGGGCTGACCGACTTCAGCACCTGGATCAACGACGCTTTCGGCGAGCGCACGCCGTGGGGTACGTACGACTCTCCTGCGATGGTGCAGCCGGTGGAAAGCGCACTCGAGCGCGAACTTGGGTCGATCATCGTCGGCGGAACCAAGGAAAAGAGCCGCGCGATCACCAAGGGAAACACCCTTATCGATCAGGGCGCGGCCGGTGACGAAATGTTCCTAGTGCTCGACGGCACGTTCGCCGTCGAGGTCGACGGCGACACGGTCGCTGAGGTGGGTCCCGGCGCGATCGTCGGTGAGCGGGCGTTGGTCGACAAGGGCGCGCGGACCGCGACGCTGCGGGCCATCACAGAGTGTCGAGTCATTTCAGTGGCGCGCCGCTACGCGGATGACAGGGAGCTTTCGGAGATCGCCGCCCGCCACCGAAGGGAGGACGTCCGATAATGCGGCAATCCATGGACGGCCCGATCGTCCAGGCCGCGCGCCTGCGCAAGGTCTACCGGGGCGCGAACGAGGTCGAGGCCCTGCGCGGCATCGACATCGAGGTCGAGCGCGGCGAGATGATCGCCATCGTCGGGCCTTCCGGCTCCGGCAAGACGACTCTTCTCAACTGCCTGTCTGGCCTCGACGCGTTCGATGGCGGCAAGGTCATTGTTGACGGCCAGGACCTCTCCGCGATGTCCGACCGCGCGCGCACCGCCTACCGGCGCGACCACATGGGCTTTGTGTTTCAGGCCTTCAACCTGTTGCCCGTGCTCTCTGCGGTCGAGAACGTGGAGATCCCGCTCTTGCTCCAAAACCTCAACTCGAGCGACTCCCGCCGGCGCGCGCTGGAGATGCTGGAGACATTGGGCCTCGCCCATCGCGCCAATCACCGACCAGACCAGCTGTCAGGTGGGGAGCAGCAGCGCGTTGCAGTTGCCCGGGCTTTGGTTCACCAGCCGGCGGTGGTCTGGGCGGATGAGCCGACCGGCAATCTCGACACAGAGGTCACGCAGGTCATCGTCGAGCTGCTGGTGCGAATGAACCAGGACGGCCAGACCGTCGTCCTCGTCACCCACAACCCGCAGGTGGCCGAGCGCGCCCGACGCACGCTACACATGCGGGACGGCCGCATCGAAGTACCGAGCGCCGTGCGCGTGGGAGCCGTGGGATGAGCGTGGCCGCAGTCGTGATCGGGCTGTTCGTGCTCGTGTACGCGGCTCTGCTTTTCGTCGCCCTGCGGCGGCCGCTTTTGGCCCGGCTCGCCCTGCGGGAGGCGGTGCGGCGGCCCGGACAGTCCGCGGTGGTCGTGCTCGGCCTGATGGTCGGAACGGTGGCCATCTTCTCGATGCAGGTCCTGAGCGACTCCTTCCTCGAGTCCCAGACCCGCGGCGCTTTCCTGGCCTGGGGCCGCGTCGACCTGGTCGCCGCCGACGGCGGTCGCTTCTTCGACTCCGCGGTGGCTTCCGAGCTGGCCGCCGATCCGGGACTGCGCTCGTCGCTGGCCGGGGTCCAGGCGGGCGTCGAGCTGCCCGGCTCGGTGGTCGACCTCGATCGCGACAACGCCAAGCCGCTGGTCACGCTGGTCGGGTTCGACCCGGCCACCCAGGGCCCCTTTGGCAGCTACCGGCTGACCGACGGAAAGACCACCCTGGGCCAGGACCTGGCCCAAGGCGAGGTGCTGATCTCGGCCTCGCTGGCCGACGCCCTGGAGGCCCGCCCGGGCGACCGGCTCCGGGTCTCCATCGGTCCCCAACAGGTGGTGGAGCTTGGCCTGGCGGGCATCGCCCAGGCCCAGGGCCCGGGCGCGTACACGCTGCGCCCGGCGATCTTCGCCCCACTGGACAGCCTCCGCCCGCTGATCGGCGACCAGGGCATCAACGTCATCCGGCTGGCGGCTCCCGGCGACGGCCTGGCCGAGCTGGACCGGGCCCGCGAGCTGGCGCCACGGGTGCGGACGGTTCTGCAGGCCCTACCCGGCGGGCCGGTCCTGAGCCTGCGCGAGGCGAAGCGCGAGGACGCCGACGCCCAGGTCAGACAGGTCGACGCGCTTCGAAGCGGCTTCACAATCCTCAGCCTGTTTGTCGCCCTGGCCGGCGCAGCTCTGGTGGTGAACCTCGGCCTCGCCCTGGCCGAGGAGAGGCGGCCAAGGCAGGCCGTGCTTCGAGCGCTCGGACTCGGCCGGACCGGCATGGTCACCCTGTCGGTGCTGGAGGGCGCCCTCTACAGCCTGACCGCCGCTGCAGCGGCCCTTGCCCCGGGCGCTCTTCTCGGCCTCATCCTGGTCCCGCTGGTGTACATCGGGGCCAACGGCGTGGAGGAAAACCGGACCGCGCCGCTGCTGTACGCGATCACGCCCGATTCAGTGGCCCTCTCGATCGCGATCGGCGCCCTGATCGTGCTGGCCACGCTCTTCGCCACCTCGGTCCGGAGCTCACGGATGCAGATCTCCTCGGCCATCAAGAACCTGCCGGAGCCGGCCGGCCGCCGCGGGCGATCCCTCTGGCGGACCGCGCTCCAGGCCGGCCTGGGCCTGGGCTCGCTCGTGGCTCTGGTCGTCGGCAGCCTGCCGGTCCGGCTGGCAGGCGGGGTGGGCCTGGTGATGCTGGCGGCGGCGGTGGTTGGCGGCCGTATCTCGGACCGCCTGCGGGCCAGCTTGACCGGAGCTGCCCTGACGGCGTGGGCGGCGGCCAACCTGGCGGCGAGCGAGAACATCTCGAGCTGGGAATCGGGCCTCGCGATCGCGCTGGGCGCGGTCACAGCGGTCTTCGGGCTCAGCGTGGTCGTGGCTGCCAACCTCCGTGTCCTCGAGATCCCGGCCGGCTGGCTGCGGGGCGGGGCCCGGGCGACCCTGCGGCCGTCCCTCGCCTACCTCACGCGCCGGCCGCTCAGGGCCGGACTGGGCACCAGCGCGTTCGCGCTCGTCCTGGTCCTGATGACCATGTCTGCGGTGTTCATCCCGACCTTCCTCGGCCAGGGCCTCACCGGCTTGAATGAATACGACCTCCGCGTCAGCGCGCCGACCAGCCCGGATTTGTCGCTGCCCAATTCGGTGCGTCCCCAGATCGCCCGGGAGATCGCGATGGCGACCCGGCCCTACCGCGGGGAGGTGAGCACCGGGTCAGGCCAGCCTGACGCTTATGTGCCCCTCTACGCGCTGAGTCGCTCCCAGCTGGTGTCCGGACCCTTCCAGCTCACCAACCGGGAGAGCCGCTTCAAGAGCGACGCCGAGGTCTGGCAGGCAGTGGCGGACGACCCCCGCCTGGTCGTCTCACACGCCTACACACCGGGCGCGACGATCACCTTGGCGGGACCCGAGGGGCCGGTACGGTTTGAGGTGGCGGGCATCGTGAGGTCCCTCGGGCTTTTGGGCCTGGCCGGCTCCGAAGCCGCCATGGCAACCTTCACCACCCTGCCCGTCGGCACCACCATCCTGGCCAAGACGACGCCCGGCGCCGACGCCAAGACGGTGGCCCGCCAGATCCAGCGCGAAGTCTTCAGTCAGGGGGCGGAGGCGATCACCCTCAAAGAGCTGTTCGATGCCGCCACCGGCTGGTCTCAGGGCATCGTCGACCTCGTCCGGCTGGTGATGGGGACTGGACTTCTGGTCGGGGTCCTGAGCCTGGGCATCCTCGCCGTGAGGGCGGTCATCGAGCGCCGCCGCTCGATCGGCATGCTGCGGGCCCTGGGCTACCGGCCGGGCCAGGTTCTGGCCGGGATGGTCTCGGAGGCGCTGATCACGGCCACCTGCGGTGCGCTGGTCGGGATCGGGGTCGGCGTGCTCATCAGTGCCGTCCTGGCGAACGGTTTCCTGTCCGGGTCCCACCTCGAGATCGATGCTTCATCGCTGGCGTTAATCGTCGGACTCCTCTTTGTGGCGGTCCTGGCGGTCACCATCCCGCCGGCCTTGCGGGCCGCCCGCCTGCCCGCCGTCGAAGCCCTGCGGCTGGAGGACTGAACCACAGCCCAACCTGACGTGCCTGACCTGAGCCAGCTCGACCGCCCGAACATTTTCCTGGGGGTTCTGGTGGCCGCGATCCTCCTGATCGCCGCTGCCACCTCTGCTGCCTCGGCCCTGACGCGCCGGCGTCGGGAGGCGGCCAGCCTGTCGGCCATCGATTTCGTGCGCAGCTCCTTTGCCAGCCAGCTGAGTCGCGGCGTACCCATGAACGAGCTCCTGCTCCAGATGGTGGAGGCGCTGCGTGACGGCTTCAAGCTGGACGCCGCCGAGCTGTGGCTCTGTGCGGGCGGCAGCCTGGGGCTCGCGGCGGCGGAGCCGCGGGCGGAGCGGAAGCCGATCCCGATCACGCCCGCCGAAGAGACGATCGCCGCCAACGCTCGCGTCTCGAGCGCCGCCTGGGCCAAGGTCTGGCTGCCGGCATTGCTGGAGGGCAGGGAACAGGCTACCGTGCGAGTGGCCCCGGTCAGCAATGGCGGCCAGCTCTTCGGCCTGGTCGTGGCGCAGCGGGCTCGCAAGGGCGAAAGCCTCGGAGCCAAAATCGACGTGACTCTGGAAGAGGTGGCGCGCGAGTTGGGCGTGGCGCTGAAGAAGGCGCACCTGGACTCGTCGCTGCAGGACTCTCTCGAGCAGCTGCGCCAGCAGGCCGCCGAGTTGCAGGCGTCGCGGGGGCGATTGGTGGCGGCTGCCGACGCCGAGCGGAGACGCATCGAACGCAACCTGCACGACGGCGCGCAGCAGCATCTCGTCGCCCTGTCCGTAAAAGTGCGGCTTCTCGAGCAATTCGCGGAACGCGACCCCGAACGTGCCCGGTCGCTGATGAAGCAGCTCCAAGAGGATGTTGGGTCGGCCATCGAAGAGCTGCGGTCGCTGGCGCACGGAATCTACCCGCCTCTGCTCTCGAGCGCCGGGCTCGGCGTGGCGTTGAGTGCCGCGTGCCGGCGGGCGCCGCTTCCGGCCAGCCTCCAGGCGGATGGCGTCGGTAGGTACGCGCCGGAGATCGAGTCGGCCGTGTATTTCTGCTGCCTCGAAGCTATGCAGAACGCCGCCAAATACGCCGGCGCTGAAGCCAGCGCGAGCGTGCGCATCAGGGAAGAGGCGGGCGGGCTGCTGTTCGAGGTTTCTGATGACGGCCCCGGCTTTGAAACCGGCCGCCTTACTGATGGCGCGGGCCTCACCAACATGCGCGACCGCCTGGGGGCGGTCGGCGGCACGTTGCGGGTGGAGTCCGGCGGCGGTGGAACGCTGATCCGCGGTGTGCTGCCGCTAAGCGGAACCGGTATCGATCCCGCTGTTCCTCCCGGCTAGTTCCCCAAACTCCTGCAGCGGGAATCGCTACACATCGGCGCCAGACTTCGTTTTGTTCGCGGTTATGTCGACCCCGGTTGCAAGAGCCAGTTGAGTTGGTCCAGATGGTTCGAGTGGCGTTCCGCTTGGGCTACTTCACCGATGGTGGTCAGGACAAATAACGCTCGGCCAAGGAGGGCCGCATGTTGGCCGCCAAAACGTCGGCTTCTGCCTGGTCGTGGTGCTGAAGCCGGTCGGTTTCTTCGAGAGTCGGGATGCATACGACCTCACCTCGTTCGAGGCCGATCATGCTCGCATTGACTACCTCTTCCGGCTCGAGTCGCGGCCTGGCGGACATGTCCATGTTCTGGCGGGTGTGGAACTCTGTCTTCACGATGCCAGGGCAAACGATTTGGACTTTGACGCCAGTACCGCGGAGCTCCACGGCCAGAAGCTGGAAGAACGTGAGGAGGAAAGCTTTGCTGGCGGCGTACACGGCACGCTTGGGCAGTTGCGGATTTTCGGAGGCTGCGCTGTAAGCAAGGAGCGATGCGAAGCTGACCACGGTTCCGTTGCCCCGCTCGACCATCCCTGGAAGCGACGCATGGATCATCTGCACCGGCGCCAAGATGTTCAGGTTCACCAACTCCTCTGCCTCACCCCGTGGGAGCTGGAGGAACGCCCTGTAATAGGCGAGCGCCGCGCAGTCGACCACGAACTCTAGCCGGGGCTGAGTGGCTGCCGCATCCACTGCGCGCCTACCCGATTCCGTAGATAGATCGGCGACCAGGGGCTGAACCGAAACGCCGTGGCCCGCTTCGAGTTGACGCTTGACCTCTTCCAGTCGCTCGCCTCGCCTCGCAACGACGACCAAGTCGTAGCCCTCCGATGCCAGGCGCTCCGCATAAGCTCGTCCGATACCGGCGGACGCCCCTGTGACAAGGGCGAGTGGGCGGTGTGTTGGATTGGCAGTAGATGTCATTTCTGTGGTCCTTCTTTCTAGTCGTCCGCGAATGGGGAGCCCTACTTGAGAGGCAACGCTCCGATCTGCATCAGGACGTCCAGCCAGCCGGTCTCGCTGTTGTATTGGACCACCTGCTGGTCGGCCACCGTCGCAATGCTGATGTTCTGGAACCGGACGCTCTTCCCTGTTGCCGGAACGCCGAATAGCTTGCCCTGGTGCGTTCCGGTGAATACCCAATGGCTGGCGACTCGGTCTCCTTGCGTCAGCTGCTGTTGAAGCTCAGCCCGAAAGTCGGGGATCGCTTCCCTTACCGACGGCCAAAGACGCCGAAGGTGTTGCATTCCCGGATGCAGCTCGAGAGTCTGTTCGCCACCTCTAACCAGGGCCTCGATCATGCCGACGACGATTTCGCTTGGACTCGAGACTTGATTCTTCATGGAACTACTCCTAAAATCGGTGACCGGGATTGTTGCAATAATTTCATGAAACAACCTTTGTCGTCAAGTCCTTAGCAGTGTCTCCCCGTCGCTATGCCATGCGCAACCGGGAAGAGTCGTTCGCGCAGACCAACAGCAGAATCGTGGAGGCGGCGAAGGCTCTCCACGCGGAGCGGGGCGTCCTAGGTACGAGCTGGCAGGACATCGCCGAACGGGCCGGCGTCTCGCCAGTCACGGTCTACCGACATTTCCGCTCTCTGTGTGAGCTGATTCCGGCCTGCGCTCGTTCTTTTGTGGACTCGGTTGCGCCCCTAGCCGAAGAGGATGCTCGCGCGGCCTTCGCGGCGCTCGAGTCTCCGTTCGAGCGGTTGGAGATGCTGATTCGTGACGATTGCGCATGCTACGCACGCGGACGCGAGTGGTTTCATGCTGCGATGCGAGAGTCCGACCTTGTGCCCGAGCTTGGTGCAGTCGTCTCCGCCCAGCAAGCCACCCTGGCCACCCTTATCCGCGCAGCGTTGGAGGAACTTGATCCGTCGGCGGAGGTCGTATCTGCACTCCAGGCAGTGATTGACTTCCCGTTCTGGCGGGCCCTGGTTCACGCTGGCGTGGCCGAAGAAGTAGCTCCTCGCGTCATGCTCGATCTCTGCCGGGCTTTGCTCACCCGGTACGCCTTGGTTTCCGAGGGCATCGTTCGATAGCGTTCGACTCTGGTAACGGCACATATGCTTGTGGCGGTGAGTGCTTATTACCGGCGTCTGGAGAAGGACAACAGACCGGAGCGGGCTCACCGCACGGCGCGCAAACAGTCGCGCGACTAGGCTTCCTCGCCCGATCCGGGTATGAACAGTCTGCGGATCGCCGCGCCCGATCAATATCGTGCCATCCACGATGCCGGCTCGGCTGAACGCCTAACGGCCTGCTTCGGGCTGCCAAATTCCAGGCGTTCTATACTCCTCCGGACCTGACGGCGATGACCCGTTTCCGAGCAGAAACTTGACGACCTCGACCTTCGACGCCGTCTCGGACGCCTACGACTCGACGATCCCTGCCCACGTCGCGGAGCACCTCCTGGCCAAACGCTTGGCGTTTGTTTCGCGGCACGTGCCCGCCGGCTCCCTCATTCTCGACGCCGGTTGCGGAACTGGAACTTTTGCCGGCCGGCTGCGCGACAACGGGTACAGGGTGGTTGGAATCGACGCGTCGATCGGCATGCTGGCGGGAGCCCGCAATCGTGAGGTGCCGGTAGCTCAGGCGATCGCCCAGCGACTGCCCTTTCCCGATGACACGTTCGACGGATTTGTCTCGGTGGCGGTTCTCCACCACCTGGGCTCGACCGATACGGTCCGACGCGCGATCGACGAGATGATTCGGGTGCTCCGACCAGGTGGCCGAGCCGTGATCTGGGACCACAACCCGCTCAATCCCTACTGGCCGATCTTGATGGCTCGCGTGCCTCAGGATGATGGTTCTGAACGGTTGGTTCCAAGAGGCGAGATATTGAACGACCTCGCCCGCCATGAGGTGAGTGGCGTGGAGCATTGGCGGCTCGGATTTGTTCCGGACTTCACACCACGCCGCGCGCTTGGCGCCGCGATTGCGATCGAGCGCAGATTAGAAGCGTGGCCGCTTACCCGCACCTTCGCCTCGCACAACGTGTTCGTGGTGAGCAAGTAAATGTGGAAGGGCGAGACCGTATCGGTCATCCTTCCGACCTACAACGAAAAAGATTCGATCCAGGCTTGCATCAAGCAGTTCGAGGCGACCGGTTATGTGGACGAGATCGTCGTCGTCAACAACAATGCCGCTCCGGGCACCTCTGACGAGGTTGCCCCGACCTCGGCGCGCGAGGTCCATGAGTCTCGGCAAGGCTACGGCGCCGCCATCAGACGCGGGTTCGAGGAGGTGACCGGCCACTACATCGTCGTTTGCGAGCCAGATGGAACATTCGACGCGCATGACGTCGTGAAGTTGTTCGCCTACGCGCGTGACTTCGACCTCGTGCTGGGCTCGCGGACGGTCAAGGAATTCATCTGGCAGGGAGCCAACATGGGCCAGTTCCTCAAGTGGGGTAACTACGCGGTGGCCAAGATGATGGAGATGCTCTTCGATACCGTGTCCCTCAGTGACGTCGGGTGCACCATGAGGCTGGTCAAGCGGCCCGCGCTGGAGCTCATGCAGCCGCTCTTCACGATCAATGACAACTATTTCGGACCCGAGATGATGCTTCTCGCTTGCGTCCTCGATATTCCAATGGTTCAGATCCCCGTCAATTACCAGGCACGCATCGGCGAGAGCTCTGTCACCGGCAACAAGTGGAAGGCTCTCAAGCTCGGCCTTCGAATGATCCGGATGATCCTGTCCTACAAGCTGCGCACAGATGGCCTCCGCCGGAAGAGCCGGCTGAAGCGGAGGTCGTCGACTCCTGTCTCGATGGACACCCCAACTGCCACATAACGGTCGCCTGCTGGCCGGCCTCATCTGCGTCGCGGCCGGGGCCATATTTATTGCCTCGCTGATTCTTTACCTCGGCAGCCCGATGCGGTTTGACGAGACGGAGTGGCCTCCTCAGGCCATCGGCATTCTCAAACACGGTGTGCCCAAGCTCCTGTACTCGGAAGAGAGCGTCAGATGGGCCACCTCAAATATGTACTACGGCTTCGATGCTCATTACGGGATGTGGCATCCGCCTACCTATCTCTATTCGGTCGCAGTGACCGCGCAGCTATTCGGCACCGGAACCGTGGCGATGCGCGCAACCAGCCTCGCGTGGTTGTTGCTGTCCCTGGTGGTCGCTTGGCAGATCACCGGACTTCTGCTCGGTAAGGGAGCTCCACTCCTGGTCAGGGCGGTTCCGATTGCCCTGATCTTGATGACGCCGCTCTTGATGCAAGGCGGGCTCTACCTTGACATCGACAACACCAGCCTCCTCTTTGCCCTCCTGGTGGTGATTTGGCTCTATCTGCAAGATCCCGACACGGTTTCGCCCCGCCGCCTCGGCTTGCTGGCCCTCGCCTTTGCTTTTGCGCTGGCATCGAAGCTGACGACGCCGTACATGCTCCTCGCCAGCATCGGCGTGTACCAGTTGCTGCGCCGTCAACCCGTTCGGGCGTTTGTCCAGCCTGCTCTTATCGGGGTCGGCGGCACGGCCGTTTTCGGAGCTGCCTACCTGGCGTACTGCGCGCTTCTCCGGTACCCAGCGGGATTCATGTTCCAGTACACGTACCTCGGCAAGACCGGTCAGTTTCTACACAACCCCGGTCTGGTCGACTCATTGCGCTCCATGTACTGGAACCTGACCTGGATCTCGGTGCCGATCGCGCTTCTGATTGCCGGCGCGATCGTCCTACGGACCGTTGCCTTTGTCCGCGCTCGCCGAGCGCAGCCGATCGACCTACTCATCATTTTTTGTGTGGTTGGCCTGCTGGCCTACGTCCCTTGGGCCGGCACGATCGGTAAGTACACGGTGCCGCCTGTTGCGGCCGGCGTGCTCGCCGCCGCCATCGAATTCGGTAATCGGCTGATGATGATCCAGAAACCAGATGTGCGCTCGCGCGCCCTCCTGGTGGCGGGTGGCGCAGTGGCGGCAGCGGTACTTCTGCTGCTCGTCGGCACCCCGCTGCAGTTTCGACCGCCAGGCTTCGGCGCCGTTGAGGAGTCGATCGTGAATCCGCCCCATGTCTACCTGGGCCTGAAGTTGGTGGCGTTCGGACTCGTGCTGTTCGGGGCCTGGCGCCTATTTCGCGGCCGGCCGCGCTCACAGGTCTGGACCGCGGCGTTAGCCGCCTACCTGTTGATCGCCAACCCGATCGACGTCGCCAAACTGGCTGTCGTCGCCCCCGGATCGTCGCCATATCGCGCTTACAACGAGCCCGGCTTCTACGCGACGGTCGACTTCCTCAATGCATCTCAGCGGGACCATCCCAATGAGGTGATCCTCGCACCCAAGGACATGGGCTTTTACTTCCATGGGAGCCATTACGGCATGGAGGATGTCCCGGGCGCCGACTACGGCGACATCTCGACGCGTCCAGACGTGCGTTATGTGGTCGATTCGACCCTTTACCCCACGGTCGGGGGCCTCGACGCCGTGATGCGCGACCGCTCACTGAGCGCGGTCAAGCACATCGGCGCCTTCGTCGTCTACGAGAACCCCGGCTACAACGGCGCCTGACGGGCTGCGACCACATCACTTCGTGAATACTTCTCCGACCACTCGCCCAATCCGATCCACTTGAAATCGGGGCGATCTTCCACTGGGTCGCCGACCCGTATGGCCACGCCTCCACCGGGCAATGGCGGCTGAGCGCCACTTGGCTCGAAGAGTCCGCCGAGGATTTCAGACAATGTGGTTGCGTTGAGCCAGGCTCCGATGAGGCCCGAGGGCAGCGCGACGATCACATTTGCGGTTCCCTCGACAACCTCGCACATCCGGTTTCCGGACCGGTCGCCGATGTCCTGTCGATAGCCCGCGTAGCAACCGATCTGGAGACCGTCGACTTCGGGTAGCCGCGGGAAGAGCGCGAGCAAACTCATCCAGCCTCGAGAAACGATTTCTGGATCCACCTCGCCGACTGCGTCACCTGGAACATCGTCGAACGACGGTCCGCCCATCTCCATCGGTGTGACGTACCACGTGACGTTGTCAGGCTGGTCATGAGCCGCGAGCATCAAGCCGAGAGGCATGGCGACGACACTCGTGGTCGGTAGTGCGCCGTGTGGGGCGCGCACGCAGATCATGTGGACTCGTCGGTGCTTGATCTGCTCGGTCTGCGTCGTTTGACCCACGAGACCTTCCAGGAATCGCTTGGTCCCGCATCCCGCGGCGACCACGATCGCCTTGGTTTCGAGAACGACCTGCTTGCCGTTGCCCGGAACACTCACGGAAATCGCCTCTATCCGCGTTTCGTTGAAACGTGGCGTGGCACGACCGTGAAGAATTCGCTCGTGGTGCCCATTGCTGAGGACCTCGACCAGGCGACGCTTGGCAACGCTTCGGTCCGGCAATCGAACCGCGGCCAGGCCGAGCGGCGCGACGAATCCGGTGGGCAACGCGGCCGTGGGGAGACCCTCAAACGCCGGCATGTTCGGGGGCGGAATCAGGACCCAGTCATGGCTGAGCTCGAGACCGCGCTGCTCCAGGTAGGGCTGCACGACGTCGGCTGAAGCGCGCGGGAGCTCTGGACCGAACATGCCAAAACCGGTGTTGAGGTAGCCGTGGGAATGAATCGTCTGTCCTGATCCCAGATCACCGTCGCTCACCAGGGCGCAGGAGTAGCCCTCCGCGACCAAAGCGTTGAGGGCGACCAGCCCCTGGATGCCACCACCGACGATCACGACGTCAAGCTGCGTGGTCATCAAAGGACTGCCAGTTGGACGACCACGGCGCCGGGCGTCGTTTCGGAAATCAAAGCGTGGTGCGTAGCGCGCGCCGGTGCGAGATGCTCCTGCTGCTCCTCCTCAGCGCGGGCGTTGTAGTAGGCGATCGCCCCCATTGGACTCATACAGATCAGCCCAAGTAGAAGCCAATCCCATTTCCGGTCTGATTTGCCCATCCAGCCACCTTTCCTTTTAGAGACTACCTAAATTAATTAGAGGCTTCCTCTGATTGATAGTGGTACCCTATCCGCAATGGTCAAGGCTGTCAAGGCCCATCGCTCATACAACGGGACGCTGCGCCAGGAGCAGGCTCAGATGACAAGGGGCCGCATCCTCGACGCTGCCCGAAGACTCTTGATCAACGGCACGTACAGCAGCGTGACGATGGAAGACATCGCGAGCGAAGCCAGGGTTTCGTACCAGACGGTGTATGCAATTTTTGGTACCAAGCTCCGTCTGGCCCAGGGCCTGATCGAGATCGGGTTCCCTCACGTCAATGAGGCCTTGAAGCTGTTCGATCAGCTAGGCCCGTCGGCTGGCCCCGAATTGGGGCTTCGCACGAGCGCGCGCGTTTCTCGCCTCATTTATGAGCTCTGCGCCGATCTCCTCCGTTTCATGCGGGAGTCAGGCGATCCGGGCCTGCTCGCGCGCTACCGCGAAAGGGAGGAGCAGCGTTTGAACGGCATGATCGAGTACGGCGTCTCTGCTCAGTTGGAGGGGAGCGGGCGGCTCCGGGCCGGAGTATCGCCTTCCGAGGCTCTCGCGGTGATCTGGGCGTTGAGCGGACCCGACCAGTACATCCAGCTGGTCTTCGACAGAGGCTGGACGCCGGCGCGCTACGAAGAGTGGCTCGGGGACGCCCTGGTCAACATGCTTCTGGAGCCGTCTTCTGAAGCCCACGAATTGAGTCGATCATCCCGAGATGCCGGCTCAGGTGCTCGAGGTAGATGAGGACGTTGTCGAGCGTCGTGTCGCCATCCGGATCACCCTTCGCGACTGCCAGGAACAGTTCGTCGGGTATGAGCGTGATCGCCTCTTCGGCGTATGCGAAGGCAAGCTGGGCGTAGCCGATGACGTCCGTCTGAACCGGGAACCGCATCGCTTCCGCCGCCTCGTCCGACATCTCGGTTCCGGTGTCCCGCCGGCCCATCGATTCCGGAACGAGGGACCATCGAGCCGCCAGGGACTCTCGCTCCCATACCTGTGCGCGAGGGTCTTTGGCCAAGGCCCTGTGAAAGTAGGACGCAATGATGTCGTCCCAGCGGGCCGCGTGCCACAGCTGCCAGGCGACCGAGTGCAGACTTGGACCCGCGCTCCACGCAAATTGCTCGGCAGTCAGCTCTTCCGCGGCGTTCAACAGCCGCTGGTGCGTCAGCTTGTAGAAGCGCAAGAGGGTCTGGCCCAGAGAGCGCGGGTGGGCCGCCATCAGGCGCTCTTCTTGCGGACCTCTTCAAGGCGAGTCGCGATGAGCTTCTTGACCAGCGACCTGGGGAGCGGCTTGTCGATCGGGAAATGCAACGATCCGGGCGTGCTCTCGTAGCCGGCCAGATCATCGGACAGTTCCCCAAGGACGGATCCGCTATGAGGCAGGTAGGCGAGGTGGTTCTTGAAGGCTGCAAAGCCGGCGATCACCTTCCCCTCCAGCCGGAACGCGGGCATGCCGTACGAGATGCATTCCTCAGCGCGCGGGATGATGCCGTGAATCGTCCGTCGCAACGCCTGTAGCGTCTTCCGCTTCGGCCCGTCCAGCGCCGCCAGGTATTCGTCGATCGCTCGAAGTGCCACTTAGTCAGACGGTATTGTCGATCCGTGAGCAGGGTGCTGATCACAGGATCATCCGGCGGTCTCGGTTTGCTGGCTGCGCAGCGGTTGCTGGCCGCCGGTCACGATGTAATCCTCCACGCCCGCAACCAGGGTCGTGCCCGCGACGCGCAGACTGCGGCCCCGAAGGCCCACGGAGTGGTAGTAGGCGATCTCGCGAGCATCGCCGAGACTCGGGCTCTCGCCGATCAAGCCAATGGCCTTGGACCGTTCGACGCGGTCATTCACAATGCCGGAGTCGGTAATCGGGAGCGCAGAATCGAGACGATCGATGGCCTCGAGCACATCTTCGCCATCAACGTGTTTGCGCCTTATCTACTCACCGCGCTCATAAAGCCACCCCAGCGCCTCATCTATATGAGCTCCGGAATGCATCGCTACGCCGAGCCCGACTTCACCGACCTGCAATGGAAGCGGCGGCGGTGGAACGGATCGCAGGCGTAT
>Ga0209180_10000274_pt1 | contig 23150 bp, 25 predicted proteins | sample CZO8metaG_3_FD_188355 | JGI IMG/M metagenome (GOLD analysis project Ga0209180, IMG submission 188355) | Vadose zone soil microbial communities from the Eel River Critical Zone Observatory, Northern California, USA - CZOApr15con2H2.8 metaG... | ecosystem: Environmental > Terrestrial > Soil >...
TGCCGAGAACGGCGTATAGGCCGAGGTTGATCCGCTGCAGAACCACGTACGCGCGGGGCACGTCGCTGTAAGGAGCAAGCGGTCCTTTCGCATCGAAGAAACGCCGCACGATCGACGAGGCATAAGCCGGCGTGATGGTCATCGGCGCATCCCGGTACACGGTCTGGTAGAAGAGCCCGAAGCGATCCACCACCGCCTCGGTGGGCACCGGCGCACCCGCGCGGAGGAAGCCGGCACGCTCTAGCGATGCCCGGAAGCCGGCGCCATCGTTTTCGATGACGAGGAAGCGAACGGCGTCGGCAAGCGGAGAGAGATCTTCGTCGGTGAAGTGCTTGGTCAGGCCAAAGTCGAGAAAGGTCACGCGGCCCCGTCCATGAAACAGGTAGTTGCCTGGATGTGGGTCGCCGTTGAATGCATGGAGCCGGTAGAGGCTGCGGGAAACAAAGCGATTTATCGTCTCGGCCGCCATGTCCCGCTCGCGCTGATTCCACGTCAGCACCTCATCGAAGAGCGCACCGGCCACCAGCTCGCTGGTCAAGACTCGAGCTGTGCTCAACTCGGTCACCACGTGCGGCACGTGGATGACGGGGTGATCCTCGTAATACCGGGCGAACAGCTCCTGATTTTCGGCTTCCTGCAGATAGTCGACCTCCTCGCGCAGCCGTTCGCCCAGCTCATCGATCAGCGAGCGGGTGTCCAGGCCTTTAAAGGCCGCGGCGGCGACCCGCCTCAGGAGTGCGACGTTCTTCACGTCCGAGGTGATGGTGCGGGCGATGCCGGGATATTGAACCTTGACCGCGACCGCCTTCCCATCCAACGTGATCGCCCGGTGCACCTGTCCGATGGAGGCCGCCGCGAACGGCAGCGGGTCCCATCGGGCGAAGACGCGCTCGGGAGCGTCCCCAAGCTCTTCGACGATCACCGAGCTCGCCAGCTCGGGGCTCATCGGAGGAGCGTTGTGCTGGAGGCGGCCCATCGCTTTACGAAATGTCTCGGGCATGTCCTCGTCGATATAGCTGGCCATCTGACCGAGCTTCATGAGGGCTCCCTTCATGGACCCGAGCTCCTCGACGACATCGTCGGCGGTTCGCAGCGCGAGCTCGTGGCGCAGCGCGCCGCGACGCTCCACCGAGGCGAAGATCAGCCGCGGCGACCCGGCCAGATAGCGGCCTCCGATGCGCAGTGCAAGTCGCGCGAGCGCAGCGCCTCGACCAAGTCGCGATAGCCGCATCGGTCCGCGATTCCGAGTAGCGCTCATTCGCGCATCCGAAGCTCGATCTGCTCGCGAGCTTCGAGCACGCCGGGGAAGGATTCGAAGGCGAAGTCGAGCGCGCCGATGAGCTGCCGGACCGGCTCGCGCTCCATTAGCCGTGGCGGCGGCTCGGGGAAGCCGTACATCGAGCGCGCCCATGCGGGCAGGGTGCCGACGGCCACCTGCCCGAGGTCGTGCCATAGCTCGCGGGTGTCCTCGTCAAGGCCGGGCGGATCGAGAACGATGGCGATCGCCTCTTCAGCCGCGGGCGTGATCTGTCGGAGTGGGACCGACTCCAGGTATTCCCGTAGACCGGCCACGCTTGTGGGGACACGAGCCTCCGGGACTCCAATGATCTCCGCGAATGGCGCCATCTCGGCCACGTACCCGTCCGCGTCTGCAGCATCGAGGTACCGGCCGTAGCGCTGGACGATATTGACGATCGAATCCACCATCCCGGCGTGCACCCACAAAAGGAGTTCCGGGTCATCGGCGCGGTACGTCAGCCCGGTCACTTCATCGGTTCCGCGCACGTGCGCGTGCACCGCGCGCACTCGGGCCGCGGCGCTCTCCGCGGCAGCGGCGTCGCCGTACGTGACTGTGAGGACGTAACCGGCCGTGGCGGCAAGGCGGCCGAAAGGATCGTGCTGCCAGTTGCTGTGCTGCGCAACGCCGGCCATGGCCAGGGGATGAAGGGCCTGGACCATGAGCGAGCGGATGGCCGCGAGTGGAAAGCTGCGGTCGCGGTGGACCCGCCAGACGATGCTCTGCGGTCCGAACAACCCCCCGTCCTTCGGATGCCCTGTGATGGAGCGCTCGTACGCCCTCGCGAGCGGCTCCATCATCCTGATCTGCGACGCGGCTTCAGAGCTCACTTCGCCACGATACCGGCATCGTGCGACGGCGATGCTTCGCTAGCGAGTCGCCGGAGCTCATCGCCAAAACGCTTGCCGATGCTGCCTGGCGCGACCTGGGGCTGGAGGAGCGCGATGCGCTCGCAATCGGCAGGCTTCAGTCGTGCGCCGGCGAGCGAGGTCGCCGCATACAGCTCGAGTGCGCGTCGATAGCAAAGCTCGGCCCTCGCCGGCTTACCGCGGCGCTCGTGAATGGCGCCTTCCTCACCCAGTAGCGCCGCATACATGCGGAGACGGTCCATCTCGTACTTGCCGACCAGCTCAACCGCGCCGGCGGCATCGACACGTTCCAGAACCGGGCGCATCGGCCCGAGGACGAGATCGCGTGTCTTCTGCAACAAGATCATGGCCGGGTCAAGGTCGCCAGCCCGGACGAGGTCGAGTATCTGGGCGAACGCCTGCGCCGCCTGCTCGATCATTCGCTCGATGTAGTCGCGCTGAACGACGCTCATGCGGTCAAGGGTATCTGGGGCCTGCTCATGTGATGAAGCCTCGGTATTGCCGCATCACGAGCTGGGTTTGAAGCTGCTTCATCGTGTCCAGGGCCACACCGACGACGATTAGGATCGCGGTTCCGCCCAGGTACAACTGCTGGTGCGGGACGCCCGAGATCCTTGCCGTCGCGATGGGCAGGATCACGGTGATGAAACCCAGGAAAAACGCGCCGGCAAACGTCACGCGGTTCATGACCGCGGCCAGGTAGTTCGCGGTGGGACGGCCCGGCCGGATTCCCGGGATGAAGCTCGAATAGCGCTTGAGGTTGTCAGAAACCTCGTTCACCTCGAAGCTGATCGCCGTATAGAAGTACGTGAAACCGAACGTGAGCGCGAAGTAGAGCGCGTTGTATGCGAGTGCCATGGGCAGGTTCGCGGTGTCCGGCGTGAAGTTGCCCTGGACCCAGACCGCCGCCCTGTAGTACCAGGTGCCCTGCGGAGCGCCGATCAAGTAGTTGGCAACGAGCGTGGGCAGGAACATCACCGAGATCGCGAAGATGATCGGAATCACGCCCGCGTGGTTGACGCGCAAGGGCAGGAAGCTCGAGCGGCTCTGGACCTGCTTCAGGCCAACGGTGCGCTGTGCCGATTGAATGGGAATCTTCCTCACCGCCTGCTGCACCTCGATGATCACCGCGGTCATGACCACGGCGATGAGCCCAAAGATGATGAAGGGCACGTAGTCGGCGAGGCCGCCACCGGTCGAGCGTGCGCCGAAAACAGCGGCAATTCCCTGCGGCCCTTGGCCGATGATGCCGGCGAAGATGATCAGCGAGACACCGTTGCCGATTCCGTACTCGGAGATGAGCTCGCCCAGCCACATGAGCAGCACGGAGCCGGCGGTGAGCACAACCACGATCTCGAACCTCTGAAACCAGTCGAGTGGCGGAAGGATCGCCGGGCTTGTGTTCTGGAACAAGACCGTGAACCCGTACGCCTGGCCCGCGCCGAGCGCGACGGTTAGAAATCGACTCCAGCGCTGGATGCGGCGGCGGCCGGCCTCGCCGTCTTTGGAGATCTCCTTGATCCGCTCGGAGATCACTGTCATGAGCTGCATGATGATCGTGGCGTTGATGAAGGGGTTCAGGCCCATGGCGACGACGCTGAACCTCGAAAGGCCACCGCCGGAGAACAGGTTGAGCAGTCCCAGCAGCGCTTGAGAGTTGAAGAGCTGGCTCAGCGCGGCCTGGCTCGCGCCGGGGACTGCCACGCTGGCGAAGAGCCTGAAAATGACCAGGACGCCGCCGGTGAACAGGAGCTTGTTGCGCAGCTCGGGCAGGCGGACGGCGTCGGCCATCGCGGCGAGCAGGTTCATCGTCGCTTCAACTACGGCGCGCCGTTACCGCGCGCGCTTGACAAAGGAAAGGCGGCGCCACGAATGTGTGGCGCCGCATCAGCCGCTGCTCAGCTTCTCTCAGAAACCCCGCTGAGCCGCGTCCGCCGCCTCGGCCAAGGCCATGACGGTGGTGAAGAATTCGGGAATCTGACCTTCGAAGAGTCGATCGGCCGTGAACGACTTGATGGTTGCGACCGCGCCTGCGTTCTCGGTCAAGGTGGGTCTGATGACCGAAACTTCGGGCAGCCCGTTGTGTAGAAAGTCGGCCCGCTCCGGAAGGATCAGGTTGGTCTGAGACAGCTCGGAGTTGAGGCTGTTGAGATCTGGGAACGTGACCCCGGTCTGGGGGTCGACGACGCCCGCCAGCGGCTGGGAGACCGCGTTGCCCATCTTGTCGTGCCACAGGCCGAAGTGGTCCACCTCGACCCCACCGATGCTGATCACGATCCTCAGGACCTCCAGGTCCCTCACCTTGAGAGCCAGCGACGAATAGAGGCTTGCTCCACCCTGCTCGATGTACCCGAAGTGGAAAGCTGCCGTGTTGGCGATTGCCTGCATGCGACGCGCCGCGGTCTCCACCGGCGGCACCGGCTGCGCGGTTCCGGGCGGAGTTTCGGTGTCGTTCAGGGGGATTGCGGGTTCGTTCACGATGTTGACCGCCTGGGCGAACGTGCCGCCGAGATCTGGGTTCTCCGAAGAGCGATATCTCGTATAGAAGCTGGTGTCGACGACGAGCGTCTGGAGGTTGGTCAGCCGGCCGACCTGACGCGCGCCGGTCGCCTGGCTGCTTGGCAGCGTTCGGAACTCGTCGAGGTCCACGGGATCAGCACCCCGCGACTTCAAATAGGCGTTCAAGAAGGCGGCGTGGCTCACCTCGTCGTCGGTGTTGTCGGTGATGTACTGAGGCATGTCACCGTCCAGGTTCTGGAGAGCGGCCACATAGGATGCGTTGCCGCCGTTCACGCCCCCGAGCTCGTTGTACTGCTGCCAGAGGTCGGTCTCGAGAATCTCGGCGGCGGCGAGGAACCGGAGGACCGCCACATCGCCGCTGGTGAGCTCGCCCGTCGCCGCCTCGCGCTCTGCCGCTTTGACGCCAGTTGCGATCAACGCTCCGGCCGGCAGCATCGCACCGGCGACGCCGAGCCCTTTGAGAAACGCACGACGCCTGACGACGTTGTCCCATTTGTTGCTCTGCATTTGTTGCTCCTTCAACTTGTAGACCTTCGTGCTTTGCTGAAGGCCTGATACGAACTGCGGTTACAGGCGGGCCGGCGAGTAACACCAGGGCGTAGTTGCGCTCGAAATGACCCGGCCGGCTCTTACCGTCGTCGCGGGACTCACCTACCGGGAACGCTCCCAGGTCTTGAATCGCTGGCTCGTGCCGGCGTACCAGACGTCAATCCGCTGGACCGGCAACAGACTGGATGCAGAAGACGCAACCACCTGGGTCCTGATCAACGAGATAAGCCGGCTCGATCTTCCTGACCTCGTCCAGCTCGTGGACGAGCGACTGGCCGAAACTACGCTTGATGCGATCGGCCGCCATTGGTCGGAGAGGTATGGCATCTCACAGCTGCGCTGCTCAGCGATTCAATCGGTCGAGGCGGCCTTGGTAGGACAACCGACGCTCGGCATCGATGCACTGACCGATCGTTTGACGGCCGACGAGCGCCTCCTGATCGTGCTTCGATTTCTCCGCGGACGTGCGCTGCCCTCGATCTCAGCCCAGCTCAAACTTTCAGCTCGCGCCAGCGCCAACATGCTCTTTCGAGCCCTGCTGGGAGTCGCCGCCCGGCTGGGACTCGACGCGGACGCTGCCGACACAACTCAGGTCGATCTGATCGCGGCCTACGTGGGTGATCTGGTCGCCAGGCGCAGGCCGCTCCGATTCGAAGCGACTCCAAACGCTTGGCCTGCGCTCGTGGCCGCCACCCATATCCAGGCCGCCATCGCCGGCAACGACCTGCCGCGGCTTCGATTCGTCAGGTCGCTAGAGGGACTTGGCAGCTCCGAGAGATTCGCACCCCATGTAACGGCGTCATGTATATGGTCAGCGTGACTCTCGGGGAATTGTGGTCGGGGTGACCGAGCCTCGGCTCGCGGGGCTACCCGATCCCAATGCGCCCGGGGAGGCCGCGACTGCCGTGTACCCGGACTGGGAGTCGGTCTACCAGGACAACGTAGTCGGGATCTACCGACTCGTATTCAGAAGGGTCGGGAATGCAGCCGACGCCGAAGAGCTGGCCGCGGAGGTCCTGATGCAAACGCTCAAGACGCTGCGATTGCCTGCGCCCGTTCACAACGTTCGTGCCTATCTTGTGAAGACGGCGCGGACCGTAATGGCCGATCACTGGCGACGTCACTATGCCGCCCGAGATGCGGCGATCGAGCTGGAGCGGCTGCCGGCCGACGCGCTGGTCGCTCCGCCAAACAGCGAGTCTGCCGAGCGCGCCCAGCGGCTGCTTGGGCTGCTGCCCGACCACTTCAAGCGCATCCTCGAGCTCCGCTTTCTCCGCGGCTACTCAGTCCGTGAGGCTGCCAACGAGATGGGAGTGACCGAGTCCAACGCACGTGTCATGCAATTCCGCGCCCTACGCAAGGCCGCTGAGCTCGAAAAGGAGGTCCTGGCGTGACAGATAACGCTGCCGATCGTGTCGGTCGATTCGTCGACGACCTGCTTCACGGTCGCAAGCCGCGCCGGTTCGTCGCCTCGCAAGAGGAGGCCGAGGCCATGACAGCGGCGGCGGGCCTGGTCGCCGGTCGAATCGGCGCTGACATACCAGACAAAGCGGCGCTTGACCGCATCCATCGGAAATTGAGCGAGGCGCTTGACGAAAGTCCGGTCATCGATTTCCGCCCTACGCGGCGCACCTGGCTCCGAACGCTCGGCACCGCCGCGGCAGCCGTGGTCGTCGGCGTTGCGCTGGACGAGGTGGCGACCCACCAATCGGCCGGCCCAGACGGCGGCGCTGCCACCGTGCTCATGCCAGACAACGGAACATGGCGGCCTGTGGCCGCAGTGACCCAACTGCCCGCTGGGCACGCGATGCCCGTTTCGACGGGCTCGGTGGATGCGGTGGTGATCAACGACAGCGGCAATATCAGCGCGGTCTCCGGCATCTGCACGCACCTGGGGTGCAAGCTGGAGCCCGACGACGCCACGCGGAAGCTGAACTGTCCCTGCCATCAAACTGCGTTCTCCTGGTCGGGGAAAGTCCTCTATTACCGGCTCAAGTCGGCGCCCGCCACACTCCCAAAGATCCCGGCCAGAGTGAATGACGGGCAGATCGAGCTCTTCGTGGTCTGACGCGCTGCGCCTCGAGGCTGTAATGCGGCCTCGTAGTTACCTGCACTGTGAGCGTCGAATCTCCGAAACGACACCCCCCCACCCGCCGAACTTTTCTAGGTTGGTGGCTCGCCATCCTGCTGACCACGATCGCGTCCACGGTGGTGGCTCCGATCGCGGTTTACATCTTTCCGCCCCGTGGGCCTAACCGCGGCAAAGGGAGAATTCGCGTGGAGCTGCCCGCTCCCGTCGCAGATTTGAAGGAGGGCGCCGCAGCGCGCTTCGACGCGCCCGCGGGAATGGCTTTCATCATGGCCGATGGTGGCGAGGTGAACGCCGCCGGCGATCCGACTTTTGGAGGATTCTTGACTCGCGACCAGGGAACGCTGCGGGCGCTCGCCATCACCTGCCCACACCTCGGCTGCTCCTACGCCTTCGACGATGGCAAGCAACACTTCGTTTGCCCCTGCCACGGGTCGGAGTTCGCACTCGATGGAAGGGTTCTCCACGGACCGGCCACCAGCCCGCTGTCTCATCTGACCTGGCAGCCGGGACCCGGCCCGAACGAGATCGACGTCGAAGGCCTGACCGTCGGCAGCTGACTGCCAGGTTCCTGGGACGTCGTTGTAACAAGCACTCATATCTAGCTCGGTCATGCAACACAGGCACGCGGCGGACCAAGGCCTCGGCAACCTGTTCGTATTGAGCCTCTCTCGAGTCACCCAGGTCGATCGTGACCCGGACTGGGTGTTTCGCCGGCTGCACGATCCCGAAACACTGCTCGCCTGCGTTCCGGGGGGCAGCCTGACCAGGGTGATCGACGCGGAGCGCTTCGAGGGCCGCATCGTGGTCGGCGCCGGGCCTTTCAAATTCGGCTACGACGGCGATGGGCGGATAACCGAATCCGATCCGGCAGCTCGTACCGCCTCCCTGAGACTTCACGGACTTGATGTGAGGCACGTGCCTGACGTCCGGATCCGGATGTCGATGGCCGTTCACGGTCACTCATCCGGGTCTGAGGTTCAGATGTCGTTCTGGGTGACCGTGGTCGACCGAACCGGGTTGCTCAGTCGCGGCTGGGTCGACCCGATCGCGAACGACATGCTCGACAGGACGGTCCGCCGGATCAAACAAGAGCTCGAAGCCACCACGGGCGATCGCCCGACATGAATCACCAACAGGAGAAAAGCAAAATGAAGAAACTGATCATCGCGCTGACGGTTCTCGTCGGCATCGGCCTCGGGGTTGGTACCGCAAGTGCCGCCACAGCCATCACGAGCGGCGGCAACAAAGTGTCCCAGCCGCCGCCAGGTGGGACTTCGGGCGATATCGTCGTCGCCTGGAACCAGCAGCTGTTGCAGATCGTGTTGACGCCCGGCGCCCAGCCCGCGACCGTCCATCCGACGCGGAGCTTCGCCATCTTGCACGCGGCGATTTACGACTCTGTCGTCTCCATCACCAAAGACGCCCCTCCATATCTCTTCTCCGTGCCCGCATCGCGTGGCGCGCGCGTCGACGCCGCCGCCGCCCAGGCCAGCCACGACACGCTGGCAGCGCTTTACCCGAACCTCAACTCCAAACTGCAAGCCGGCCTCGACCAGCTGCTGGCCGGCGAGCTTGTTGCCATACCGGATGGCGCCGGCAAGCAGGACGGGATCAAGGTCGGTCACGACGTCGCCGCACGGCTTCTCGCCGCTCGCGCCAACGACGGGTCGGCAGCCACCCCTCCACCTTTCATCGCCGGCAACAACCCGGGTGATTTCCGCCCAGTTCCGCCAAGCTTCGCGCCGCCCGTCTTCACCGGTTGGGCTAACGTCTCCCCCTTTGTCCTTGACACCGCCAACCAGTTTCGGCCGAAGCCGCAAGCGGCGATAACCAGCGTTGCGTACGCGGATGCGCTAAACGAGGTCAAGAGCCTCGGTCAAAACACAAGCACGACGAGGACGGCCGATGAAACCGTCGAGGCCAAGTTCTGGGCTGGGCCGATCTGGAACACATGGAACGAGATCGCCGACAACGCGGCACTCGCCCACCACACGAACCTCGAAACCACCGCGCGCCTGTTCGCGGTCCTCAACTTGACCTTCGCCGACGGAGTCATCGCGTTCTATGACGCGAAGTACCACTACGTCATCTGGAGACCTGTCACGGCCGTTCGTTTGGGAGACACCATCGGCAACCCTGCCATCACGGGGGACCCGACGTGGACGCCGCTCGCGACCACACCAGCCGACCCGTCTTACCCCGGCGCTCACAGCGTGATCAGCTCGGCTGCAGCGTTTGTGCTCTCGTCCTTCTTCGGCAAGGACGACCAGATCCAGGTTACGTCCGATGTCCTGAAGGGCACCGTGAGGACGTTTGACAGCTACCAGGCCGTCATGACCGAGGCCGGCCTCAGCCGGATTTTTGCCGGCGTCCACACACGACTCGATCACGAGGCGGGCCTGGAGCTCGGCCGCGACGTCGCTCAATTCGTGCTGCGCGACTCGAAGTCATCCGACTTCGGCGTCGAGTCGAAGTCACCGAATGCCGGCACCACGGCTCAGCCGCCGGGCGGGTACTAACCAATCACAACCACCACAAGGAGATTCACTGAGATGCATTCGAAATTAGTCCTCACCGGCGGCCTGGTAGCCGCTGCATTCATCGCGGCGGCATGCTCGACGACCAGTTCGTCGGGCCTCTACGGGGCGCCGAGCTCGGCGCCGAGCGCCGCTCCAAGCGCCGCACCCGTTGCCGCGCCGCCGGCCGCATCGGGCACAGCGATCAATGTCGGGACCACGGGATTGGGCCAGGTCCTCGTCGACTCCAACGGGCAGACCGTCTACCTGTTCCTCGCGGACAAGGGCAGCGCGTCGACCTGCAACAGCTCGAGCTGCGTGCAGTACTGGCCGCCCGTCCTCACCAGCGGCGCTCCGGTCCCAGGTACCGGCGTGAATGGCTCATTGCTGGGCACCACCGCGCGCGCGGATGGCACCACCCAGGTCACGTACGGCGGCCACCCGCTCTACCGGTTCATCTCCGACAAGAAGGCAGGCGACGCGACCGGTCAGGGAGTTACTGCTTTCGGCGCCCCCTGGTACGTCGTCTCCCCTTCCGGTGCGCTTATCCGATAGCCCGGGTCATCGGGCGCCAAAGAATTCGATTAGAACGGGCGCCAGAGCCGCCGGGACGATGTCGTGCGACTGCCCTTCCAGAGCCCGAACTTGGCCTCCTGGGAGGGCCCTCGCCAGCGCCTTGGCCGCGTTGCCCATGAAGGATGGGCTCGCGCTGCCGTAGACGACGAGGGTTGGAGTCTTTATGGAGTTGAGTTGCGCGATAGGCAGCACCAGGTCGCCGACAATCGTCGCTTCGTAGACCAGGGTGTGGGCAGTGGCTTCGAGCGCGGGCCTAAAGGGGGCATGTCTGATCTGGACGACAACTGGTTCCGGAATCCCGACCATTTGGGTTTGGAAGAGCTCGACCGCATCACCACGCCGGCCTGACGCGACGAGCTTCGCGAGTTGGCCGGCCATGTCCTTCGGCGGCCGCGGACGCGAGTCATCGTCGGCAGCCATGAACGGTGCCTCGTACAGGGCCAGCTTCGTGATGTTGAGCCCTCGAGCCGCGGCTTCGAGCGCCAGGGTGCCACCGGATGAGTAGCCGAACACCCGGCCCGATCCTCCGACTTCGCGGATGAGCGCATCGAGGTCCTCGACTTCCCGCTCGACCGCGTACGGCTGGGTGTCCCCACTCGCTCCGCGGCCACGCCGATCGTAGTTCAGCACTGTGAACCGCGACTCCAGGGCTTTGGCGAGGGGCGCCCCCGTCGCACGATCGTTGAAAGCTCCCACCACCAGGATGACCGGGGGACCCTCACCCGTCTGGTCGAACGCGATCTTGGTGCCATCAGCTGAAACTACCGTCTTCATCGGAAACCTCCATCACTTGTATTGCCGTTTCCCGCTTAGACGGCTGCCGGCCAAAAAGTGATCGTTCAGACGGTCATCGGAAGCCCGAAAGCCGCAAACATGTCCGCGGTGACGAATCGCGTGATTTCGATCACCTGATCGCCATCGAGGCGCAAGACGTCGAGCCCGAGCGCGCGGTATTCGGACTCGCCCGGGTGCCGAACATAGGCGGCGAGCGCGGGCTGCCGGTTGGCGGCAGTCGCCACTGTTCGAAATTGGCCCTGGTAGGTCGGCAGGTTGGGATCGATCGCGAGTGCGAATGCGTTCGCGATCTCCTCCCTGCCCAGGAACCACGTCGGGAACGGCGGCATTGTGAGCAGCGCCTCCTCTCGCAGAAGGGCCGTCAACGCGGCGACATCCGCCCGGTCGGTTGCGTGCATGTAGCGCTCGAGCACCTCGCGCTCTGCATTGGTGGGTTCGGCTGCCGCCGACCACTCGAGCCTCTGCCTGGGCAGGCGCTTTCGCATCATGGAACGGGCGCGATTAAGGGCGCTGTTCACCGCAGCCACGGTCTCGTCGAGGAGGCCGGCGGTCTCCTTCGCCGACCATCCAAGTGCGTCGCGAAGGATCAGGATCGCCCGCTGCCTGGGAGGCAGGTACTGAATTGCGGCGAGGTAGGCCAGCTCGATGGTTTCCCTCGCGATGACCAGCGAATCGGGCTGCGATTCACTGGACGCGATCTCGTCGAGCAACCGGTCGGGGTAGGGCTGGAGCCAGTCGACCGCGTTCGGCTCGGCGGATTGCGGGCTTTCGAGTGACAAGACTCGGCGTGACTTGCTCTCGAGAAGATCGAGACACGCGTTCGTCGCGATGCGATAGAGCCAGGTGCGGACCATGGAGCGCCCCTCGAACTGAGCCCGGCCCTTCCATGCGCGCATGAGCGTTTCCTGGACCACGTCGTCCGCATCATCGAAAGAGCCCAGCATCCGGTAGCAATGCACGTGCAGCTGCCGCCGGTAAGGCTCAGTGAGTGCCGTGAACGCAGCCTCGTCCATGGAGAGGATGCTCACGGCCTCAAATTAGCAGTTGAGTCGTCTTGCGCTAACGTTCGATGAGGATGGCGGCGCCCAGAAAAGTCCTTGCGATCGATGTTGGCGGCACGCATGTCAAGGTGCTGGCCACCGGCCGCCGGAAACCCCTCGAGATTCCATCGGGCCCGAAGATGACCGCCAAACAGATGGTTCGGGATGTTCGAGAGGGGACTACCGGATGGCGTTATTCAGTCGTGTCGATTGGCTACCCGGGACCGGTGCTGCATGGCAAGCCGGTGAGCGAACCGGCCAACCTTGGAGGCGGATGGGTCGGGTTCGACTACGTGAAGGCGTTTGGCCATCCAGTCCGTCTCATCAACGACGCCGCCATGCAGGCTCTTGGCAGTTACAAAGGTGGGCGCATGCTCTTTCTCGGCCTGGGAACAGGCCTCGGCTCCGCACTCATCGTCGATGGCGCGCTCGAACCGATGGAGCTGGCGCACCTGCCATTCAAGAAAGGGAAGACGTACGAAGATCTGGTTGGCAACGCGGCACTACAGCGATTCGGCAAGAAGAAATGGCGCCGCTACGTCGCCGACGTCGTTACGCGATTGCAGGCCGCCCTGGAAGCCGACGACGTTGTCGTCGGCGGCGGGAACGCGAAATTTCTACGCTCGCTGCCGAAGGGCGTCCGCCTTGGCTCCAACGCTAATGCGTTCATCGGCGGCTACCGGCTCTGGAAAAATCACGCCTGAGCCCCGCGCGGGCCCCCTCTTGTCACCGTGAGCTACCCTCTGGATCAGCCGGCGTAGCTCAATTGGCAGAGCAGCTGTTTTGTACTCCCGAAGGTGGGGTGATTTGCGGTGCCGGGCGATGCGTCCCAGTATTCGCCATCGTCCATGTGAGAGTGCCGGTTTACTGCTGCCCCGACCATGAGTGCACCGAGGCGCCTAGGTGGTCACTCGGAGGCGTACCAAACAACTGACGCCCAGCTGATCGGGCCGAGCGCCAGTCTGAGCCTGAAAGGATATGGCGGGCACGGAGACCGCACACTCCCCTAACCGGGAGGTCAGGAGGGCTACCCCCCAACGTCTCCGCTCCCCGTGAACCCCAACCTGCCCGCCGTCAGTCTAGCCATGGGTAGATTGGCTGTCAGTTCAAAGCACTGACCGCCGAACCTCGCTTTGGATCGACGGCCAGATCCGAAATGGGGAGAGGTCGTTGGCGGGCCCTTTACTTCGAGATGGATACACCATCGTCACAGTGCCCGACGACCCGTGCCCTTAACAGCGAGCGTACGCCCGACTCGTGCATCGTGCCGACCTGTTTTCCTAGGCTGGCGCCGTTTGCTCAACCTGCCGAGCAGAAGGCCAGCCACGAAGATGGCGAATGCGGTCCAGCGGACGTCCGGCTCCAGTAGATCCCGGACCAATTCCATGGCGGTCGAGATCAAATAGCCCATTTGGCTCCTCCTGAGCCCCCGCGCCGAGTATGGACCTGGAACGTCGAGCTGTCTGCTCCAAGATGGCGCGGGGTGGGCCGCTGGCGCTCGAGTCCTGGAGCTCGCGGCCTACTAACCCAGCGCGCGGCTTGCATACGACCGTTTGCCGCACTGGCGTCTCTCAGAAATCGCTTGCGCTAACCTTCGCGTAGGCTGCCGGCGTAGCTCAATTGGCAGAGCAGCTGTTTTGTAAACAGGTGCTCCCTCTCCGAGATCGAAATCGGCCCAAAAGGGCCTTTTGACTAGCTGTATAAAAACAACTGAACAGACCTCTGTGCTGCGTGGACAAGGATACGCGTGGTCGGGGGCGAACGCCCGAACACGCGAAACCCGCAACCGTGCGAATTGGGGGGTTTCCCCGATTCACTGGGCCGAGCCGACGCCTTAGCCTGACTATCCGATGAAAGGACAGGTCAGGTGACGTCGGAGCATTTCGAAGTTGTCGTCGTCGGTGGTGGCCAGGCGGGTCTTGCGGCCGGCTTCCACCTGGCGAGACGGAACATCAATTTCGTCATTCTCGACGCCTACCCCCGTGTCGGCGAGGCGTGGCGCAAGCGCTGGAAATCCCTACGTCTATTTACGCCAGTCCGTCTAGATGGCCTATCGGGCATGCCGTTCCCGGGCGACGCCGGCGTGCTGCCGACGAAAGATGAGATGGCTAATTATCTGGAGAGGTATGCCGAACGCCACAGGCTTCCCGTGCGACTTGGCATCCTTGTCGAAACCCTCAGCCGCGAGGGCGATCGCTATGTCCTGACGGCCGGCGACCGGCGGTTCGAGGCGGATCAAGTCGTAGTGGCAACAGGTGGACATCCAGTACCGAAAGTGCCGGACTTCGCCGGCGAGCTGGCTACAAGCATCCTGCAGCTGCATTCCGCCGAATATCGCGATTCATCGCAGCTACAAGAAGGTGATGTCCTCGTAGTCGGTGCGGGCAATTCGGGCGCTGAAATAGCAATGGATGCGGCCAAGAACCACAAAGTCTGGTTGGCCGGCCGTGCGACGGGCACTGTCTCACCGGTCCTGTATTCGCGTCCCTCTTGGTGGCTTGCCACCAAGCTGATTACCGTGAAGACGTCGATGGGCCGCAAGATGGCAACCCAGCTCCGAACCAAGGGGACGCCACTTGTGCGCATCCGAGAAAGTGATTTTGCAACCGCCGGTATCGCGCGAATGCCGAGGGTCGAGGGTGTCGAGGGAGGTAAGCCGCGACTCAAGGATGGTCGACAGATTGACGTTAGGAACGTGGTTTGGTGCACAGGATTCAAGCACGACTACAGCTGGATCAAACTGCCGGCGGCTGCCGGCGGCCACCTCCCCACGCACGAGCGAGGCGTCGTGCTGTCGCAACCAGGCCTTTACCTCATTGGTCTGCCATTCCAGTTCGGACACAACTCGGCACTTATCGACGGAGTGAGCAGAGACGCCGATCACGTCGTCACACGGATCGCGGCGGCCCGACCGCTAGCTAAATCACTGGAGGTATAGACATGTCTGACAAGCCCGATTCTGCCCATACGGCGTCGAAACCGTGCGTCTGCCAATTGATCAAGCGAGGGTCTCTGATCTGGAAGGCGACCGGCCGGCGGAACTCCGAGAATCAGTCTGAGTACCAGTGCAAGATCTGCGGCGCTACCGCCTGGAGGTCGGCGTAACGGCCGTGGGCGTCGCCGAGCTTTCGTGCGCGAGCCTGTGAGCCAGCTCGGTCCGTGACCGAACTCCGAGCTTGCTGTAGATGCGGCTTAGATGCGCTTCGATCGTCTTCGGGCTGAGGAACATAGCCGCGGCAGCCTCGCGGTTGGTCGCTCCCTCGGCCACCGTCAAGGCGACCTGAAGCTCCTGAAGGGTTAGTTCGTCTGAAGCCGATCGGTTGCGGTGGACGGTTTCTCCCGTAGCTCGCAGCTCGTTGCGGGCACGATCGGCCCACGGCTCTGCACCCAGGCGTTCGAAAGTCTGAAGCGCGGCGTGCAGCTGGTCGCGAGCCTCGGCCCGGCGGCGAGCCCTTCGCAGCCGCTCCCCAAAGCAGAGCTCGGTGCGGGCTCGCTCAAAGGGCATGTCGGTGCGGGCGTGCAGCGCCATCGCCTCCTCGAACGCGGGCTGGAAGTCGTCCTCGAGCAGCCCGCGGGATCGAGCAGCCGCGGCACGAGTCCACAATCCGGGAGCGGTCACCGCCTGCTCCTGCAGGACAATGAGCGCCGCCTGCGCCTGCGAGCGCTGGCCGGTGTGGACATACGCTTCGATCAAGTCGGGGCCTTCCTGAAATAGATATGGCGTACTCAGTCCTAACCGCGCCAGGGCCTCGACCACCGGCAGGAGATGTTTGGCGGCCTCCTCATTCCGCCCCATCCCGAGCTCCAAAAGCCCGCTGATACGAGCGACGTAGCCGCCGACAGCGTCCCGGGCGTGCTCAGAGACAACCCATAGCCTTGCAAGGTGAGCCTTGCAGTCCGCTTCCAATCCGCGGGCCGCCTCGATCCAGGAAAGGCAGGCGAGCGCATACAACAAGGAGAACCTGTGGCCAAGCTCGGTGGCGAGCTCGACGGCCTCGGCTGCCTCAGTGTGAGCCGCCGACCAGCGTCCGGTTCGGAAGTCGAGTTCGGACAGGTGTCCGAGCGCGTATGGAAGAGCGCCTGGCGCGCTAGATTCGCGGGCCTCAACTATCAGACGTTCCAGGGGGGCACGCATCCGATCGAACTCTTCGAAATAGAGGAAGACATGGGCGTACTGGATCAGCTGGATCGCCAGCCAGGGCGATTCTCTCGCGTCAATCGCTTCTAGCGAGCGAAGGAGTAGACGATGTCCTTCGGCGTTCTGTCCACTGATGACTAGCGCCTTGCCATATGCGCCTTCGGCTGCCGCCTGGGTGATGCCTCCGACCCGGCATCCCAGCTCATAGGCGCGTCGAGACACTCGAAGGCCCGGTTGAACCATGCCCTCGTCGGGATCGATCTCTTGCGTGGTGGTGCTAGCAGCGTCAACTAGCATGAGAGTGGCCTTAGCCGGGTCGTGAACTTCGATCCGTTCGGCCGCCGCAAGCAGAACCTTGCGAGCTGCAGCCGGGGAACGTGTCCACATCTCGATGCGCCCGCGGGTGTGCTCTATGTCTGCGCGCAGGTTCACGTCTCGCGCGAGGACATGCGCCTCGTCTAACAAAGCCCTCGATCGCTCGGACTGGCCCGCAACATAAGCATCGCTTCCCGCCTCATGCAGGCGATGTGCACGCCGCTCGGGGTCCGGCGTCAATCGCGCCGCTCTTTCAAAGGCGCGCCATGCTGCGGCTGGGCCGCTACGCCGGCGAGCGTCATTCGCGGCGGCCTCGAGGGCCGCCGCCACCTCTTCGTCCTCCCCCTGCGCTGCTGCAGCAAGATGCCAGGCGCGCTCACTCGGCGACCCATTGGCGTCAACCGATCCTGCGAGCGCCCGATGAGCCTCACGCCGGTTCGCGGGCGTGGCCCTTTGGTAGACAACCGCGCGCATCAAGGGATGTCGGAATTGGATCTTGAGACCGTCATTGGAGATCAGTCCGGCTACTTCGGCGGGGTCCAGATCGGCAAGCGCTACCTCACAGCTCGCACATGCTCGTGCCAACTCATTGATGGAGCCGGATTGCGACACGGCAGCGACCAAGAGAGCAGCCTGAGTCCTTTTGCGAAGGGCTGCTACGCGGCGCTCGAACGAGGTCTGAATTCCAGGTCCCGCCGGAAGCAGCTCAGGCAGGGGCTCGGTTCCCAACAGTTGAGCTGCGGTCAGCAGGTGTGGGATTTCGAGGATGGCAAGAGGATTGCCCTGGGTTGCCTGCCATATGCGTTCTGCGACTCTTGTGGGCACGGGAGAGCCGGCACTCTGTGCGAGCAGATCACGGGACGCCTCGAAACTGAGGCCCTGCATCGTCATTCGTGGGAAGTCCGCGAGCTGGAGATCGGTCTTGTCCCCTTCGCGGATCACGAAGGTGACGGCGACCCGATCTGCATGGAGGCGACGGACCGCGAATATCAATGCGTCCCGAGAGGCAGCATCGAGCCAGTGCGCATCATCGACCGCTACGAATACTGGTCGCGACTCGGCGGCTATCGCGATGAGACTTAGCGTCGCCGCCGAGACGGCAAACGGATCGGACATCACCGGCGGACCGATTGCAAGGGCGCCGGCGAGCGCCGCCGCCTGCGGCGGAGGTATCTCGCCGATTTGGTCAAGAATTGGATGCAACAGTTCGGCAAGGCCGGAGAACGGCAATTCGGATTCAGCCTTGATCCCTGTGGTCGACAAGATCGTCATGTCGACGGCTGCGTCGACCGCATAGCTCAAAAGCGCGCTCTTGCCGATTCCCGGCTCACCAGAGACGATGACCATTCCGCTGACCCCCGAGCGGGCGTGGTCCAGGAGGGCGTCGATTCGGGCTCGATCGGCAGCCCTCCCGAGGAACATTTGGCCAATCTTATGCCTGCCTTGGACAGAAACAAGAAGTAGGGGTTCCCCCGATTCGACGCCTCACGCCGAGCCCTGACACTGTCGCCAACAAAGCGTTGGAGGTAATGGAGTGGGAGCGATTTCGGACCGGGCACGGCGACTCAACGCGGCGGTCAACGCGCATGACCTGAATCCGATCGGCGACTTCTACGCCGACGACGCGGAGTTCATCTGGCCAGGGTTACCCGCTCTGCGTGGCCGCCAAGCGGTGGTGGCCTTCTACGCCGAACTACTGGGAGCTTTCCCAGACGTCAAGGTGACCATCAAGCGCATCGTCGAGCAGGGAGATACGGTCGCCGTTGAATACGAGTCGAAGGGGATCAATGGTGGCCCGCTTCCAATCCCCGGCGGTCAGCGGCTGCCGGCTACGAACCGGGAGCTTACTGTCCAGGCCGTGAGCATCGGCCAGGTCGATGGAGCCGGAAGAATCCAAGCGCAGCGTGAGTACTTCGACCAGTTTGCGGTGTTGCAGCAGCTTGGCTTGGTCCCCGCGGAACAGGCCGCTACAGGCGCCTAAGCGTGAACAGCGCAGACGTCCCGGGCGTGAGTTTCGGTTGTGCACAAAAGGAGCGTTGGACATGACCAGTAGAGTCGTCCACACCTTTGTTTCAAGTACCGCCGTGGTTGTCGCGGCTCTGGCGGGATGCGGTCCGCCCGCCGCGGCGACCCCATCAGCGGTTGCGTCCGGCAGCTACACGTTTGTTCAAACAAGCAGTACCCACATCCGCACGGCCGGGGGCGATAGCTTCGACCTCCAGGTCTTCTCCTTGACATCGGTCGGAGGCGTCACCGGGGTAGCTACTGATACACAAACTGCCGTCACGCACGCAGATGGATCAGTTAACGCAAACGGGACGGAGGTATGCGCCTTCTGCTCCATTGGCGGCCGAACCGGGTCCTACATAGCCGCGTACTCGGTGTCTATGTCGGTCTCGGGCGAGGTGGCTGGGCACCTGACGTTCACCAGCGGGAGCGGCGGGCTCGCAGGCCTACGCGGCGAGGGCGCCTTCACGGCTGATACATATTCGTACAAGTACCGCTTTGCGCCGTAGGCACAGCCTCGCTCGATTACTTAAAGGCCGTTCAGGAGGGATCGCCAAAGTTGAGAGCCATGCGATGGAGTCGTCCGCTCCGGGCGGCGCAGGCGGAGCGGCTCGCGGAGCGGCTCGCGAAGCCCTCGCGGACGGCCGGCGGTATGACCACCTGTTTTTGAAAAGACCAGCTGTTTCGTGGCATATTGCCACCTGATTGGCGGCTGGTTGGTCCTTGCTTTCGAGTTCGTCGAAGACTCCGTACCTCACTCTCCAACGGTCGGTTTCGAATTCAGATCAGCCCCCCACCCGCCTCCCAAAAGGGTTCCGCTACCCTTCTCGAAGACGCCGGCGTAGCTCAATTGGCAGAGCAGCTGTTTTGTAAACAGCAGGTTACGGGTTCGATTCCTGTCGCCGGCTCCAGGCGCCGATTTTTTCCGCGCGTGTGGCGCAATTTGAGCCGCTACTCTACCCCGATGAAGGTGAGATGGACCCCATAGAAAGAGCGTCTTTCGTCAAGCGCTACAAAGATGGACACCGTGCCGTGATGGACGCCCTTCGCGGAGTTAAGGACGAAGAGCTCGATCGGTCGGTCAGCGGCGAATGGACGCCACGTCAAATCGCGCACCATCTTGCCGACTCCGAAATGATGTCTGCAATGAGGCTGCGGCGTTTGATCGCCGAGGAGAGTCCAATCATTCACGGATATGACGAGGCCGAGTTCGCGATGAAGCTGACTTTCGATCGGCCGATCGCACCGTCCCTCGAGGCGATGCGGTATGCGCGCGAATCTACGGCGCAGATCCTCGACTGCATGTCGGAAGCCGATTGGCAGCGCATCGGGACCCACACCGAGATCGGGCCCTACTCCGTGGAGAAGTGGCTCACCATTTATGCCGCTCACGGCCACGACCACGCTGCGCAGATCAAGCGCTCGCGAGGCATCGAATAGCCATGGCGACCACGCAAGTCCTCATGGACGCGGCTCTGACGCGAGCGGCCGCAGCCAAAGACGCGGACCTCGCTGATCTGCTCGAGGAGCTCCGCATCCCGTCCATCAGCACCCTGCCCGAGCGCAGGCAGGACTGCCTTCGCAACGCGGAATGGCTGCGGGCGCGCCTCGAGCGGCTCGGCTTCAAGACCGAGGTCGTCGACGTCATGGAGGGCGGGCTGCCTGTGGTGGTGGCCGAGTGGAACGGCCGTCCTGGCAAGCCGCACCTCACGATCTACGGCCACTATGACGTGCAGCCGGCGGATCCGATCGATGAATGGGAAACGCCGCCGTTCGAGCCCGCGATCCGAAACGGCCGCATCTACTCGCGCGGTTGCGCCGACAACAAGGGCAACCACCTGGCCACAGTGAAGGCGGTCGAGCACCTCTTTGCGGCAGGCGGGCCTCCAATCAACTTGCGCTTTCTGTTCGAGGGCGAAGAGGAGATCACCGGTGAGTCGCTGCCGCGATACCTCCGGGCGAACGGACCGAAGCTCAAGACCGACGCAGTGCTCGTCTGGGACAGCGGATTCGACGAGGACGGCAATCCCACGCTTGCGACTGCGCTCCGCGGACTCCTCTACCTCGAGCTGCACGCCAGCGGCGCCGCAGTCGACCTGCACTCGGGCGGGTTTGGAGGTGTTGCGCCCAATCCCATCAACACCCTCGCCCGGATCATCGGGGAGCTCAAAGAGCGCAGTGGTCACATCACGGTGCCCGGCTTTTACGACCGAGTCGTTCCGGCCAGCGCCGAGGAGCTGGCGGACTGGAAGAAGCACGACCAGCGGTACCAGGAAGCGATCTTGAAGTTCTCCGGCGCACCGGCACTCGAAGGGGAGCCGGAGTTCTTGGCGCTGGAACGGACCGGCAGCCGGCCCACCCTCGACGCCAACGGGTTCATCGGCGGGTTCACCGGCGAGGGCAAGAAGACCGTGATCCCGGCGCGCGCATCGGCCAAGGTGAGCTTGAGGCTGGTGCCCGACCAGGATCCGGCGGTGATCCGGGCATCGATCGAGAAGCAGATCCAGTCGCTGACGACACCGGGTGTCAAGGTCAGCGTCGAAGTGCTGGGCTCGGCGCCACCGGTGACGTGCGGGGTTGACAATCCGGTGGCGAAGGCGCTTCGGGCTGCCTACTCGGAAGCGTTCGGCCGGGACACAGCCCTGATTCGGGTCGGCGGCTCTATCCCGGTCTCCATCGACTTCCAGGAGGCGGTTGGCGCGCCGCTGGTGATCAGCGGGATCGGCGAGGTCGACGCCGCGGCGCACTCGCCGAACGAGCGCCTCTCAGTCGATCAGTACCATCGAGGCATCGAGGCCGTGATCCGGTTCATCTGCAAGCTGGGCGAGTAGCTGAACTTCCAGAAACTTTCAGCCGGGCAGCAGCTCGAAGGTGGTCTGTTCGCCCAGCGTGAGTGGCTCGTCCGGTTTGGACGCGCGCACCAACTGGCCGTATTTGCTTCTGTAGAGCCCGGACACAGCACGAGCTTCGGCCGGATCGGTGACGAGCCGAGGCTTGACTTTGACTTCGCTTTTTGCCAGCCGAACGACGCCTTCGCCTTTGGCCAGCATGTTCTGCGGCCAATGCCGGAGCATCCCCTGTCCTGATCGGATGTAGAGGCGCTTGCCGTCGGTGCCGATCCAGATCGTCACACGACGAGGCTTGCCTGTCTTCCGGCCGAGTGTCGTCAGCTGGACCTCCCGCTCGCGCGCCGCTGCCTGCAGCACCTCGGCGCTCAACTGGCTCATTCGATCATTGTGGCGTGGTGAAAGGCGCGATCCTCCTGGCGTTTCTGGTCGCGTCCTGCGCAGGGCCGCTGCATGCCGCGACGCCGTCTCCAGCCCCATCCTCGCCGAGTCCCTCGCCCGCGATCGAATCCCCCTCCCCATCTCCGACTACACCGCCGCCGAGCCAGCGTATGGAGGCGTCGCTGCCCGTGGCGCTCGAGGAATCGGCGGCGACAGCGGTAGGCGGGAAGCTGTATGTGATGGGCGGCTTCGATGCCGCCGGTAACAGCCTGCAATCCGTATGGGTGTTCGATGGGACCGCATGGAGTGCGGGTCCACGCCTGCCGATCGGCCTCGACCACATGTCTGCCGCCACCCTCGAGGATCGCGTTTACCTGGCCGGCGGCCACAGCTTTGGTCGAGACTCTGGACGCGTGTTCCGTCTCGATGGCGGGTCATGGACCGAGCTCGCGCAAATGCATCACGCGCGCGGTGGTCATGCTCTGGTCGCGGCTGCGGGCAAGCTCTACGCGATCGGCGGTAATACTGCATTCGCAAACGTCGCGCCCGCCGAGGTATACGACCCATCGTCGAACGCCTGGACCGACCTGCCCTCCATCCCCGCGCCCCGCAACCACGTATCCGGATTTGTCTTCGGGGCCAACGTATGCGTGGCGGGCGGGCGTTCACCCGCAACGACGCGCGTCGACTGCTTCAACTTCGAGAACTCGTCATGGGTGCGGCTGCCGGACCTGCCGCGCGCGACAAGCGGCGCCGGGGCGACGACTCTTGATGGAGGCGACGCGGTAATCCTCGGCGGCGAGAATGCGCAGGAGACGACCATCAGCGGTCAGTTCGCGCGGCTGCCGAGTCCCGACGGTTGGATGTCCGCGGAGGCGATGCTGGTTCCGCGGCACGGGTTCGAGCTGGCGAATTTCCAGGGACGAGCGTGGGCGTGCGGCGGGGGCTCGCTACCAGGCCTTCATCCGGTGTCCACGTGCACGTCGGTGCTGTGACGAAACGCGACGTATGTCGCGATCAGGACGGCGAGCGCCGGCACGCCGTAGTTGAACTCCGGCGTGGAGAGGATCGGTAAGTCGAAGCTGCCGGCGGATTCGAGAAGTAGGTAGCCCGCCTCGATGACCGCGTAAAAGGCGAGGACGGCGACGTTCGCGGCGAGCGCTATGCGGGCAACCGGCTCGCGCACCTGCCTGAGGAGGACCACAAGCG
>Ga0209180_10000277_pt1 | contig 23066 bp, 19 predicted proteins | sample CZO8metaG_3_FD_188355 | JGI IMG/M metagenome (GOLD analysis project Ga0209180, IMG submission 188355) | Vadose zone soil microbial communities from the Eel River Critical Zone Observatory, Northern California, USA - CZOApr15con2H2.8 metaG... | ecosystem: Environmental > Terrestrial > Soil >...
GCCGAGGGAAGAAAACAGCCAGAGCCGGACGCTGTTTTCGAAGAAAGCGGGAAAATCCTGGACACCTTCTCGTAGTCCAGTAAAATTTCAGACATGGACCGTCCGTTGTTGGTGAGTACTCGAAGAGGTTTTCTTACTGGAGCAAGTGCTTTTTTTCTCTTGCAATCCCGCCGAAGGAGCCCCCCACCGGCGCCTCCGTTTGTGCTGACTCCGATTCGCTTTCGCGAGGTTGCGAATCATGCCGGGCTGGATTTCGTGCTGCAAAACAATCCCACACCGCGTAAGCACATGATTGAAACCATGCCGGGTGGGGTTGCCGCTTTCGATTACAACGGCGACGGGTTGACAGACATCTTCTTCACAAACGGCGCGTCGATTCCTTCTCTGGAAAAAGATTCACCCAAGTTTTTCAACCGGCTTTATCGGAACGACGGCGGAATGAAATTCACCGACGTTACCTCGGAAACCGGAGTGGCGGGCGCAGGCTATTCCATGGGCGCCGCAGCGGCGGACTATAACAACGACGGCTACGCGGATTTGTTTGTTGCAGGCGTGTACCGGAACATTCTCTATCGGAACTTGGGCAATGGCAAGTTTGAGGACGTAACTGAACAAGCGACCATTAAGAGCGACAAGTGGTCCGTTGCCGCCGGCTGGTTCGACTATGACAACGATGGATGGCTGGATCTGTTCGTAGTCAATTATGCCCACTGGACACCTGACTTTGATCGCTTTTGCGGCGAGCGCGACCGCAACCTGCGAGTGTACTGCCACCCTAAGTATTTCGAGGGGCTTCCCAACACTCTGTACCGGAACCGGCGGGACGGGACATTCGAGGACGTCACTGCCAAGGCTGGCATCGGCGCGCACATCGGACGCGGTATGAGCGTCGCTTTTGCAGATTATGATAACGACGGCTTGATGGATGTTTTTGTTACCAACGACAACATGCCGAACTTCCTGTTCCACAATCGTGGTGACGGGACATTCGAAGAGGTGGGGCTCCAGACCGGCGTGGCCCTTACGAACAATGGCCTGCCGGTGGCCAGCATGGGGGCAGATTTTCGCGATTACGACAACGACGGCTCGCCCGATCTCAACATCACTGCGTTGGCAGGTGAAACGTTTCCTTTGTTCAAGAATCTGGGAAACGGTTTGTTCCAAGACGCGACGCATCAAAGCCGGCTGGCCGTTCTCACGGCGACGCGCAGTGGCTGGAGTAACGGCTTCTTTGATTTCAGTAACAATGGCTGGAAAGATCTGTTTACCGCCAATTCCGATGTCAATGATTTGATTGACCTATTCCAATCCACGCACTACAAGCAAACCAACAGCCTCTTCGCCAATCTTGGGAACGGCACATTTCAGGATGTTTCGGCGGAAGCGGGCTTTACTCTCCCTCGTGCCCACCGGGGCAGCGCCTTTGCAGATTTTGATAACGACGGAAAAATGGACATTGTCGTCAGCGCGCTCGGGGAACCTGCGGAGCTTTGGCAAAACATCAGCCCAGACATCAACCGCTGGCTCATCCTGAAACTGAGTGGTACCCGAAGCAACCGTGACGGAATCGGCGCCAAGGTCCGGCTAGGCAATCAGTCCAACCACGTGACCACGGCCGTAGGCTACGCTTCCTCCAGTTCGCGGTGTGTCCACTTCGGAACTGGCAAGGTGGAGAAGATTGATCGGATAGAGATTCGCTGGCCAAGTGGCACAGTTCAGGTGCTGCGAAACGTTGCGACCAACCAAGTTCTCGAAGTCCACGAGCCCTCGAAATAGGGGGACACTGACTCCCCTTTAGGGTGGCGTGATCTCCACGTTCCGTTTTGCGGCCTCGCTCGCAGCTGTAGCGGCGCGCTGAATCTTCTGATATTCCAAAAGAGCCTGTTTGGAGAGGTCAGGCTGGCCACTCGCCTTGTATGCGCTTGCAAGTTGATAGTGCAGGCTACCGTCTTCATCCGTGGCCAGGGCCACCTGGAGATGCGGTATTGCCTCGGCCGCCCTTCCGGCGGCCACGTAGGCGCGCGCCAAGGCCTTGTGCGCCGCCAGTAATTTGGGATCATGGGCCAGGGCGCGCCTGAGCAAGGGAATCGCTTCTTCCACTCGTTGCAGGTCGACGAGCGTCTCACCGGCGAGATAATTCAATTCCGCCGAGCCCGGCTGCCCTTTGAGGAGGTTTTGGAGTATGGGTAAGGCCCCGCCGTAGTCTTGGCCGAATTTCAGGCTGATGGCCAGTTGCTTCTGAATTTGCTTGTCGGTGGGCGACAGCCGAAGAGCTTCCCTCCATTCTTCAGCGGCTTCCGCGTACTTTCTCTTGCCGCTGTAGATATGTGCTTTCAGCTCGTGTTGCTCCAAAGAGGGCGGCAACTGACCGAGGCGAGTGAAGGCTTGTAAAGCCAACTCATTGTAAGCTCGCGAACGCCAATAGTGAGACTCGGGAGTATTCGCTCCTTTTGCGGAGGCGACCAGCATACTGAACTGTCCTTCCCTGAACTCACACTCGAATGTCTGGGTACGGCAATCCCGTTGGGGAAGCCTGAGTTCCTTCTCTTCCTCAATGTTGGCCCAATCTGGATGCCCGGCCTGACGATAGACTTCCGCCACCGCTGCGTGCAGTCCCCGCATCGCCGGTGCTTTCTCCAATGCACGACGGTACAGATAGAAAGCGCTTGAGAACTGCTGCTCGCGGAGTCGGGCCTCGGCCACCAGCGCCAGCCAGTACGCGGATTCCGGTGCAGTTTTCTGCAACTCGTCGAAAGCACGAACGGAGAGCGATTCGTAGCTGCGCCCCAGTCCGTACCAAGCCTCTGAACTTTCGGGATCCAAATCAGTGAGCTTCCGGTATTGATCGGCTGCCTGTGCGGCGTGGTCGAGCGAAAGCAAAGCACCAGCGAGCAACTGAAGCGCGCCCCGGTGATCCGGCTGTAAGTGCAAGACCATCTTGAGAGCCTCGAGACCGGCCGGCGTCTGGCCGAGCTGCAAGCGAGCAGCCCCAAGAAAGAGCCACGCGGGTGCGAGTTTGGGATCAAGCTTCACTGCCGCTTCCAGCTGCGGTATCGACTCTCTGTCGTCCCCGGCCATGTGGAGCGCCATGCCGAGGTTCAGCATTAGACCGGGGTTGTGGGGTACAGCTTGATTCAATTCACGGTAGAGAGGAATGGCCTCTACAAACTTACCCTGCGCCATGAATTCCTTGGCGCGCTGTGATTTGACGGTTAGGTCTTCCGACTGGGCGAAGCTGCTCGATTGTGCGAGGATCGAAACCAGGCAAAAGAGAAGCGCTTCTGCTGCTTTCATCCGTATCCTCATGCCCCAAAGTAGGCCTCATATGGACAGATGCTTTCTCGGGTGTCAGTACACAGCCCGACGTCAAAGAGAGACTAAAAAAACAAAGGGCGCAGGTCGTTAAGCCTGCGCCCTAACGGAGCGCGGGACACACGCTGGCGTGCCCCGGCTGGAGCCTATCATCAGAAGGCCAATCGCAGACCGAAGCGGAATTGCCGCTCGTCGTTCTTGGCGCTAGTGATGACCAGGAAGTTGCCGCTGCTTCGCGAGCCAGTCGGATTATTGAAGTGAGGTGCATTGAACAGATTGGCCGCATCTGTGCGGAACTGCAAGTTAAACCGCTCGGTGAGATTGAAGGTACGGAACAGGCTGAAGTCCATGTTCACCGAACCCGGTCCATATAGCGTATTGCGGCCGACGTTGCCATAGACGGCGGCGGCGGAGACCGCAACAAATGCCGTGGGGTCATAGAATGGGTGACCCGTACCGATTCCACCGAGTTTCTTGACGGGTCCGACTTGGTTGGGAGTCTGCCGCTGACCGACTGCGTTCAATGAAGCGCTGGAGGCCGTCAAGGAAAAGGGCTGGCCGTGGATGGCACTGAATATGCCGCTTACCTGCCAATCGCTCAGAGCCTTCGTAGCCACACCGCCGCCATTCGCCCACGACTTGCCCTTACCAACCGGCAGTTCATACACGTAGGCCAACTGGAAGATATGCGGGGTATTGTAACCTGCCTGAGCGCGATTGCGCCGGAGGATACTCGGATCGTTCCAGTTAAGTGCGGCCCACCCATCGTCGTCGGTCAAGTTTATCGCTTTGGAGTACGTGTAAGCTCCCTTGACCATCAGTCCGTGAGAGAACTGGCGATTAATGGAGACCTGGAGGGCATGATAATTTGCGCTCAGATAGCCCTGCCAGAGGTCGGTCTCGGCGGTGCGTCCAAACTTTAGTGTGGTGCAGGTTTGGGTTGTAAAGTTCGGTACCGCGCAGTTTAAGGGCTGGCCTAACTGTCCCGTGCCGGGAAGGGAAGCGTTCACGTTGAGGTCAGCAAACTGGTGAACCGTCTGTGTGCCGACATACCCGGCGGAGACGAGAAAGTTGGCCGGGAGCTTGTGCTCAACAGTCAGGTTCCAAGATTCAATGTAGCCGCGCTTGAGCAAACCCGTGCCGGTACTCCGCTCAAGTGCCGCGCCGGGAAGGGTGATGGTCCCGCTGCTGATATTCGGGCAACAAATCGACGGGATACCGGTCGAAAAGGACCCGAAAGGACTAAAGCCGTTTGCGCCGGCGAAATTCGACCCCACGGTGAGCGGGTAGAAGCCGCGAAGCGGCCTGGCCAGAGGCAGTGGATCCACCGTGATTCCGAAACCGGTCCGGACTACCGTGGCGTTGTTAATCTGATAGGCTAATCCGATTCGTGGGGCAAAGAGCTTCTTGCTGGTCGTCACACCGACATGATCGGGATTGCCGCCGATGCCGCCGAGCAGCACCTGGTTGGTGCTGAAATCATAGCGGTCAAAGGTGAAGGAGCCGTTGCGCGTCATCAGCGGGTAATACTCGTAACGGAGGCCCAAGTTGAGCGTTAGTTTGTTGGTGACGCGATAGCGGTCGCCGATGAACCACCCGAATTGCCACTCGCGGGCCGTAGCCTTGATGAATTGCTCGCTCCTTCCGGCGCCAATGTTGCTTCCGGCGCCGCTATTCAGCTCACCGAACAGACCGAGCTCAAACTGGGCGAGCGCGTTGTACTGGTTGGGAGCAGGGCCTCCGTTCAGAGCGGTGGCGCCGCCGCCGAAGTCAAATTCTCCGCGCGGGCCAGCGCCCAATTCAGGCTGCCAATGGTTTAGATGGTGATGGACGATGTCTGTGCCGGCGCTGATTTGGTGCTTGCCATGTGACCACCTGACGTTGTGGTTGCTGGTAAAGCTCCAGTCGTTGCGAAAGGCGGGATTCCATCCTTCCGGATTGCCAAGATGGGCCCAGCCTGAAATGGCGAAATAAGGCATGCCGCTGCTGCGCAGGTCCGAGCCATTGTTAGTACCAGGAATCCCCAGAACGTCAGACCCGATGTTCGTTCCGAAATCTGGAGTCTGTCCGTACTCGCTCATGCGGGTGAAGCCCACGTTGCCGTCGACGACGAGCGAGGGCGAGAGGGTCAAGGTGTGGCCCACGGTGACAAGCTGCACAAGGGAATGGAAGTCACCGAGTCCGCCGTCACACGCGCAGTCTCCAATGGCCTTGCCGAGGCTGGGCTCCCCGTGAAACACCGACTTCATGGCGCTGTACTTGGCAAAGATGCTGTGTTTGGAGGTTCGGTTCCAATCCACTTTGGTGTCAAAGTTATGCCGAGTGAGACGCTGCGTACCCGACGAAAAATAGTTGGCGGTATCACCGGGGAGATTCGGCAACGGAACTAGGGCCAATATCTTCGCTGTGATCGGGTCCACTGCTGGAAGGATATTGCCGGCGTACTGCTTGCGCGCGGTACCGTTCGAAGCTCCGCTTGTCGGCGAAAAGATCATTCCGACGCGTTCTTGCTGCACGGCGTTATTGGTATCCGTCACCAAAACAGGCGTCTTGCTACTGCTTGCGCAGGGCATGGCAGATGACGTGCCATCAGTGCAAACATAATTGCCGAGAATTCCGCTAAAGTCTCCGGCGCGAAGGGCTGCCGTCGGCACGGATTGAATACCGGGCTGAGGCCCAGTAGATACTTGGCGATTATCGCGTTCAAGGGTTCCGTCGTAGCTGCCAAAGAAGAAGAGCTTGTCCTTCTTAATGGGCCCACCGAAGGTGCCGCCGAGGTCATTGAGGATGCTCTTGCCCTTTCTCGGGCTGTTGGCAGGGGTCTCAAAAAACTGTCTCGCTCGCAGCGCTTGATCTTCGTGGTATTCAAACAAAACGCCGTGGAATTGATTGCTGCCTGATTTGGTGATGACGGTGATGGCCGCGCCGCCCGTCATCCCTTGTTCGGGATCGAAATTATTAGTGGAAATGTTCACTTCCTGGATGGTTTCCGCAGGTGGGACATAAACAGTGTGGTGAGGCAGCCAGACGAACACGTCCGTGGCGCCGTCCACGCGGGTATTGTTGTTGTTGCGGTTGGTGCCGTTGATGTTCGTGCTCAAGGCGCGTTCGGGAGTGTCGGCAATAGCGTTTTGAAATACTCCGGGAGTCGCGCCTGGCACCAGGTTAATCAGCGTCTGGTAATTCCGGTACTGGTTGAGGGGCATGTCCAGAATGGCCTTTTCGCTTAGCTCGGTGTGCAAGTCGGTCTTTTCAGTCTGCAGACTCACAGCTGATGCCTCGACGGTGACTTGTTCGGACACTGCGCCCACCTGCAAGTTGACGTCGGCATTCGTGACGGTATTGGTCCTGATAGTCAGACCGGTTTGCGTGAGAGGCTTAAATCCGCTGACCTTAACCGTGAGGTCGTAGTTGCCGGGGGAAACGTCAATAATGACATAGTGGCCGGTGTCATCAGCGTCCGCTCCACGCGCAACGCCGGTGGCACGGTTGGTGACAACCACATGCGCCTTCGGCACGGCCGCGCCGGTCTGGTCCGTCACCGTACCCGTTACCGAGCCGTACAAAACCTGAGCGCCAGCACGGTGCGCGTATCCCAGTGCCAAGAAACAGAGAGCAAACAGACAAGCCAGATGAATACGCCCTCTACTAGTAAACATGGTCTTGCCCCTTTCCTTTAACCCTGACGTAATCCTTTAGCAAGCGACAGCTTAGGCCTCAACGTTAGGCAGTGCTTCAACTCAACAAACCACACACAAGCATGACGAGATATCGTCTAATACTCTTTGGAAACAGCCTACGATCGGTGGTCTGCAACTGTTCGCGGCTGTGAACTTGCCCGGCCGGATGGTGTCGGGCAGAGCCCCACTCTTTAGGGTCGCATTCAACGTAAAGAAGCTCCCCCCTCCCCGACTTGCTGCGGAAGCTACCAACTCCACAAACACTTTGTCAAGCTCTTTTGTTTCTTGAACTAAGATCTCGGACGTACCGACGGGCGGAGTTCCGCGCGCAATGCCCCCAAGTGAATCTTACTCCTTGCCCTGGATGTTGCGGCCAGTCCCTTGGCGGATCGTGACAATTTGGTCCGCTTGAATTCTTTCCCAGTCTTCACGCCTGCCGTCGGGCCAGTACACGATCAGTTTTTCGATCCTTGGGTCGTCTCCCAAACCAAAATGAACCCGGACGTCATTCGCACTTAGGTAGCTTCCGTCCGTGTGGGCGCGCCGCAAGAGTTTTCGCCCGTGCTGACGCACTTCAATTTTGGCGCCGATCCCGAAGCGATTTCTATTGGCCGCTTCCAGCCGAACCAGTAGCCAGTGATTGTGGTTCAAGGAGTGAGACTGGTTCAGCAACAAGCGCGCCGGGCCATTGTTGTTGGCAACCACAATGTCAATTGCGCCGTCGTTGTTAACGTCGCCGAAGGCCGCTCCACGGCTTACTTCGGAGAGGGCAAGAGCGGGCCCTGCCACTCCAGTCATCTCTCGAAATTTCCTTCCGTCACCCTCGTTGCGAAATAACTGATTATTCTGGTTAAACGGATATCGGCTTCCGCGTAACGACTCAATTCGGTTCACGGCACCGTTGGCTATAAAAAGATCCAGGTGTCCGTCGTTGTCGTAGTCAAACCATTCGGTACCGAACCCGGTGTAAGGAAAGGTCGGCTGCAGCAGACCAAATTCCGCCGACGCGTCGTAGAAGTTTCCACGGCCATCGTTGATGTAGAGATTGCAGCCTTCGTTGGTTAAATTTGTCTTAAAGATGTCCTCGTCTCCGTCGTTGTCGAAATCTCCAGCGGCCACACCCATGCCAGCTTGTGGAGCGCCCTCGGCGTTGTATGCAGTTCCCGACAGCAAGCTGCTTTCCTTGAACGCACCGTTTCGCTGATTGATCCACAGGTGAGCGGCGGCGCCGTCATTGGCGACATAAATGTCTGGCCAACCATCGCCGTTGAAGTCGGCACATACGACTCCGAGACCGGGCCCGATGGCTGCTCCAATTCCGGCTTCTTCGGTGACGTCTTCGAATGTCCCGTCGCCGCGATTATGGAACAGGCGCGCCGGCACCGGCTGGTACATTTTCGGCGTGCAATAATCCCGCTCACCCGCTGAGGCGTAACAGCGCTTGTTCCCCTTCACCGTGAAGTCCAGATAGTTCGCTACGAAAAGATCGAGGCGCCCGTCACGGTCATAATCAACCCACGCGGCGCTTGTGCTCCAACGCGGGTCATCGACCCCCGCGTGCATGGTGACGTCCGCGAAAGTACCGTCACCGTTGTTGTGGTAGAGGACGTTGTGTCCGAAGTTTGTGACGTACAGGTCCTGAAAGCCGTCGTTATCGTAGTCCCCGACAGCGACTCCCATTCCGTAACCCACGTGGCCGACTCCGGCTTTCTCAGTGATGTCCACGAACTCGAGCTTTCCGGTCTCGCTCAGCAGGTTACGGAAGAGCCGGTTGCCGGGCTTCCAGTCCGGCGGCGGAGGAAACTTCGCTTTACGGGGATCCTGAGCAGGGTCGACCATCGTGCCCTGCACCATATAGACGTCCAGGTCGCCGTCATTGTCGTAATCGAAGAGGGCGACACCTGCTCCCATAATTTCGGGCATGTAGTACTCCCCCGTGGCACCCGCGAAATGACAGAACTTCAGCCCAACTCCTTCAGCCACTTCGCGGAACAGCGGAACGGGTGGGGGAAGATGGACAGGAGGACTCCAAAACGTGCTTACGCGTCCGGCAAGTCCCAAGGAAAGGAGTCCCAGGAAGTCACGCCGCCTGTAACTATAGCTACGTTCTCTTCTTCTGGAGGGTTTGGCAGAGCCCCACTCCTTGCTCACCGCGGCGTTCCAGGTGCTTCGAGCGTATGAAGATCGCGCTCGATGCTAGCAACCAGCTCGGACTGGCCTCGCGCCACAGCCCCGTCGTGAGCCTTGCCTAAGTAGCGGAGGGCAGTCTGGCGGTCGCCGGAGCGTGCGAACGCCGCGCCAAGCGCGTAGACATATCGGGGAGTGTCGTCATCTTCCGGCTCGATCGTCTTTTCCAACTCCTGTATTCCTTCCTGGTACTTCTGCTGGTTCACCAATACTCGGCCCAGATTGAAATGCGCCTGGCGGTTGTTGGGTTTATTCTCGATGGCTCTTCGGTACTCGGCCACGGCTTCCGGCAATCTGGCCTGTCGTTCGAAGAGGAACCCGAGGTTGTTATGGGCGCTAGAGCTTAACGGATCAATTTCGATCATCTTCCGAAAAGCGCTCTCAGCCTGCTCATATTTTTCGGCGCTCAAAAGAAGGACGCCGTAATCATAATAACCTTCGGCTGAACCCGGGTCGAGACTGACCGCAGCGCGATAGTGTTCCTCAGCCTTTTCGAATTGACGCAGCCGCCCGTAAAGCTGGATCAGATTGATGTGTGCCTGAACCAGTTGCGAATCAATTTCGAGGGCCCTCTCGTGTGCGGCCACGGAATCCTCCAGCCTCCCTTGCCGCTCGAGTTCCATGCCGATCTGCACCTGGTACGTCGCGCTCCGGTTGAGTGCCCGGATCTCATCCACGAGTCGGTCACCCGATGGCGGCGCACGATCCTTGTTCTTCTCATAGAGGTGAAGCTGTTCCTCAGCTTTGCCAACTTGGTCGAGCGCGCGATGGACCAACGCAAGAGCGTAATGGGCAGATCCGAAGTCCGGAAACAGCGCACACGCTTTGCTGTAGGCCTCGGCCGCGCCTGTCAAGTCGTGGCGGGCCGCCCGCACCCGTCCCAGCCCGTAGTAAGCCTCAGCATTATCAGGGTGACGCTTCGTTATCGTGGCATAGAGCTCTCCGCTCCCGTTCCAATCGGCAGAAGCGAACAGGCAGCGTGCTAGTCGTGACTGTGCGGGGACATAGCTGGGATCGAGATGCAGAGCGGTGCGAAGGGTGGAGGCAGCCGCCTCGCAGCGTCCTTCCTCAGCCTCGACCACTCCCAGGTAATAGATCCACCGAAAAGTTGAAGGTGCAAGCTGGCCAGCCCACCGGTAGCACACTGCTGCCTCTTTTAACAAGCCGTACGTCTGGAGGACCATACCCAGCCGTCCGATTGCAGCAGCATCGCCTGCGCGAGCACGGGCGTCAGTATAGGCTTCTTGAATCTGGTTCCGGACACTGGGAGAGGCGTTGTCAAGGGCGAGAGTGGGCAATTCCGGAATTGCTGGGGACTCTTGAGCTCCCACAGCACAGCAAGTGAGAATCAGCGTTTGACAAGAGATCAGGCATAGCGCCTTCCGCATAGGTCTCTCTCCACCAGACCGGGATGCTAGCACCGCTTGAAAACACTGGTCAACGTTGTTGGCTAGCAGAAACTGCAATCGAGAATAACTGTTGATTAGACAGCTACGACCACCATTGAAAGCGGACACCACATGTTAAACGTCCATTCATGAGAGTTGCCGCTGGGAACGTCGAGGTGTCCCAGGGACCATTTGACCGTGTTGCACTTCACCACACTCTGAGTGGGCTAAGGCGAGCGCGGCAGATCCCTACGCGCGTTCGAGTTCGCTGGATAGAGCGCTCCCATCCAGCCGGCACTACCGAATCGGTTTGCAGTACGTCATCTGAGCTGACAATCCTCCGATTTCTTGTGAGGCTGTTCTTGCAGGGCGGTAAATAACCCCCGGGTTGGGCGAGACTGCCGAGTGAGCCATATGCAGCGACAACTGATTCTTCCGGTACGGCTGACACGCGCCGCAGCAATCTTGGTTCCCTCGATATCGGCGGCCAGAATGAAATCAGACATGCTCGAGAACCCTCACGATGCAACACCTAGTTTGCGGACCCGCTTTCGCGTCAATCTCACGGGAAACAATTCACTGGCTTTCTACCGTTTCAGCTCAAACACCCAAATCTCGCCCGCCTCCAGTAATTTTTGAAAGAGGATCTTCCCATCCTTAGCCTGGAATGTAACCGGGCGATCCTCCATCAGGTCGCCGGCTTGTCGAGGTACCCAGGGAAGGCGAAGAGTCAGAGTCACGTTGGCGGGTTCCGTCGAATGGTTGAAAACGAAAACAGTCTGCAGGTCATCGTCGAGGAGGCGCCGCACCTCAACTTCTTGAGTTCCGGGTCCGAAGACTTCGACTTCGGGTGTCGCGCCGGCTGCCTGCGCGAGGGATAGCAACAGACGCTTCGCCGAATCTTCGTGCGCTCTCTGATATGAAAGAGTCAAGAAGGATCCCAAGAGAACCGCCTTGCCCTTGCCAGCGGTGTTTTGCACCGCCGCTGCTTCACCGTCGCTGAAACGCCCAAGTACCTGGGCACCCTGGAGGGGCTCGAGGTCTTCTGCGAACGCTTCGCCGGTGACGGAAAGAGGAGCAGGCAGGCCCGGGAGAGAGGGCGAGACCTCGGTCAACAAAATGGGTTTCTCGAGAGGGCGGATGAATTTTTCCCTGGCGCCAAAGAGCGCGTCAAGGCCAAAGCCAGGAATGACAGGGCTGGCAAAACCGCGGTCGTCGTTCCATGCCAATCGGGCCTCGGCCACCGCGGTGCCGCCATTACGCACATAACGAGCCACGCCTTCGGCAACGCCTTTCGAGATCATGACTGGATAAGGCAGCAGAAGGAGTTTGTACTGGCCCAGCCTGTTGCGAGTGACGTCCTCGGGGTGGACGAAGTCCACGGGGATCTGCTGCTCAAAAAACACTTTATAAGCGCCCAACAGGGAGTCGCGCTCCGCGTTCCCGAGCTTCGATGGCGATGGCTGGGAGCCGCCCACCATATACGAGAGACGGTTATAGAGAATCGCCACCTGTGCCGGGGCCGGCTCCGCGCGCAGCAGTTCGGATCCATGCCGCGCAAGAATGCGGGCCACCTTGCCTGCGGCCCGCGCGCGGTCCGTGAAGGAGCCGTCGAGGTTGATGAGGCCGTATCCGTTCGATTCGAATCCGGAACTCATTGGATACCAGGAGTAAATCGCAAGCTCGCGAGCGCCGTGAGAGACCACCTGCCACACCCAGAATTCCTCGTCATGAGGAGTGACGGGTTCCGCGATGCGCATTCCGGTAACGCCCTGCCCAGCCTGGAGTTCGCCAATCCAAAAGCCCTTGCCAAAGCTGTGTCCGGCGGAGCGGCTGAAATCGAGCCCGGCGGCAAGCATCGGGTAGGGCCACGGGCGGGTGGACTCGGAGTGTTTCGGGTAGATCGAAGTCCCAAAAAAATCGGCGGCCGCGGACATTTTCCAATCATCCGGATTCCCGTAACCGTCGGTAGGGGAGCTGAAAAGGCCGGGGACGGCAGCATGGCTCGTGATGGGATGGGTGGGATCGGCTCGCCGGATTGCTTCCACGCGGGTTTTCAAGTCGCCCGCCAGCTTGTCGTCAATGAAAGCTCGCCAATCGAGGTAGTACGTGTAGGAAAGGATGGTAGGGAACCGAGGCGGTGCTACTTGCTCCCAGTTCTCAAAATTCCGGTACCAGGCAGCATTTAGTTTTGAAGGTCAGCGCCAAATGTATTCGTTATTAGTGGACGGTACTGACAACAACAACACGTTCTTTGGCGAAGGACTCGGTTTTGGGGCCGGGCACAATCAGTACAGCCTCGACACGGTACGGGAATTCCAGGTCAACCTGAATTCTTATTCGGCCGAACTGGGCCGCGCGGGCGGGGGCGTGATCAATGTGGTCACCAAATCTGGAACGAATGACTTTCATGGCGGCGCTTTCTGGTATTACCGCGATCGCTCGCTGAATGCCAACGACCTCGTCAATAGAATCAATAGCCAGCCGAAATCGCCGTACCACTTCAACCAGTTTGGCGGGTCATTGGGCGGTCCGCTGCGGCCGAAGCATGCCTTCTTCTTTGTAAATTATGAAGGCCAGCGGAGCGCCAATCAAGACCTGGTGTTGCTCAACCTGCCTGTCGGATTCAGTTTTTCCCCCGACCCGGCCGTCGCGGCGTTTCAGCAGAGTGCGCTTACATATCTCACGGCCCGCAGTTCGTCCTGGCTGGGCACATTTGATCAGGATCTTCTTTTTCTGAAGGCTGACTGCATTGTCAAGCCGCATCACTCATTCACGGGCCGCTGGAATCGCCAACGTTTCGACGGTGGAGGGATGGAGAAGACAGGTCCGCAAATCGCTGACGAGCATACTGGCGCTATGCAGGTGGCTACGGACACCGTCGTTGCGGAGCTCACTTCTACGATATCTCCCGCCTGGGTCAATGTCGCCCGTTGGAGCGTCGCACAATATGATCTCCTCGGCCGAGCCAACAGTCCCAAGCCGGAAGCCAACATTTTCGAAAGCGGGCAACTGGTGCTCAGCATCGGACGGAATCCCGCCAGTCCGCGCGAGATCGCTCTCCATCGCCTGGAATGGTCCGACACACTTTCCCATGCCCATGGACGGCATCTGATGAAAGCGGGAGTTGACTTCCTGCGCGACCAGATTACTTTCTTCACCGCAGTTAATTTTTCCGGAAGCTACCGCTTCAATAGCTTGGAAACCTTCGGCCGCAGCTTGGCGGGTACACCTGCTCCTCTCCCCGGTGAAAGGTATGTTGAGGCCTTCTCCGGGGAAGGAACGCCAGGCACCAGGGTCCATCCTGACATTTTCGAATTTGCCGGCTTTGTGCAAGACGAATGGCGCGTACGGCGCCAGTTAACCCTGAATCTGGGGTTGCGATATGACTTGGATTCGCTAGCGTCCCCGCCGGTCCGTAATCCGTCGCCCGCGCTAGCCGCTGGACTGGACACCAGCTTTGTGCCCAGGGACAACAACAACTTTGCGCCTCGCCTGGGTTTCGCTTGGAAGCCGAGGCGGAACCAGCGTCTGCTGGTGCGTGGCGGCTACGGCATCTTTTACGCCCGCACGCCTTCCATCATGAGTTCCAGGGCACATTTCCAGAATGGTGTTACCGTGCAAACTCGCACCTTCATTGGAGGAGCGTCTACTGCTGGGCTGATTCCGGCGTATCCAAATACTCTTTGCGGGCCCCCAGACCCCTCGGGAAGCCCACCGAATTGCGCCGCACCAGCCAGCGGTGCTGTCCCTCCGATTCTCATGATGTTCGACCAGCGCTACGTGGAGCCTGTCGTTCATCAGGGCAGCTTTGGCATTGAACTGGAGTTGCAGAGAGACACGGCGCTTTCTGTCGCCTATGTCGGTGTTCACGGCACGCACTTGCAGCGCGTGCGCGACACCAATCTCGGTGCGGCGAGCACAGCCACAATCCCTATCGCCAATACGAATACGATACTCTCCTTCTCGAGGTTCAATTCAGCGCGTCCAATTGCGGGATTCGATCGCGTTTTCCTGCTCGAGAGCAGTGCCAGCTCGATCTATCACGGATTGGCGGTTGAAGTCAGGAGACGCTTCGCAAATAATCTGCAGTTCCTGGGATCGTACACTTTCAGCAAGGTCATTGATGACGATCCCGACAGCACGGCAATCAACCCGCCCGGCACTGATGCCCTTCTTGTTCAGGACCCCGCCAATCCGGCTGCTGACCGCGCGCGCGGCGCAACCGACCAGCGCCATAGGTTCGTGTTCAGCGGTGTGTGGGATCTGCATTATGCGGAGCACCTGCCCCGGTTCGTTCGTGTGGGATTGGGTGGTTGGCAGCTCGGCGGCATTTTGACGGCACAGTCAGGACATCCGTATCCCGGACTCGTTAATTTCGACCTGAATAATGATGGCAATCTAGCCAATGACCGAACTCCTGGCCTTGGCCGCAACACCTTTACTTTGCCTTGCAGCTTCTCGCTCGATACCCGGCTGACTCGGACGTTTCCCTTGAAGCACGAGCGGGCCAGATTGGAGTTCAGTTGGGAAGCTTTCAACGTTTTCAATCACGGCAACGTGACCGCTGTGCGCACACAGCAATTCGCAGTTTCCAGGAATGTCGCGGACTGTGGCACTGCTGTACCGCAATGCTTGGTACCTCTAGTCACCGGGCTCAACGCTTTTGGGACGCCAACTGCCACTTCAGGCCCGCGCACCATGCAACTAGCGGCTCGATTCGTGTTTTAAGAATCCCGCGACAAGCAAAAAGCCTATCAGCACGGTCGTGTGCCCTTGCGGCAGAGACACACGTAGGTACGAGTATGCACCCATGAAACACGGTTTTTGTTAGAGGCTCTTAGAAGGTGGGATGGCGAACTTCTCACTCGTATCTATTGTTGGGGGCGTCTGCGCGGAGGCTTTCATTTGTGCAGAGGATCTTACAGCGGCGACCACTTCGCGGATAGCCCTAGTGACGAGTTCGGGGTGATCAAGGTGGATCCAATGTCCGCTGTCGCTCGCCACGAGATGCCGCCCACGCGAAGAGAGCTGCGCTAGGTCGCGTTGCCAGTCGATGTAGGGTGCCGCATGATGGTCTCCCGAAAGCACGACCAGCGGCAAATCCCTGAGCGAGCTCAACGCAGCCGCTTGCGCAGCACTTACAGGTAGCGCGGCAACGTGCTGTCCGAGGCTCATGAAATTCTTCGGCTGCGACCACAACTCGCGCACAACTGGCAGGATCGGCGCGGGCAACTTGCGAATCTCTCCGGCAATCCGTTGCACCGCCGAGGCCGTGCCGACGCCGAACGCGCGCGCCGCTGCCCATCCCAGCTTGGGTGAACCTCGCGCCAGCCGCGCGAGGCAAAACCGAACAAAACCCAGTCGTGCGAGCCAAGCTGCAATCCAAGCGTATCGCAGGCCTACTTCGATCATGCGCAACTGCTCTGGGGTCGGATTCTCCCATTCGGCAGGGTGAACGGAATCCACCAGCACCATGCCAACCACCTCATTGCGATACATGTGCTCGAATGCCCGGTTGACATACCCGCCAAACGAGTGCCCAACGAGCACGTATGGGCCGGGAATACCCGCGGCATCCAGCAGCGTGCGCAGCTCCTGCGCGATCTGTCGTGCCGTGCGCGGCTCGCGCGCCGGATCACTCCACCCGTGTCCGGCGCGGTCGTAACTCACAGCGCGAGCGAACTGCGCCACCTGCGGCTGCACCAGCGTCCAGCTCAAGCAGGACGCGCCCATGCCCGATTCAAAGACCACAGTCGGTGTGCCTTCTCCGGTTACGTGGACGTGCATCCGGCTCTCGTTGACTCGCACGAGCCGCCCTGGGGGCGGAAAGCGTCGGCGGTCCCGCCACGTTCCGATGATCTGATACACCGCGCCAGCCACCAGCGGTAGAGCGAGCGTGCCGAGGAGAACCAGGAGAATCAAAATTGCCGTTTGCATGGGATACCGGAGCATCCAAGAATATACTCGCTAGTATTCTTCCAGGTGCGGCCCAATCAGTTCGCTTTCACGAGGCGTCCGCCATTTTCTTATTCCGAAAAGTTCAGAGCGTCGGGAAGGACGTGGACTGAGCGTCTCACCGGCGGGTGATAGAATAACCTCTACGATGTCCGACCTTGCGGCCAAGACATGCGTTCCTTGTCGTGGAGGCCTGCCCCCGCTCAAGGGTGAGGATCTCTCCATACTTCAAAAGCAGGTCGATGAGTGGAACATCGTCGAAGAACACCACATCACGAAGACCTTCAAGTTTCCCGACTTTCGTAGAGCCCTCGGGTTTGTGAATCGCGTGGGTGGGCTTGCAGAGGAGCAGAGACACCACCCAGACATCTCGCTTGCCTGGGGAAAAGTCGAGATCACGACCTGGACGCACAAAATCAACGGCCTGACGGAGAGCGATTTCATCTTGGCCGCCAAGATCGATCAACTCTACAAATCCTAGCTTCCCGTACGCGCCACCAAACCACACTTCTAAAGGCAGCGCCGCGGCCTCATTTCATCCGAGCGAATGTCGGGCATGGAGACGCCGGGCGTAAATCCATAAATTCAAAATGCAGACGGCGACAGCGCCCGCAATGAGAAGGTTCGGAGGAACATCGGGGTACACCACCGCGTCGAGGTAGTGCAGAAGGAAAGGGCCGCGATAGGCTGAAACCTGGCCACGCACGTCAAGCCACTCTTCAAGCGCCGTAAGCGGGCACCAGAACCCAAAGATTTCGATGATCACTCCATACACCAGCGTGGCAACGTGCAGCGCCGCGAGCCGCGGCCTGCCGCGCGTGAAGAGAGCGCCGAAAATGACCCAAGCGATGTAAGCCGCATGAAGCGACACAACACTCGCCGCCATCGCTCGATATAATCCCGGTGCCATCATCACATTCCTTGGAAGTAAGGCCGAGAAGGCTACCCATCTTGGGGTGTCCTTGGCCCAGCACTTCGTGCAAAGTAAATTCCTTCGTGATTAGATGCTCCTCGGCCCCGCGCCCGTCGCCGCAGACGCCGTCCGCGAGGAGACGTTCTTGTCGGCCTCCTTTTCCATGCTCTTCTCGATCTCGATCGAGCCCTTGAAGTATGCTCCGTCTTCGATGATGATTTGCGCCGTCGTCAAATCTCCGTTCACCGAACCGTCCTTCTTGATCTCGATCTTGCCTTTCCCACGGACATTACCCTTCACGCTTCCGTACACGATCACCTCGCCAGCAATGACGTCGGCTGTCAACTTTGCTGTAGCTCCGACCGTCAGCTTCCGCTGATCGAGATGCACCAATCCTTCAACTGTTCCGTCAATGTACAGGTCCTCGTTGCCCGAGATTTCGCCTTTCACATGCAGGCTCGATCCGAGCCGCGCTGTCGCGCCGGTCCGCTGTCGCTTCCGCTGGACGCATCGCATCCTTGTTCATCTTGGTTGTTCCCTCCCAAGGCGCCGAACCGGGCTTTGGCGGCTGATTCGTTTGCAAAATTCTCGGTTCCGGGTTCGCAGATTGCGGCGTATGCGATTTCTTGTTACCCCACATCGGACCTCCTTTAGTGACAAGAGCACAGCGGACATATGGAGCCAGCGCCGCACTTTTTCACGTTTCATCTCTTGTTAGCTGATATGGGTCTCTAAACATCTTCCCATTCGCCTTGAACGGATATCCTCGCAGTTCTCTCCACTTCTCAAACAATCTTGCGTTGTTCTTCAGTTGCAGCAACGCAGACGCTACCGCTTCCGCGCTCGGCATGGCTGTTTCCCCCGGGACAGAAAAGCACGTCGATTCGGAGCGGGGGGAGACAACACGTACGAATTCAGGGTCCACCAGGAAGTGCATACGGCCAGCTGTCAGGCGGTAACTTTCGCCACAAACTTGCTTGGCTCCAGTGAGCGCAGCAACGCGCTTCAGGTACTTTGCTGCGCGCCGGGCGGGCGTGCATTTGGTTCTCTCATCGCGAGTCCGATCACTGCGCACGGGTGAACACCTGGCCATCCGCCTTGAACGCCAGCCCGTTCTGAACGGCCCACTTGTCGAACAGCGCTGGATTGTTCGTGAGCTGCAGCAGCGCCGTAGCAATCTCCTCCGCTTTTGGCATCCCTTTGTGCACGGGATAAAAGCAAGTTTCCTCGTATGCACATCCGGGATAGGTCATGTCTCTCAGCCGCCTGACATATCTATGGCCCACATGAAATCGCATCTTGCCGACGTCTAGGACATAAGCATCACCAGCGTCACCCACTTGCGTGGCGTCGGTGAGGGCCACGATGCGGCGCAGATAGGTTTTCGCGCGATCTTTTGGGGTAATGGGGCGTACACCATCCGAACCATGCTCAAAGCGGTTATCCGGAATTACTCCTACGCCGGCCAGGTCGAAGATGCGGGGGCCCTGCTCTATGACTTTGTTGTGTTGCTGTTGAAGCGCGGAAATTTCTCTAGCCAACGGCTTGCGCCGTAGGCCCGTGAACACAAACCTCCATGCGATTAGCGCGAAGAATGCAATAAGAGAAAGCGTTGTAGACAGCATACAGACACCAGTTTCGGAAACGGATTAGCGCCAGCGTCGCGTTCAGCCCCGCTGCTAACGAAGTCTTACGCAGCTAGCGGGCGTGTTGTCGGCAGCCGTCAGTGCACGATTAGCCGTCCGCGATGGGATGAACCATCAAGACTTCATTCTGCTCGCGGCTGATTTTCTCGAGGCGTTCGCCGGTCGCCATGTCAAATGGCTGCGCGCCGGTCTTGGCTTCATATTCGGCAATCACTTTGTTCACTTCTTCCATGTCGGCGGTTGCCGGGTCGTATTCGAGAAGCGTCGTATCGCCGTGGGATGAGAATGTCACTATCTTAGCGTTCATGTTCGGTCTCCTGCGGGACGTCCGTGTTTGGTCTACTGTGGGAGTGGAGTCGGAGGGTTTGGGTCCCTGCATTTCATATTGCACCGTTTCCGAGAGTTGTCAAGATGGCCTCCCGCGGCGCATGGAGGATTAGCGTCGTGTCACACGGGCCTAGCTGCTTGTGGTACAGGGAATACGCATAGGCATCTCGCGCCTTAACTGCGGACCGTCTTCTTCGCTCGTCGCGCGCTGCCTCTTATGGCTGAGATTATACCCCTCGGCGCCGTTGCGCCCTCACTCCATGCGACCTCTTTCCGCGTTGAAAGTCCCAACCAGAGACACGTGAATTGGTCAATCAGAGTCTGAGCTGAGAGGTGAAGAGAACGGCCGGGACATGCGTCTAATGGGATTAGAGCGTGAAACAGCCATGCATGGAAGAACCGCAGCTCTCTTTGCATTTGCCCTTGCTGGCTTCGCCGGAGAAATCGCGATACATGCACGTGGCACCAGCCAAACGCCTGTAACCGATCAGCCACTCTCGGCAGAGGAACGTGCCCGTCTCCTCGCAAAAGGTAAGGAGCTCTTCCTTGCGCTGTGCTCCCGGTGCCACGGTGAGAACGGAGACAAGCCACTCAGGACCGGTGTGCCCTTGAGCGAGCGCAGGCTTTCAACTGACGAGATCGCTTCGGCAGTAAAGGGGCGCTTGCGAAATGGGACTGACGAAGAACGACGTGCAGTCACGCTCTTCATTTCCAGTTTAATGAAGACCAAAGATCCGGAAGACAAGGCAGCATCTAAGCCGTAGTCACCCCGGACGCGTTCTCATTCCGAGCGACGCCTTACACCCCTGCTTCTAAGTCCCGCAGCCGTCGGACTCTCGCAACCTCACCCAGTCGAGCACGGCGGCGAACCTTGCAGTCAAACTCGGGCGGGCGTACGATTCTCACATCTTTGCTCCTCGCAGGAACTTCCCAGCCCGACCTCGAGGTGTACAAGAAGGAGGTTCCCAACATGCCTATCACCAAGGAGTTCACAATCCGCTTAGAAGACCGACCCGGAACACTTGGCAAGCTCTGCCAAGCCCTCGCCGAACAAGACATTAACATTCTCGCGTATCAACAGTTCCCTCACGAGAAGGGCAAGGGTTCCGTCCGTCTCGTGGCGGACAATCCGGACAAAACCAGGGCCACTCTGGATCGTCAGCGCGCTGATTATACCGAGACCGAAGTCGCGAAGGTGATGCTAGCGAGTCGTCCTGGGGAGCTCGCTCGTGTCGCGTCGCGTCTCGGCGAAGCGGGAATCAACATCAACCACGGCTACTCCGGAGCTGAACCGGGCGCCAACGCATCTTTCCTGATCCTCGGAGTCGCGGACGCGGGCAAAGCCGTGAAGCTTCTCGAACAGGCAGCCGCTGCGAGTGCGACGACCTAATTTGACTGTCGTTGAAGTCCAACTGTACCAAGATTCTCGCCATGGGCACCCTGGCAATTCAGTCGTGCGCCAACTTGGAGAGGGAATCGTGAACGACTCCATCCTCCGGGGTGCCCAACTCATCGAAGGCAACTCGTCCAGCCTTCGCACTTCCAGTAAGCACCGGTACAAGATGCACACCTTCATCAGCAGATGAAAACCATGTCCAGACGAGCTTCAATTTGATGAGCAGATCAGTGTCGGTGTCGGGAGGGATGAGAAGAGAAGCCCCCTCAGTTCTGTCTGACGCGATGTGGAGTTCCGGGGAAGCGCCATCGAACAGAAGTGCTTGAATACGGCCATCCGCTGTGACGACACAATTGAATCCGACGGTCCCACACGCATTCCTTTCCAGGAGCCGAGCATTCGTCTCCAACTGATTTGGCACGATACGCAAGCGCACCTGGCGATAGATTCCGGCTGGAATTGTCACGATTTCTCCCAACGGTTCTCGCGCAATCCGGTCGGCAGTACCTCCCACGAGATCGACTTGGAGCGGTTGCTTCACGAGTTCCGGGGGCAGTAGTTCCTGCCAATCAGCGGAATCGTCCTCCGCAGTCGTGCTCGGATGGACTTCGATACCTCGAATACTCAAGAAGATGTGCTGGATCCGACCAGACTCCGAGCAGGAACTACACATTGGAATTGTCTGCACCGCCAAGCGGACTGCACCCCCCGTTCTGAGCGTGCATGTGGGCTTGGGATCGCTCACTTTAATGCCGATCGTGCCAGTAGGCGGGTTTGAAGTGAAGGTGAAGCAGGTGTTGTTGCAGCCGGTGAGCCAGACAGCAAACAGCAACGCGGCACAAAACGGAAGGTTCCAGAAATTGAGGCAGAGCTGCCGGGTGTTCTCGGCAAAGGGCAGACCCATCCGACACCCCAGGCCAGGCGGCAGTTCTCGGAGACCCATAGCGCACTCCGGAGCGAGCGCTCCCAAGGAGCTAATCAGCGTGTGGCCTAGCACGCAAAGTCACGCTTACGCCGCGCTCTGCGTTGAGCTGCGTTGTTCTGGCCCAGTCGAGTTCGTCCAAAGAAAGATCACCGCTTGCACCACTGGGCCGCAAATACGAAAGGTGATCACCATCGACCCAATATTGGGTCACCGCGTAGATGATCTCGTTCTTCAAAGCGAGAAGGGTCAGCTGCGAGGCCTTGGCCTGGTGAACTTCCACGGGCGACGCTTGTGGCACCTGCTCACGGCTAGGCAGAATATCACTCCCGTTTGCGGAGGTGTTTGTCATTGCGGGATACGATGAGGGAGCATACCTCAAGAACCGGGAATTTGAACGGCCGTTGTAGGAGGATGCAGCGTATCGTTCTGAAGATGTGAAGGCAGATGCTTGCGGCCTCGGTGGCCTCCAGTCAGGCCAAGAAGATGCCGCCAACCGAGGAACGGTAACATCTTCCATCAGGCGCAGAGTCAGAGTTTCCTCGCCTTTGAGAGTTGGCCGCGGTCCCCGCGCGGGCAAGGTCAAGACCTTCCACGGCCAGAGAGGTGGAAACATCCACTCGATCACATCCCGCTTGGCGTGGCCCTTGCCGAGGATATCTCCCTCACGATCGACGTGAAATCCACGGGCCGCGATCACTTTGGCACTGATCGGAACATCTGTGTTTGGAAGCCCGATTCGGTCGAAGACCAATTTCAAATAACCTTTGCCCCAAAAATGCCCTGGCTCTTTCTCACCTTCCAAGTGTCCTGCCATGTACGCGCCGCGTGGAAACGCGGCACGCCCGAATTCCTGCACCATGCTGACATGACAAAGTACGGGATCGCCTACCTGGCCCGTCTTCGAGGAAAAATCCGGTTCGTTGAGCGTGCAACGCAGAAGCGTTCCGGCCGGCACCTGAACGTCCTGCGCACTAGCGCTTCGCTGCACACCCAGAAATAAAAGCGGTAACAATGAGAGAAATTGATAGCGCCGCATACCTCGCCTCCTGAGGAGGGCCAGACAGCGGGCAACACACGGCGTGACTTGGCAGGAGGACGAAAAGCTGTCCGGCCCCCTAAAACCTGTGAGGCAACTCTACTCTTTGTTCCCAAGGCCCGCAAGAGCCACCCAGTGGCGTGTCTTAGCTCCATAATTCTGTCACCCCTCCCGCCGCCTGCCTCAGGCCGTGCGTGCGCGCATCGCGCAGCTAGCGCGAGGCACCTACGCCGGCTTCAACGACCACCATCTCTGCGAAAAGCTGGTGGAATGCGAGGGTATTTCGCTCAGCCGCGAA
>Ga0209180_10000278_pt1 | contig 23006 bp, 32 predicted proteins | sample CZO8metaG_3_FD_188355 | JGI IMG/M metagenome (GOLD analysis project Ga0209180, IMG submission 188355) | Vadose zone soil microbial communities from the Eel River Critical Zone Observatory, Northern California, USA - CZOApr15con2H2.8 metaG... | ecosystem: Environmental > Terrestrial > Soil >...
GTGCCGCAGCCTTCGGCTTGGAACGCTGCGGTTTTTGCCCTTTCCCCCGCCCTTTCGCCCCGTCCGCGACAAAATCCGCCAGCAACTCCAAGTCCTCGGCGACCTCGGCCTCCTCACCTTCCTCGGCCTCGGCTCCTACCGCCTATCCGGCGCCCGCTAAAACTCATCCGGCCATTTCCTTGCCGCATGCATCACTGCGAGAATCTGAACCTCATTTCTCTTTACGCGATAGGCAACAAGGAACGGTGTGCCATGAATGACCAGCTCGCGGGTTCCTGCAATGCGGCCCTCCCTGCCCGCCATCGGGTGCCTGGCGAGCATTTGAGTGCTCTCCCAAATTTGATTGGCAATGCGAGCCGCCGCCGCGCGATTTTCCTCGGCGATGTATTCGTACGCGCTAACAACTTGTTGTCTGGCCGGGGTGGTCCAGCGCACACGCATCGCCGGAGGAGGCTACTTTGCCCGCTTCATTCTTGCGATCAGTCTTTTCATCTCCCCGTCTGGCACAAAGTCTCCTGCCTCCGCGGCGCGCAGCCCCTTGTCGATTAGCTTGATGTGATACTCGTTGAGCTCCAGGTAGCGCTCCACCGCCTCATTCAGAAGGTACGTCCGGTCTCGATCCATCGTCTCGGCCAGCGCGTCCAGATTCTCCACTGCCTCCGATCGCATTCGAAAACTGATTGTCTTTAGTTCACTCATAGTACGAAATAATACACCGCCTTACGCCGTATTGCAACGGTCGACGCCCACATCCACCGGCAACTCCAAGTCCTCCGCGACCTCGGCCTCGTCGAATTCCTCGGCTCCGGCTCCTACGTCCTCAAATAGCCGGGTGCAGCCGCCTTCGGGCAAAATTGCTGTCGACAAATCTATAATCTGTGATATACTTTATCTCGTAGATAACTGCGCATGGAGTGCGGGAGCTTGCTCCCGCTTTTCTTTTTTAAGGCAGGTTTTTCACCCATTGCCAGTTCCAAACAACCAAAACCGCGTCCTTTAAAATCGATCACTTACGAAATGCAAATTTTGTAACTCTTTTGTTTTGACATTCATGCAAATTGGTGGGGGGTAGGGGGGGCATACGCCGGGTGCCGCAGCCTTCAGTTCAAGCACTGCGGGTTTTGATTTTTCCCCCGCCATTTCGCCCCCGTCCGCGACAAAATCCGCCAGCAACTCCAAGTCCTCCGCGACCTCGGCCTCCTCACCTTCCTCTCCCCCGGTTCTTACCGCTTGCGCTGAGCTATACCGAATCCGTTCACCACTTGCGTTTTGATTTCTTCCTTTCTCTTCCGTGCCTATTCAGTTCCTTTATGCCCCACACTCCGTTTGGAGATAACTTCGCAACGAATGGCGGTGTCCGGGTTGAGAGAACTGTCTTAATGCGCGCCCAATTTTCAATCATGATTGGAGCCCACATCTGCGGATTTTTATTATTCTGCGGAAGGAAAAACACTCGTCCTCTGTTCTCACCGATTGCCTTCATACTGAGTGGGTCCTTCAGAATGCGCCGGTCGGGAGTGATCGCAACCCAGGATCTTTGGCCGCAGGACGCCAGCCATACATCATCGGCCTCGTCGGGTTTGAAATGCTCATCGTGAACCCGAACTACGAAGCCTTCTTTCCTCAACGCTTCGGCCAACTGCTTACTTCCCAAGTTTCGATCTAGAAAGAAGATATAGATTTCAGGCTGCTGGGGCGTAGCGAATTGCTTCTTCAATTTGAGATACCTTCAACCCGTAGTCCGCAGCTATGCTCTCGATCCCTTCTCCTGTATTGAAGCGGCCAAAAATCACTTCAGCCATGATGCCAGTCCCGTTTACAACCGGCCTGCCAGAAGAGACTGCGGGGTCGATGACAACGACCCTGGGTGGGTCGTTCGCAAGGTCTCCCGGCCAGTTCATCCTTACTGGGAAGAGTCTAATCGGCCAACCCTTGTCATCGCGCTCTATCCGATGAAGGTAAAAATCCAAAATGGGGCCCAGACCGAGTTGTCCCCAACTCGAAACATTTATTGTTTGCTCTCGTCGTTTCGGCCCTTCGATCTTCTTGATAAAGAGGTCCTTTCCGTCTGTTAGAAAATCCTCGCTGAGCAACGGATGAGCGGAAGGATAGGTCTTACGCACATAGTCTATCGCTCTACGAATAGAGGGCATTTCCACCTTGTGCTTTTTGCGGGTGGACAGCAGGATGTGGGCTTCAACCAGATTGTAAAAAGATAGATTGCCCGGGGCTGCCAGCTGTATTAGTGGCTTAAAAAATCTTTGGCCACTTGCAGTAGGATACTTTCTACCATTGACCCAGGAATCCAAGGTAGCGGCCGACATTCCCAGGCATCGAGCAGCCTCTTCAATCCCGTACCGGGGCACGTCGCGTCGATCAAAAGTCTTGCGATCTTGCACGGCGCCTCCCTTCCATGATTTCGTAACACCATTATCTGTTAATTTGCCTTGTCTGAGATTCACTTTCGGGGGTGCTTCTTGTTCTTACGATACTCCTCTATACCACAATCTAGCAGGGCCCGGGTACCGTAGCCTTCTCTTTAAAGGCTGCGGGTTTTGACCTTTCCCCTCCATTTCGGCCGCGCCCACGTGCGGGACAAAATCCGCCAACAACTCCAAGTCCTCCGCGACCTTGGCCTCCTCACTTTCCTCGGCTCCGGCTCCTATCGCCTCCTCACCTAATCCACGCCAACGCCCTCTGCCGAATTTCGAATTTCCAATTTCGATTTTCCAACTCCCGAGGTCGTCTCGCAAACGCCCTTTCTCTCTCATCCTTAGTCGCAACTTAAAACCTGTAACTTACGACTTCTTCTAGTCAGGCAACTCGTCTCCCGGCATAGGAGGATTTTTCTTTCCCGCGCGCGCCAGAATCTTCAGCGCCTTGCGAACATTTCCACGGCTTGCCCGCTCCCGGAAATAAGAAGCCGTGCGCATGGCCGCCAGCTTCTCCGCAAGCGCCACATTGATGAACTGGTTCAGCGCCACGCCTTCCGCTTCGGCGAGTTTGCGCGCCTCGTCCAAAAGCGACTTTTGCACTCGCAACGCAAAGTTACTTCTTCTCATAAGATTTCCTCAATTCCCGAAGCGCCTCGCCGGGAGAGGCGATTCGCAGATTCCGAAGAGCCGCCTGCTCGAAGTCGCGCTTGTTGAACGTGACCAGCAGGTCCGCCTGGCCATTCAAAGCGGCCTCGAAAACCATGTCGTCGTTTGAGTCACGCAACATCGGCCGCCAACGAAAGCTCGGCACCACTGGTTCCGCGACGGCCGCCAGAGCGTCCAGCAATTCCTTAACCTCCGCCTCCTTGAGTCCGGCGGCCTTCAGGTGCTCCTTCCGCGTGAGGACCGATTCGTATTCCATCATCAGGGGAACAGAAAGCAGCAACTCGAACTTCTTCTCCAACGCGGCCACGAGCAATTGCCGGGAGGCTCCCGCGGCGCTCCGCAAGGCTGCAACTAGCACCGTGGTGTCCAGCACCATGCGCACAGACATATGATATTACATGCAATATCATACGTCAAGGGCCGGGCATACCCTTCTGCGCGAGCCCGCCCTAAAATCCGCCAAGTCTTGCTTCCTTCCCCTCCCGGGAGTACGCTCTCCCCACTATGCCTACCATCGAAAGACACGCCCCAGGCGCATTTTCCTGGATCGAGCTCGCCACCACCGACCAAACTGCCGCCAAGGATTTCTATTCCAAAATCTTTGGCTGGTCCTCGCAAGACTTTCCCGTCGGCCCCAACGAGGTCTATACGATTTTCCAGGTCGAAGGACGCGATGCCGCCGCAGGCTGCACACTTCATCCCGACCAACTCTCTCACGGTGTTCCGCCACACTGGAACCTGTATGTCGCCGTCGAAAGCGCCGACGCTTCGGCCGCTCGCGCCACCCAGCTCGGCGGCACAGTTTTGGCGCCCCCATTCGACGTTTTTGACTCCGGCCGCATGGCCGTTGTGCAGGACCCCACCGGCGCAACTTTCTGTCTCTGGCAGCCGAACAAGCATCTCGGAACCGGAATCTCCGCCCCCCATGGGACGCTCTGCTGGGCGGACTTGAGTACGCCCGATCAGGCGCGCGCCGGACAATTCTATTCGGATCTCTTTGGTTGGCAGATTATGAAGGAAGACGAAGACCCCGCTCACAATTACTGGCACATCAAGAACGGCGAAGAGTTCATCGGCGGCATTCCGCCTGCCTCGCACCGCCAGCCCGGCACTCCCGCTCACTGGCTGACGTACTTCACCGTTTCCGATTGCGACGCCGCCGCCACAGCGGCAAAAAATCTCGGCGCCAAGCTCTACCTGCCTCCCACGGATTTCGAAGATGTGGGCCGCATTTCCGTCATGGCCGACCCGCAGGGAGCTACTTTTGCCATCTTCAAAGCCGCTGCACGCGGCGTCGGGGTTTCGTAGTCATCTCTGCGTTGGACCGGGTGCCGCAGCCTTCGGTTCAAAGGCCGCGGTTTTTGCCCTTTCCCCCGCCCTTTCGCCCCGTCCGCGACAAAACCCGCCAGCAACTCCAGGTCTTGCGCGACCTCGGCCTCCTCGAATTCCTCGGCTCCGGCTCCTACATCCTCAAATAGCCGGGTGCAGCCGCCTTCGGGCTGATCTGGATCCTTTGGTAGAGATTGACATACGTAAACGGTAGGTATATGGTCTCGCAAGTTCTTCGGGGTGCAATCCATAAATCCCGCCAGGAGTCTCGATGAAGCGAACACCTGCCTGCCCGGCGCTTGGATTCCTTTTCCTTGGCGCCGTTTTGGGGGTTTCCTCGACAACAGCTTTTGGACAGTCGTGTTCCTTCAACACCGTCCCGCAGGGACGCGTTTGTAGCAAGGAGGGTTCACGATGCAGCCCACCTACCGTGGGCGGCGGCAATGTGGGCAAGTGCACCACCGAGGCTGGGCTGGCCAATACCCTTGTCTGCGAATGCCAGGGCGCACCAACACCCAGCTACAACATGACCCTGTCACTCCTGACGCCTGCCGCCCTTAGTGCAGGCGTCGCAACCTCCACGATCACCGTCATTCCATTCAACGGCTTTACCGGCAAGGTAGACTTCGCCTGCACGATCTCCGGAATGGGCCATCCCGCGCCGTCCTGTGCGACTCCCGCTCCGGCGACCGTGACCGGCCCCAGCTCTGCCACGTCATTGTTGACCGTCTCTGTAAGCTCTTCTACAGCGGACGCCGAATTTACGGTTACAGTGAATGCCGTGGATGCTCATGGTCGGCCGCCGGACAACGGCGCGCAATCTTCGACCCTGTTGGTTTCGCATTCGCCCTGGATCACCGGAAACAGTTTCGGTAGCGCGAAAATGGCCCTTGTAACCTTTTTGGTTTTGCTTGCGCTCTGGGTGCTCGGATACTTGTGGCGTACCAGGCGACCCGCCTCGCGGTGAACTCGCAGCCGGGTGCAGCAGCCTTCGGCTTGGAACGCTGCGGTTTTTGCCCTTTCCCCCGCCCTTTCGCCCCGTCCGCGACAAAATCCACCAACAACTCCAAGTTCTCCGTGACCTCGGCCTCCTCGAATTCCTCACTCCCGGCTCCTACCGCCTCCGCTAAGCGACGTCTGCACTCACAGGCTGCACTTGCCTCTCGATCTCCGAAGTCTTTCCCGACCGCTTCGTCACTTCCAAATCATAAAAATTCTGCAGATTCAGCCAGAACTCCGCATTGGTCTTGAAGTACCGTGCCAGACGCAGGGCCGTCTCTGCCGTAATCCGCCTCCGCTCGTGCACGATTTCCCCTATTCTCGTCGCCGGCACGTGCAGCTCCAGCGCCAGCTTGTTCACACTCAATCCCAGCGGTTTCATAAAGTCCTCCCGCAGAATCTCTCCTGGATGTACCGGGGCCATCAACTTTTCCGCTTTACGCATCTCCGTTCCTCGCTTGTCAGTGATAGTCGGCGATTTCGACGTCATGGCAATGCCCATCGCGCCAAAGGAAACAAATCCTCCATTGATCGTTGATTCTTATCGAGTGCTGCCCTTTCCGATCGCCGCGCAGCGCCTCCAACTGGTTCCCGGGAGGTGAAGCCAGAAAACGTAGTTCCGTCGCGGCATGCAATTGCAGCAGTTTTCGCAGTGCTACCCGCTCGAAAGCACGGAAGCGCCGCGAGTGTTGATAGTCAAAGAGCTCCTCTGTCTCCTTCGACGCAAAGCTCTGAATCACACGCAAAGCATACTACGCGCGACGTTGTACGTCAATCACAAGTCCCGGTCGCTGCATCCTTCGGTTGGCGCCGCGTGCCGCGGCCTCCGGTCTAAAGGCTGCGGCTTTTGACCTTTCCCGCCAGTCCCACTCCCTGTTTTCAACTTTTTCCTTGACGAGAATCTCCGCCCGGCGTATAGTAATTCTTGGGTAAAGTTGTGATCGAACCCGGGAACGCCAGCATCCTTGCTGGCGTTTTTGCTTTATAGAGCCTGCTTTTGGGCCTAAGTCCCCTATTCGCAACGCTTACAAAACAAACCGGCTTTTGCACAATTTTAGTGCAACCTAAGTCCCTTTAGAATCAACACTTACATAAGCATCCACAAGTGTTGATTCTAAAAGACTTACAGGGACGCTAAGACCTTTAGATGCAACACTTACAAAAAACCAGGGGGGCCCCGACGGCAATCTCTCGCCGCGCTTAAAAGAAAAGTTCTGGCGATACGTGGAAGCGAGCGCTCAATCGTCCAATCTGTTCCTTGTTCAATTCTCGTTTGCCATTCAAAACTTCCGACACGATACTGGGCGTTCCGAAAACATCCGCCAGGTCTTTCTGCAGCAAATGGTGCTGCTCCATCAAGAAGCGCAAAACATCTAGCGGCTTCCCGCGGGGGAGCCGGTAGCGTTTCTCCTCGAAATCCTCGACCAGCAGCGTCAGCAGCTCCGCGAGTTCCTTCTCCGCCGCCGTCAGCCTCGCGCTACGCCGGTCGAGATCGTAAAGAATCTCCGTATACGCCTCATTTTCCTTCTCCGTCCGGATCACCTTGGGACGAACTTTTCTCAGAAGCGCTTCATATTCCGGGCTGATGGTTAGCGTGCTCACCTTTTCCATGCCTTACTTACAACTTAAAACTTACAACTTAGAACTCTACATGGTGTATTCTGGTGCAAAGTGGTGTATACTTGCTTCATGAAAACTCAGGAAAAATCCGTCCGTCAGAGCGTGTCGCTGCCTTCCTCCGTCGCCCGGTGCGTGCGCAATATGGCCGAAAAACGCAAGGCCAGCGCCAACCGTGTCCTGGTCGACCTCATCGAGGCCGGTCTTCGCTCCAAAGAGGCCGAAAAGGAAACCTTCTTCGCGCTTGCCAACCGCCTCACGGAAACCACCGACGCCGCCGAGCGCCGCCGCATCAAGAAAGAGCTCGCCCGCCTCACCTTCGGCGGCCTTTAAACCGATCGACCTCTGCATCGAGGACATGGAGAGCACACCTTCATGGTAAACTCGATGTGCAATGACCCTCTACAGCTATCCCATAACCGTCGAACGAGAAGGCAAGCGCTACTACGCTTACAGCGACGACCTCCCCGGCGTCTATGGCCTTGGCAAGTCCATCGAAGAGGCCAAGAAAAGCATCTTGCAAGCCATGCGCCTCTACATCTAACACTGCCGCAAGAAAGGCAAGCCTGTTCCCGCTGCTCGCACCGTTTACGCCGAGACTGTCACTCTAGCAGTAGATTGAATGGTTCCTGCCCGCGAACTCATTCGATTTCTTCTCCGGCAGGGCTATCACAGAGCCCGCCCAGGCCGGTTCGCACCTGATTCTGGAGCACCCCACTCGAAAAACCCTCGTGATTCCGGTCCACGCCGGAGATCTTCCGAAGGGTTTGTTTCTCAAGATTTTGAAGGATGCTGGATTTACGCTCGAAGACTTCCGCCGCGATTAAACGTCAGGCCCGCCACGTCCACCGGGCGCCGCAGCCTTTGGCTTAAATGCTGGGGGGTTTGGCCTTTCCCCCGCCACTTCGCCGGCGTCCTGCCTTCGTTCCTTTCCTGCGCACCAGTTTGATTTCCACCCTGCTGTCCAACGCATGCGCCACCCGGATCAAGGTCCCAATCGTCAGATTGCGCGGCTCATTCTCCATCGCCGAAATCTTCGGCGCGCTCATTTCCGCCTTCGCCGCCAGTTTTGTCTGGCTCAGATTCTCCTCCGCCCGCAGCTTCGCAATCTGCACTCCCAATTGCAGATTCTCGAGCTCGCTCTCCACCAACTCTCGGAGCTTCGCATCTTCCATCTGTTTCTGATAAAACCGCTTCCATCGCGTCGTCATTTCTTTCTTCCCTCCAGCCGCCGTCCGTGCAGCTCCATTCGCGCTTCCGCGATGCGAATGTCACCCTCCGGCAATTGCGCGCTCCGTTTCACGAGTCCGTGCAGGAGAACAAACGCCCTCCTCGCGTCTCCGAAATAAAGAATTCTCATCTTGTCCTTCCCTTGCTGAGTCCGTAGTTCTCTTAACTTGCCTCGAACCTGCGAAGAGTAAGGAAACGGCAGGTTCGGTCCTTCCTGCTCCAGCATCTTGATTAACGCCAGCATTTTCGCCCGGTGCTGGACTGGCAAGCCTGTCAGGTATTCCTCCACCGGCGCATGGCCGCGCTCGTCCACGAAAAAATCAACCTGCCATATCATCTCTTATATAGTATTCCTTTTAAGATATAGGTGCAATGGGTTCTGGTAGCCGCTGGGTGCCCGGTGCCCCCCGCCTTACGGCGTCACCCCGCGTGACGCTTCAGAAACTGCAATGTCTTGTCGTTGAACTCCTCGACGTTCTCATAGATTGGCGCGTGCGCGCATCCTTCGGTTTAAAGGCTGCGGGTTTTGACTTTTCTCCGCCATTTCGCCGGGCCTCGCCGGTTTCATCCCTTAACCTTTTCCCCAATCCTCCCAAAGCAGCCCCTTCACCCGGACAAACTCTTTTGCGTTCGCAGTCACCAGCGTCAGTTTGTGGCACAACGCCTGCCCCGCGATCAATACGTCATACGCCCCGATGGGCTTGCCCGCCATTTCCAACGCCGCCCTCACCGTACCGGCCCGCCGGGCGTCCTCTTCTTCAAACGCCAGCAGCCGTACCGGACCCGCCAGAAAAGTTGCCAGGTCTTCAGCGTTTTCCTTTGGTCGCGCACTCTTGGCCACGACGTACCAAAGCTCATACAAGACAACTGTCGAGACCCAAACCTGCGCACCTGCATGGATAGCTTTGTCGAATCGCGCTCGAACCGATGCAGGCTCGCCTTTGTTAAGCGCAATGCAGGCATTAGTATCGAGCAAATAGTCCATCGTGGTCGTATCAATCGAAAATGCGCCGCTTCGGCGCCTTGGGTTGTTTTCTCCCCGTTTTCAAGAAAGGCTCCCCGCGCCTGCGGTCCATCGCCGCGAACCATTCTTTGGGATCCGAAATCATTGGCTCCAGCAGCACGCCTTCAGGCACCCGCCGCACCCGCACCGCATCTCCCTCGAACCGAAACTCCCTCGGCAGCCGCACCGCCTGGCTGCGTCCGTTGCGAAACAGTTTCGCCACTCCACTCTTGCCCATGCGCGGCCTCCTCTCTATGGTATATACTATAAATCTATACCAGGAGCAAGAGTACTTTCCTCTGTGCGCTCACCTCTGCGGCTGCCGCAGCCTTTGGCTTAAACGCTGCAGGTTTTGCCCTTATCTTCCGCCAGTTCGCCGTCGTCCCGCCTCGACCCTTTCCTGCGACGAGTGTGTCTCCATCTTATCCTTGCCAAACCCGTCCCTCTCGTGTAATATTGCTGCTAGGTAAACCTGTCTTTGGAGTGCGGCGGTTTACTTACCCCGGCTCCGGCGGGGCCCTGCTGCTGTTTCTTTCTGCGTTTTCCCTTAGGTGCCGCATCCAATCTAAAACATGGCCTTTAGAATCAACCGTTTACGAAATGCAAATTTCGTAAGCCTTTTGTTTTGACATTCATACAAATGCCGGGGGGGGGACTGATTCGCGGATCAACGTCCGAATTGTCAAGATTTCCTCGTCGCCGGCTCCTGCCGTCTCAAACGAGCAATCAACTCAAATAAAAAAAGAGGGGGCCAACTTCGCCCCCTGTTCTTAAAGGAACCGCCGCAATCAGCTATTTATGGCCGGAGTGCGTGATCCGCGCCAAGATGTCGCGCCGGCTGTCGGGCACGGTGGCACCTGCGAATTCCGCGCGCTCTGCCGGACTCCACTTACTCATCGTCGTGCTGATGGCTGTCGCCCACTTGTCCATGCCTTCGGCGTTGGGATATGTGATGACCACGCACCGCAGCGACGGCGCCCCCGTGTTCACGTACTGCTCGTCGACGCCGTAGTACGTAGCCACGCCCTTCTTCAGCTGTTCCTCAAACGTCGGCACCAGGAGCTTCTTGAGCATGGCGGTGTAGCCTTCCGGCTTGTCGGCCTTCGCCATGGAGCAAACCACGCGCAGGTATGTTTCTGTTCCGCTGCCGCCGTGGTACATCCTCGTTTGCATCAAGAGGTCTTCGTGCTTGGTCGCCGCAATCTGGGCCGGCCGCGGACCGTTCTTGCGAATCTCGTCGAGCACCTTCATTAGCCCCGCGATGGTGTTGGATGACCACGCCGCTCCGTGCGTATATCCCTCGGGTGTGTGTATGACTTGCTCGAAGGTAGACCAGCTAAGGATGGCCCCGTCGGCTAACGACTTCTCCACAACCGGAACGAACGACTTCTCGGTGTCCTCCGAGTATTGCGCCCAATTCGCCCGCGGGATTTGGAACTGGCTTACATAGGTGTACACGGTCGGTGTCGGTTCCATTTGGGGAAGAGCCGCCGGTACAAGCATCACTGCTAACACGAACACAAGCAGGCCCGCTATCCGTTTCATCATTATTTAGTCCTCCTGGACTGACTGGCAGGCCGCGTGGCGCAATACCTTGGAAAGTCGCTCCTCGCTGTTCAAATCGCAGACTTCGCGCACGGTGCGAGGATACGTCGCTCGCCTTTGTATATGTAACCTGGAAAAAGTGGCTTGCGCCCGGGGTTCCAACCAGTGTGCGCTGACGATATCCGCTAACCCACCCCCTGTCAATGCAATTCCGCCCCGCCACCCGGAGTTACGCCGAACGTGCTTGTTACTTGCAAGAAGATTCGATCCAATAAGTTGGAACGGCACTTAGTCAGACGGGCCGGTAATGTTTAACCTGATTTCAGGCTTCGGCAGGGGTTTCCGGAGTTGCAATTGAGGACGCATGAGTTCCACGAGGATGACTGCGAAGGTGGCACCCATCAACACTTCGGCAATGACTGCGAGTCGATGACTCCGCCCACCGAGCATAATGAGGACCATCAAGAGGGGACCCGCCGCAACAAAGGAGCGTGGATTCTTCCTTTCCAGCCTCGCCGCGCAATGCGGACAAGCAAGCCACCTCCACCGGTCCACATTCAGGAAAAACGGGGTAGCCACATCGTGGTTGCAAACCGGGCACTTCGCCATGGGGAATACTCCCTTTCGGCCCTACTGTGCCGTGGTTCTTCCACCGCGTCAATGGAACTAAGGGCGTGCGGTTGAGTCGAAATGAGTGGCCTTTCTCGCCGATCGAGGCTGCCGGCCGAAGCTTCAGCCGCGGTGCAATCTTGGAGTACTGCAAGGACTAACGGTAGAAACAGCGCAGATCGTAAAGCTAGGGAATTTCAATGGCTGGGTTTTCCGTCCTTCTCATGCCATTCAATACTGACACATCAGGAGAACGCCGCCGTTCAAGCGTACATTTCGTTGCCGGAGAGGGCGTCTGAGTTATTCTCAGAAACTTGTCCCTCGATCCTTGACACCAACTGACAGAGTAAGCAGTTGTTTGCGTGGCGCTGCAATACTGTGTAAGCTCGAGCGTACTTCGCTTGCAATCGCAGAAGTTCGTCGCCTGCTTCCTTTCCCCTCAAGCGAGACTGACAAACCTCAGCACGGTGCTCGTCCCAGATTTCCAGGGCCCTTTGACAGTCGGCGAGTAGCCTTTGATACTCTGTGCAAACCGCTGTCTCGACGGACAATTGTTGATTCATGCTCTTCGCCCCCATTGTCGTTTGTGCACTTTGTTCGCCAACAGACGTAAGTCCCGAGTTTTGGGGATCTTGAGACAGAAAGCCCTCTTGCTGAACGGGGGTTCTAGTACGCAGAAAGGGACTATTTCCCGCGTCTCGGTTGTAATATTTACAAGGGAAGCCCGATTAGATTCCGCCATCGGCTCCCGCTGCTTGCACTGAGCGAAGCGCGCCTGGCCGAAGGGGATAGCTGTCCTGAGCGAGCGCAGCGACTCGAAATAAGTGGCTTTTCTCGCCGATCGAGGTTGTCGGCCGATCGCGTCCTTCCGCCAACACCGTGTGAGAAACGCCGCGCTTCTTATGCCTCGTCATCCCCCTAGCCCCAATAGTTTCAATAAATTAGCCGGTGGCAACGATTCTGCCTCCTTCGCGGTGGACACTTGATTCGGAGGTGCCCATGCTTCACTGCAAACAGTCCATCGCTCTTGGCCTAGTTCTAGGTACGATTTGGGTCTCCGGCTGCGACGACAGCCACGCTCGTTCAGCGCCTTCTCGCTCATCTTCAGCTTCAGCGGAGGCCTCAGCGCCTTCCGCAGCAAAGCATCCGCCTCGGGATTCCGTGCTCGCCACTTACAGCAATCCGACCTACGGCGTCTCTTTCCGCTATCCGCGGAATTACCTGCTTGAGGAAGAGATCGAACCGGACGATTCTTCCACGCTCTGGACCCAACAAGAGCTGGAAGCCGAGCAGCCCGGCTCCGTTCTTGTGGCCTCGGTTGTGGTTCCCGATGACGCCTACCCCAACACCACTTTCGCCAGTGGGCATCTTCAGTTCGCCGTGAACTCTTCCGTGACCGAGGAAACGTGCCGCTCTTTTGTGGAATCTGCGAATTCCGGCTGGCCCGTAGCCGGCGGCACAACCTTTCTTTCCGGCATTGCCATGCAATGGCGCGAGCGCCACTCTGTTTCCGCGGGAAACACCTACATCAACCGCGACTACGCTGGTTTTTCCAATGGAACCTGCTACGAATTCTTTCTCGAGGTCGCTTCCACTGCCGCCCCCAATAGCGATGGTCCCAGCTCCCGCACTGACGTAGTGAAAGTCCGCCGCCCGCTGGAAAAGACGGTCTCCTCGCTGGAGCTTCGCGCCCCGGCCGCACTCCCGCACCCTAACTAGCCTTATGTTTCATCGGGTTGCAGGTTTGTTCGAAGGCTTGGATTCCTTCGTCCACTGTGCTCTCCTATAAGTGACAGCATGAAACTCGCACACCATCTTTACCGGCCCCTTTTTCCGTATATCCTCGCCGCCATAGTTCTCTGCTTCTTTCCCCTGCTTGCAACCGCCCAGCAATCCGGCGAGCAGCCCACCATCCGCTTTGTTCGCAACCCCGATCCCGCTCCTGATTTCAATCTCACGGGCCTCGACGGCAAGCCCGTTACGCTTGCGGGCTACAAAGACAAAGCCATTCTGCTGAATTTCTGGGCCACCTGGTGCGGACCGTGTCGCGCCGAAATCCCGGACCTCGTGGAGCTCCAAAACAAATACAGGGACCACCTCCAGATCATCGGTCTCGTCGTGGATGACGACGACCGGGACGCCATCAAGAAATTCGTCGGGGAATTCGCCATCAACTATCCCGTCGCTCTGGCCACCAACGACCTTCGTTTGGAGTACGGTGGCATCCCGGCGCTTCCCACTTCCTTTGTGCTCGACGTCACAGGGCGCATTGTTCAAAAGCACGAAGGCCTTCGCGACCCGCTTCTTTACGAAACCGAAATCCGCGCGCTCCTCGGCCTGCCCATTGGCAACGTCAAGGTGGAAACCTTCGAAGACACCGGCCAGATTTTCCTGAAGCACGCTGACCGCGCTACCGAACTTCCCGGCATCAACCTCTCTAAGCTGACGCCCGAACAGAAAATCGTGGCGCTCCACAAATTCAACGCGGAAACTTGTACTTGCGGCTGCGGCTACACGCTGGCGCAGTGCCGTATCTACGACCGGGACTGCAAAACCAGCCAGGCTGCGACCGCCAAAATCATCGCGGCCCTTGCTGCCACTCCCCGCACACCGGCCGCGCCGCCCGCAGCACGGTCCGCGGTTCCACCGTCGCGCGAGAAACCTCGTCAATAATCACGGCCGGCCTGTCACCTTGCGTGGCGCCGGCCGCCTGCTCCTCTCATAAAACGGAGACCACCTGGCTTGCCGAAGAACGGATTGGGTACTACACTCGCGCGGCGTCATCGATTCCGTTCAAATGGGAGGACAACCATGAATCGTCGCATCAGTTTCCTGGTGGTGGTCTTGGCGGTGGGAGGAATTCTTACCTTGCAAGGAGCTTTTTCGCAGGTGACCATACAGCCGACGAGAAAAGCGATCAACCTTCCGGAGAAATCCGCGCAGGCACCGTTCAGCGACGCGATTCTCGCGGGGAACACGCTGTACCTTGCAGGGCGCATCGGGCTGGATCCGAAGACGGGAAAAGCGCCGGAAAAGATTGAAGACGAAATCAAGCTGCTGCTGGATGGCGACAAAGAAGTGCTGGCGCAAGCCGGAATGACCATGGATGACCTGGTGTACGTGCAGATCGCCTGCACTGATTTGTCGCTGTTCGAAAAGTTTAATCCTATCTACAAGAGCTACTTCACGACCAAAGATTTGCCGGCGCGGGAATTCATCGGAGCGGGATCGCTCCTGCGCGGCGGCCATTTCGAATTGCAGGCCATCGCGGTCAAAAAATAAGACAACAAATCAACCAACAAAAGAAGAACGCTGCGGCACGGGGGAGAGAGCGTCTCGACGCAATTCGATTCGCCGGTGATCACCATGGCGGATGATTCCGTTCTGCGAGTGCGCTTGGATGTGGACGAAAGCGACGTTTCAAAACTAAAAGTGGGGCAGCGTGCGTATGTGACTGCCGAGGCGTATGGGACGCATAAATTCTGGGGCCACGTGATCCGCGTGGGGCGCATTCTGGGAAAAAAGAACGTTCGGACGGACGATCCGTCTGAACATGTGGACACCAAAATTCTGGAGACGCTGGTAGAACTAGAACCCGGGCAGCAGCTTCCGCTGGGCCTGAGAGTCGATTCCTTTGTGGAAAGCGGAGAGGGAAGCGAGCCGGAATAGTAGTCGAGCGAAGCGGGAAACCTCAAAAGACAAATGTCCATATATGGTCATATATTTCGAGACTGTATTTAAGCTATGGCCCATATATGGGCATACAGAAGAAATCACAAACCTCTCCTGTTTTATTAACTCGTTGTTTCTAAATCATTTAATTGTAGTTAGAATTTTACATCGGATGGTGGCGATCATGCATCTACAAGCAGCGAATAGGACGGAATCCATGCTGAGAATTACGACAGAAAAGAAGCGCGGAAAGACAGTCCTCAGCGTGGAGGGGCGGCTGGCGGGGCCTTGGGTGGCAGCGCTGGAGCAATGTTGGCGGGAGTTGCATGCAGCGTCGCCGCGAGAGAAGTTCCACGTAAATCTTTGCGAAGTGAGCTTCATTGATGCCGCGGGGAAAGTGCTGCTGAAGGAAATTCACCGGCAAGGCGGGCAATTGATCGCGGAGGGGTGCCTGAATCAGGCCATCGTGCACGAAATCATCGGACGGAAGAAGGCGAGCACTGGCGACAAGGAGGGGCGCAAAGGTTCGCACATTATCTTTTACGTGGCGTTCTTCAGCTTGCTGCTGAGTCCTGCGCTTGCACACGCGCAAGGGGCAGACAAATACGGTGCGCTCCCGGTGAACGGGCCGACGCAGCTGCTGCGGCTAACGCTCGATCAAGCGGTCGGGCTGGCGCTCAAACAAAACCCGACCGCGCAAATCGCCATCTTGACGGCGGCGCAAAGCGAACAGGACAAAAACATCGCGCGGGCGGACCTGCTGCCGCAAGCGAATGCAAGAATCTCCGACGAAGCGCAGAAAGTGAACCTGCGAGCGCAGTTCGGAGGTAGGACGCCCTTCCCGGGATTCCCCAAGACGCTTGGGCCGTATCAAGTTTTCTCGGCAGGCCCGAGCTTTGGCGCGCCGATTTTCGATCTGACGCTGTGGCGGAGGTACCAGGCAGCGCAGAACACCGTGAACGCAAGCAAGGCAAACAGCCTTTCGACGCGGGAACAGGTGATTCTGCTGGTGGTTTCGCAGTACATCGGGACGCTGCGCGCGGTGGCGAACGTGCGGGCGTCGCAGTCGCGCGTGGACCTGGCACAGGCTCTTTACGACCAAGCCGCCGATTTACAGAAAGAGGGAGTGGGCACGGGGATTGACACGCTGCGAGCGAATGTAGAGCTGCAAAACGAGAAGCAACGGCTGATTGAAGCCGAAGCCGACCGCGAGACGTCGCTCTACGGCTTGAGCCGGCTGCTAAATCTAGATCCACGGCAGCCGATCGAGCTAGGAGATTCGCTGAGTTTCTTTGATACGCCGCAGCCGGAGGTGACACTCAGCATCGAAGCGGCCCTCGGCGAAAGACAGGAATGGAAAGCGCTGGAGTCGCAGATCAAGGCCGCGGAATACCAGAAGAAAGCGTCGCAGGACTCGCGGCTGCCGTCGCTGCGGTTCGACGGAAATTTCGCCTACGTCGGGACGTCATCGAGCACCACGCTGCCGACGTACACATACCAAGCCAGCGTGAATTTACCGCTGTTTACGGGCGGACGGATTCACGCGGAGATTGTTCGCGGGGATTTGGAGATTCGAAAGCTGGAACAACAGCGGGATGATTTGCGCAACCAAATCGCTCTGGATGTAAAGACGGCGCTGCTGAACCTGCAATCGGCGCGGAACGAAGTGCAGGTGGCGAACCTGGGCGTGCAGCTTTCGAAAGAAGAGGTGGATCAGGCGCGCGACCGCTTCAAAGCGGGAGTGGCGAACAACATCGAAGTGATTCAGGCGCAGGATTCGCTGTCGCGGGCGAACGACAACCAAATTGTGGCGCTGTACCGGTTCAACCAAGCGCGCGCGGACTTTGCGCGGGGCATCGGGCAGATGGAAAGGGTTTACGCGAAGTGAGAGTGGGGGAGCGATGAGCGTTGAAATCGAAGTGGGATTGGAAAACGCGGCGAGGGTGCCGCGGATCACGGAGGAAGAACTGGCGCTGGAGGAAACTCCGAAGGGGCTGGCGAGTCCGAGGATAAGGCGCCTGCTCTACACCGGCGGGGCGGTCGTGCTGGCGGCGATCAGCGGCTTGTACTTGTATTTCCACAACCGGGAAACCACGGACGACGCGCAAGTGGACGGGCACATCACGCCGATGGCGTCGAAGGTTTACGGGCGCGTGGCGGAAGTTTTGGTGGACGACAACCAGTCGGTGAAAGCAGGGCAAGTGCTGGTGAAAATCGACCCGCGCGATTACCAGGCGGCGGTGGATCAGGCCAAGGCTGCACTGGCACTGGCGGAAAGCGAAGCGCGGTCGGCCGGCGTGGACGTGCCGCGGACGCGGGAGAACGTAGCGAGCGGAACTTCGAACGCGGATGCGCAGTTGATGGGCGCGCACGCGGATTTGGCGAAGGCGCAAGCAACCTACGACCAGGCACAAACGGCGGACCTCGCGTGGGCGCAGGCAAACGTGGAAAAGAGCCGGGCCAATGCGGAATTGGCGAAGGCCGACCTGGCGCGCTACACCCCGCTGATGGAGAAGGGCGAGATTTCAAAGCAGCAGTATGACGCGGCGAAGGCCAATGCGGATGCGACTGCGAGCGCGTTGAAAGCGGATCAGGAAAAACTGGCGCAGGCGCGGCGCAACGTGGACGTGGCCAAGGCGCAACTGGATGCCGCGAAAGCGCGAGTCGAGCAGGCGCGGGCGGGAGTGGCCTCGGCGCACGCGGACGTCAAACAGGTGAGCATGAAGGCCGCGGATGCGCAGGCGAAGCTCGCGAAAGTGGAGCAGGCGCGCGGGGCGCTGGACGCAGCACAGCTCAATTTGAGCTACACGGAGATAACCGCGCCCGTGGATGGCGTGGCGACGCACAAACAAGTGGAGCCGGGACAGATCGTGCAAGCGGGGCAAGGACTGCTGGTGGTTGTGCCGCTGCACAACGTGTGGGTGACGGCGAATTTCAAAGAAACGCAATTGAAGAACATGAGGGCGGGACAGAAAGCGGAAGTGAAGGTGGATACGTACGGGAAGACATTCAGCGGGCACGTGGACTCGATCGCGGGAGCGACGGGCGCGGTGTTGAGCCTGCTGCCGCCGGAAAACGCAACCGGGAATTACGTGAAAGTGGTGCAGCGGATTCCCGTGAAGATCGTGCTGGATCCGATTCCGACGGAGAAGGCGGTTTTGCGGCCGGGAATGAATGTGGACGCCACGGTGGTTACGAATTAACGCGGAATAAAGATACGGAGCGGGCGGACAGTACGTAGAAGTAACAGGGCGATTCGAACGCGATGCGAAACAGGATTCTAGCGAAGCTGAGGATGCCGGACGGGACGATCAACCCCTGGGTGATCGCCGTCACGGTGACGCTTGCGACGTTCATGGAAGTGCTGGACACGTCCATCGCGAACGTGGCGCTGCCGCACATCGCCGGAAATTTGTCGGCGGGGGCGGATGAATCGACGTGGGTGCTGACGTCGTACCTGGTTTCGAACGCCATCGTGCTGCCGCTTTCGGGATGGCTTTCGGGGCTGATTGGACGGAAACGGTTCTACATGTCGTGCGTGGTGGTGTTCACCCTGAGTTCGTTCTTGTGCGGGCTGGCGCCGAGCCTGGGCGTGCTGGTGCTTTTCCGGATTTTGCAGGGCGCGGGCGGCGGCGGCTTGCAGCCGAGCGAACAGGCAATTTTGAACGACACGTTCCCGCTGGAAAAGCGCGGCATGGCGTTTGCGGTGTACGGGCTCGCAGTCGTCGTCGCGCCAACGATCGGACCCTGGCTGGGCGGCTGGATCACGGACAATTTTTCGTGGAGATGGATTTTCTACATCAACGTTCCGGTGGGAATCGTTTCTTTGCTGCTGACGAATTTTTTGGTGAGCGACCCGCCGTATATGAAGCGCGCGAGCGTGAAGGCGGGATTCCGGATCGATTACATCGGGATCGGATTGCTCAGCTTGGGCTTGGGGAGCATGCAAATCATTCTCGACAAAGGTCAGCGCGAGGATTGGTTCTCGTCGAATTTCATCCGCATGTTTTTTGCGCTGATGGTCTTCGGGCTCATCGCCGGAATCATCTGGGAATTTCGCCAGAAAGAGCCGGTCGTGGATTTGAGAATGCTGAAGGATCGCAACTTCGCGATTGCCACGATGGCGATGTTTTTCCTGGGATTCGTGCTGTACGCGAGCACGGTGCTAATCCCGCAGATGCTGCAACAGTTGCTGGGATACACGGCGCAACTGGCAGGGATGGCGCTGTCGCCGGGCGGAGCGGTGATCATGTGCATGATGCCGGTCGTGGGAATGCTGGTGTCGAGGGTGGACACCAGGATTCTCATCACGTTTGGCTGCATCGTGTCGGCGTCGGCGCTGTTCGTGATGGCGGGCTGGAACCTGGGATTGGATTACGGACACGCGGTGCGCGCGCGCATGCTGCAAAGCTTCGGGCTGGCGTTCTTGTTTATTCCCATCAACGTGGCGGCGTTCGCCTACGTGCCGAGGGAAAAGAGCAACATGGGCACGGGGATCATCAACCTGGCGCGGAATGTCGGGGCGAGCGTCGGGATTGCCACGGTGACGACGATGCTGGACCGGCGCGCGCAGTTTCACCAGTCGCGGCTGATGGAGCACGTGAACGAATTCAGCGCGGCGTATCACAACATGCTGAACGGGACGCAGATCAAACTGGTTGCAGCGGGCTCAACGCTGGCGCACGCCAGCGCACAGGCGCACGGGATGATTTACAACACGATTCAGCGACAGGCGGTGATGCTGGCGTTTCTGGACAATTTCAAGATGCTCGGCGTTGTGTTTTTCGCGGTGATACCGATTTTGGCGCTGATGAAGAAACCGCCCCGGGGGAAAAAGGGCGATGTGCCGGTGCACTGAGGAGGAAAAGTTTCGGGGCCCAGCTACGAGTTTACAAACGTAAATTGGGGGGGCAATTATGGCAACGCAAGTGGCAGTGGGAACGCAACTGAATGAAGAGAAGTTGATCCGCGCCGGACAGCAAGGCGACCACCAGGCGGTAGAAACCCTCTTCCGCCGATATCAGCGGCCGTTGTTTCAGACCGCGCTGCGTGTGCTAGGGAACACGGAGGACGCGGAAGACGCGCTGCAGGACGGACTGCTCTCGGCCTATCGGAACCTGAAGAGGTTCGAGGGGCGGTCGCAGTTTTCGACCTGGCTGACGCGCATCGTGATCAACGCGGCGCTGATGCGGCGGCGGAGCGCGAAGGCGCGCCCGGCGTTTTCGCTGGACGAAGCACCGCGCGAGGACGAATTGCCCGCGTCGGAGCGGTTTGCGGACGACGCGCCGAATCCGGAGCAGGTTTTTGCTGGCACGGAACTGCGAGAGATGATCAGCGAGAACCTCGACGAGCTTTCGCCGCTGTTGCGCACGGCGTTCCTTTTGCGCGAAGTGCAGGGTTATTCGACAGGCGAGGCGGCCAAGAAGCTCGGAGTCACCGAGAATACGCTGAAGGCGCGATTGTGGCGCGCACGACACCAGATGGCCGAGCGGCTGGGGCGGCGTCTGCGTCGAATGCAGGACGACATTACCAATGCCGGCGGAATGGGTGACGCCGAGTGCAGCTATTGCTAGAGATGAGGTAAAGGAAGTACAGGAAGTAAAAGAGAAGAGGGCCGGCGTCGCCGGCCTTCTTACTTTCAGGGTGCGATACGAGGCCCGCCGCGGTTAACGAGAAGCGGCGATATAACGGCCGAGGACGCGGAGTTCGCTGGTAGCCTGGCGAACTTCGGCGAGGGCACGGTCGAGCCAAGCGACATCGCCAGCCTCGACATCGATGAAAAACTGATACTCCCAGGGCCGGCCGTGAATGGGGCGGCTCTCGATCTTCAACAGATTGACGCCGTGTTTGGCGAAAGGTTCGAGGGAAGCAAGGAGCGCGCCGGGACGGTGGGCGAGGCGCATGGCGAGGGAGGTTTTGCGGGCCTCGGGGGAGACCCACGATGTGGCGTCTTTTTCGGGAAGGAGAAGAACGAAGCGGGTGAAATTTTCGGCGTTGTCCTGGAGGTTCTCGGCAAGAATCACGCCATGGTAATGCAGTGCCGCGCGGCGCCCGGCGATGGCGGCGCAAGATTTATCTCCGCGCGAGAGCACTTCGCGGACGCTGCCGGCGGTGTCTTCCGCCGGCACCCGCTTCAATCGTGGATGGGAGGAGAAAAAACGCTCGCATTGCGCCAAGGCCATGGGATGGGAAGCTACGGAACGAATGTCCTTCAGCGTTGCCCCAGGGCAGGTGATCAGATGGTGCTCGATGGGAAGAATGGTTTCCGCGACGATGGTGAGCCGGCTTTGCAGGAGAAGGTCATAGGCGCGCACAACCGAGCCGGCCAGCGTGTTTTCCACGGGAGCGAGCAGCGCGTCGGCCGCTCGTTCGTCGATGGCGCGGAAAGCTGCGTCAAAGGTAGCGCGCGGCACCGTTGTGATGGCATCGCCGAGAAGTTGAATTGCGGCCGCTTCGCTGAAGGCGCCGGGTTCGCCTTGGAAAGCCACGCGCATGGCCCCGCGATCGGATGTGCTCATAGGCAGGCGTTATCTTGCATGATGGAGCGCAAAACAAAAAGCAGAGATTCGCTTGCAAGCAAAAGGAATTTATCCTCGCTCGTGAAGGACCGGAGTTCTGTCCGGCAGGTCGCGGCGTGAGGATTGCTGAGTTCGATGTGCGTTTGAATTCCGCGGAGCGGTATAATTGCGGCTCAAGAAGAGAGGACAGTCGATGAACAGACCCCAGCCGACGGAATACGCTGAGTACTACGCGAATTACATATCGAAAGTTCCGGGCTCCGATATCCTGAGCGTTCTCGAGTCCCAACGATTGCAAATGCTGCAGTTGTTCTCGGGGCGGAGCGAACGGGACGGGAGTTTCCGGTATGCCGCGGGAAAGTGGACGGTGAAGGAAGTTCTCGGGCACATCACGGATACCGAGCGGATTTTTACCTACCGGGCATTGCGTTTCGCGCGCGGCGATCAAACGCCGCTTCCCGGGTTCGAACAAAATGACTACGTGCGGAGCGGAGCGTTTAGCGAGCGGACGCTTGCGGTTCTTGCCGAGGAGTTCGGGGCCGTGCGCAGCGCAAGCATAGCTTTGTTTCGTTCCTTCAACGACGAAGCCTGGACGCGGCGCGGTATGGCCGATCAAAAAGAAGTAACAGTCCGCGCCCTGGCTTTTATTACTGCGGGCCATCAGATGCACCATCGAATGATTTTGGAAGAGAGATACTTTCCGGCGATTCCGCGCGCCTGAGCCGATTGGCGGCCTTCGCCACAGCAGTGAAAGGACCACGAGGGGTTTCAGGCGACGCTCAATTTGGCTGCAAGGGCAAACCGGGCTGCGGAGAAGTTTGATTGCAGGGCGGTGGCTGGGCAGGCTACAATAGCTAGGTTTAGGAGGATTGATTTAGTGCTGACGATTCGACTGTCAAGGATTGGCAAGAAGAAGAAGCCCTTTTACCGCGTGGTGGTCATCGAGAGGACCCGGCCGCGGGACGGCCGCGTGAAAGAGGCGGTGGGCACATACGATCCGCTGAAAAAGCCCGCGGAGATCAAGCTCGACGCGGATCGCATCAAGTATTGGATGGGACTGGGCGCCCAGCCCAGCGATACCGTGCGCAGCTTCCTGCGGCAGCAAAAGATCGCCTAACTGCAAGCCCCGCCCGCTAAGTCTTACGTGTCCCCCTTCTGGCTCCAGAGGAGGACACAATTCGCCTGTTCCAAAGGAAAGTGGCTCGCGTGGAGGTGCTCGATTGAAGGAGCTGGTTGAAGCCATCGCCAGAGCCCTCGTGGACCATCCCGACGACGTGCAGCTGAAGGCGGTGGAGGGCTCGCAGGTTACGGTTCTAGAGTTGCGCGTACATCCGGAAGATCTGGGCAAGGTCATCGGGAGGCAAGGGCGGACGGCCAAAGCGA
>Ga0209180_10000279_pt1 | contig 22943 bp, 17 predicted proteins | sample CZO8metaG_3_FD_188355 | JGI IMG/M metagenome (GOLD analysis project Ga0209180, IMG submission 188355) | Vadose zone soil microbial communities from the Eel River Critical Zone Observatory, Northern California, USA - CZOApr15con2H2.8 metaG... | ecosystem: Environmental > Terrestrial > Soil >...
TGGCTACTGTACACCGAATTGGACACTGTCGATCATTCAAAAACTTGAATTGCCAAAAGAGGTACTCCGCTAAAAGAAGGGGCCTTGGGTATTCTCCGCGTGATCCCCATGCAGTTAATCATCGAGTCGGCGCAAAGTGCGCCCGGGCTGCGTCGAAACCATTTCTTTCCGGTCCAACTGCGCTGTTGCCAGGTTAAGCCAAACGAATCACACGAATTTCGCCTGTGTCAAAACCCTTCTAGTACCCTTCTCATGGGTCGCTAGAGCTGACAGATTCTGAGCTTACATTGTGGCGGGCTCGATAGGTCTTGATAACACGGTTCCCCACCAGTTAATTGGAGCCAATGCTTGGTAAACGCGCAAACCGGAAAAGTGGAATCGGCCAAAAGGCACATGTCCGGTTACCCAACTACACGGGCAACCGAAAGCGTGTCACGAGAAGCTATGACATTTTTCATGTCGAACGGCTGCACGTTGGTCTGGGGCATAGCCTTGAAGTGGAAGTTCTTGTAGCATTGCCGGCATGAAAAAAGTGAAATCTGGCAATCGCAGTTCTGCGGCAAAAGGTAACGGCGCTCCGAAAAACGTGGATGAATACCTTGCTGGCGTCGCGGAACCCGCCCGCAGCACCTTGAACAAGATGCGCGCGGCGATTCGGTCGGCAGTGCCACCGGAGGCTACCGAGACCATCAGCTATGGGATGCCTGCGTTCAAGCACAAAGGAGTGCTGGTGTGGTTCGCCGCGTTTTCGAAGCACTGCAGTTTGTTCCCTACTGCGTCCGTGATCGAGGCGTTCAAGAACGAAGTCAAGGGCTTCTCCACATCCAAAGGGACCATCCACTTCCCCACGGACAAGCCACTGCCGACTGCGCTTATTAAGAAACTGGTGAAGGCGCGGGTCGCGCAGAAGGAAAACAAGAAACGGCGCTGACGGGGTCGCCCTTGAGACCCGTTCATGACTTCGAAGACGGAAGATTCGTGCCGAGCTCCCTTCAACCATCATTGCGACTGCTCGAGCGAGAGGAAGTACACCCGGCTCTTTGCAGGGCGTGGACACAAGAACTCGGCTGTAACGAACCAGCCATTTATGTCACTACTCAATAAAGGGGGCGCTATCCAGTGAGCGCTTCCAACAGAAACCGATTGGGGGAACATTTATGTCTACAGCACCCGGCATTCAAGCACAGGGCATCCAAGCGCATAAGCTGTTCAAACTCGGCAAGGCTCCGGCCAAGAGGGACGACCGAAATCTGAAGTTCGCATCAGTTCTGCTGGCAGCACCAGCGTTGCCACCTTCCTACGACTTCGACCTAAGCCACCCGGGCATTCCGACCCCGATGTTCGGAAATGACGTTCGCGGGGATTGTGTTATTGCGGGCAGGGCACATCAGACCCTTCGCTTCGAGGATATCGAACAAGGGTCGGTGCTAATGATCAGGGATCAAGACGTGCTGGATGAATACTTCCATGAGACGGGCGGCCCCGACACAGGTCTAGTCGTACTTAACTCTCTCAAGGAGTGGCGTCACAACGGGTGGAAGGTAGGAGATCACAAGTACAAGATTCAGGCCTTCGCCCAAGTCAATTTCACGAATGCTGATGAGGTCCGCCAAGCCGTCTATGCAGATGTTGGTCTAGGGTTTGGCGTTCAACTCCCCAACGACGCGAAGAACCAGATCCAAACAGGGCAACCGTGGGACGTGACCACTGGGCCTGACTCTGCACCTGGCTCCTGGGGCGGTCACTACGTCTATGTTTCAGGATATACACCCTCCGGACCCGTCTGCGTGACTTGGGGACGTAAGCAGCAGATGACCTGGGCGTGGGTCAACACGTACTGTGACGAAGCCTATGCCATCTTCGATGCGAAGGACAGGTTCAAAAAAGCCCTGATCGACCAGACGAAGGTCGCTGCGTTCCTTAAGACCGTGGACCCGCAATAAGAGCCGGTAAAGTCTTTGGGATTCTTAACTGGCTTTCGGCAAAAGGATCCGTTTTCTGACGCTATTACGTTCGGGCATTGTCCGCCAAGAAGACAGTGCCGGGTAACGCGGTAATCGGAAACTTGATCCCAGTGTCCGGTAAGTTGACTTTTCATAAATTACGGCGTGGGTCGACGTCGTGTCAGCCAGCGAGCCGGCTCCACTGTGCTCATCGTTCTTTGGTCCGGCTAGACAGTCGTCGAGCGAACTCGATAACCGAATACGCCAACGGCGCTTCCAGTGTATCGACGCAGCAGCGCGGCAAACAAGTCCAGCAAGCCGTTGATTCTATTCCGCAAACGCGGCCCCAATCGCTTACTTGACGGGCTCCTGAAGCACGGTTAGGCTTTCGTAGATGTAGCGGTGTGGACAAAGTTACGCGCGGAAAGGCAACGCGAACAAGGACTTTGTGTCAGACGCTCCTTTTCAGGTCGCCGGTCGCCGGTCAAAAGAGAAAGAGGAAGAAGGCATTTCGGTAGTTGAAGTGCTGAGCGACGCGGCCAAACGATCGGTGGCCGCCGTTCAGGACTACGCGCAGCTTTCCTTCCGGGCAGTGACCAATCTGGCGACCGGCCCGCACTATTTTCAAGACACACTCGAGCAGATGGATGACGTTGGAGTCGGCTCGCTGCCGATTATCCTGCTGTCGGGATTTTTTATCGGCGGGGTCATGGTGCTGCAGACCGGCGCGCAGTTTGTGCGCTTCGGTCAAACCTCACTGACCGGCGACGTGGTATCGCTTGCTCTGGTGCGCGAACTGGGCCCGGCGATTACGGGCCTGCTTGCGGCGGGGCGATGCTCGTCGGGTATGGCCTCCGAACTGGGCTCGATGCTGGTGACGGAGCAGGTGGATGCCATGCGCGCCATGGGCACGGATCCAAGCCGCAAGCTGGTGACACCAAGATTGCTGGCGACGCTGATGATGGTGCCGCTGCTGACGGCCTTGATGGTGTTCGTAGGATTGCTGGGCGGATGCGTTGCATCGGTGTTTTCGCTGCGGCTGGGGGCCGTCGAGTTTTGGCGGCGCGCCATCGATGCGCTGGAATTTGCCGACTTGATGCAAGGGTTTTTGAAATCGGTGGCCTTCGGATTCATCCTCGCGACGGTGGGTTGTTACAAAGGGCTCACGGTGCGAGGGGGCACGCAGGGCGTAGGGCGTGCGACGACCCAGTCGGTGGTCATCTCTTCCGTGCTTATTATTGTGGCGGATACATTTCTTACGAAAATCTCCCTCTATCTGGCGAACAAGATTTTCTGACACAAGTGACTGGGCTATTTCGCCTCCCGCAACGGCTCTTTCGCAAATCAAAAGAGAATTGCCGTTATAATCAAGAGTGAATTCCATGGCCACTTTGATCCAAGAGGCGCTGGAAACCGCGCCGGCCATCACGTTCGAAGACGTGTGGGTCGGCTTCGACGAAGGACAAGTGCTTCGCGGAGTGACGTTCCAGGTGCGGGAGCGGGAAACGCTGGTGCTTCTCGGAGAAACGGGAACGGGGAAGACGCTGACGTTGAAGATGGCCGCGGGATTGCTTGCTCCGAACAGCGGGAGCGTCATCGTCCTGGGGCAGGAAGTTTCCGAAATGAAAGAGAGGGAGCTGCTGGCGTTTCGAAGGAAGATCGGGTTCGTGTTTCAGGAAGGCGCGTTGTTCGACTCGATGTCAGTAGCAGAGAACGTGGCGTACCGCTTGCGCGAGGACCACGTTCCCGAAGAAGAGATCGAGCCGCGCGTGCTGGAGGTGCTGCGATTCGTCGAACTGGAACAAACGGTGGAGCTGCTTCCTTCGGAGCTGTCGGGGGGAATGCGACGCCGCGTTTCGATCGCCCGGGCGCTGATCAACCATCCGGCGATCGTGCTGTACGATTCACCGACGGCGGGGCTCGATCCGGTGACGTCGCAGACGATCATTACGCTGATCCTGCGGCTCCGCGACGTCTATGGAGTTACAGCGCTGCTGGCAACGCATCGCTTGCAGGATGGCTTCGCGCTGGCGAATTTTCATTTTGATGCGGAAACGAAGCGCGTGGTTGCGAATGCGCAGAATGGGAATGCGGCAGAAGCGGCAAGGACGCGGTTCCTGGTCTATCGCGACGGGGGAATTTATTTCGAGGGCGAACCTGAAGAGATTGCGGATTCGAACGATCCTTACCTGAAGCGTTTTCTGGTGTGATTTTGCGATAGTCTGTTTCTTTGGAAGATGGGAGGGAAGCAGAAATGGCGAGAAAACAACTGAGCTGGACGGAATTGCGGGTGGGACTTTTCGTGCTGGTCGGACTGTTCGTGCTCGCGGCGGGAATCTTCTATGTTACGGGCGGGCCGCTGGGGCCGAAGTACCGGTTGAAAACCTATTTGCCGGAAGTATCGGGACTGACGAATGGAGCGCCCGTGCGCGTGGACGGCGTGGAAGTGGGAAACGTGGAATCGATCCGGCTGTTGCCGCGGACCACGGGCAAAGCGCCGGAAAAAAACAAAAACATCGAAGTGGTGATGCGGATTGACCGGCGATATCAGAGCGATATTCTGACCGATTCGACGGCGAGCCTGGTGACGGAAGGACTGCTGGGGAACCGGTACGTGAATATCACGCGAGGATTCACGGGAACGCCCCTAGGCGACGCGGGCGTGATTCCGGGCGCCGAAGAGAAGGCCATGAAGGAAGTGGTGGAAAGGAGCGCCGAATTGCTGGGCAACCTCACCGCATTGTCGTCAGACGTGCAGGATCTCATCAACGGAGTCCAGCAAGGCAAGGGTTCGCTGGGCAGGCTCTTGACGGACGAGCAAGCTTACAACCACCTGAAGAACCTCTTAGCAAAGGGCGACGCGATCATTACGAATGTTCAGGCGGGACAGGGAACGCTGGGGAAACTGGTCACCTCGGATGAGATGTACACGAAGGTGGACAAAGGCCTGGACAGCGTAAACGTGATTCTCGCCGACGTCCGCGCGGGAAAAGGGACGATTGGAAAGCTGATGTATGACCCGACGCTCTACGAGCAGGCGAAGGAGGCCGCGACGAACGGGAATGCCATGCTGCGCGACGCGCGCGCCGGGAAAGGCACGTTAGGCAAGCTGGCGACCGACGACACGCTGTACAACAAATTGCGGGACACGAGTGCGAATCTAGCGGCCGCGTCGGCGAAGCTGAACGACAACAAGACAACCGCCGGCAAGCTTTTCAGCGACCCGAAGCTGTATGACAATTTGGCGGGTTTGACGGGGGACATGCGGCTGCTGATGGGGGATTTCCGGCAGAACCCGAAGAAATTTCTGCACATCAAGCTCACCATTTTCTGATGGCGCAGTGACCGCTTTGCCCGGAGAGGTCCCGCGTGTTGTAATGCCTCTGTAACAAAAGGGAATTAGTGTGAGAGAACGAACGTTCTCTCGCAAAGAGCAATGATGGAAACTCAAGACGTAGTACAAAAGCCGCCGCGAAGCGAGCCGGTGAAATCCACACTGCCGCAACCCGGACGGCCGATTCCCAGCCGCGCGTATCCGGGCGCTTTGATCGTCGTGGAGGGCACGGACGGGTCGGGCAAGAGCACGCAACTCTATCTGCTCAAGCGGTGGCTTGAAATAGGCGGGTACCGGCTGCATTTCACGGAATGGAATTCGTCGCCGCTGGTGAAGTCCGCGACGCGGCGCGGGAAGCAGCGGCGGCTGCTGACGCCAACGACGTTTTCGCTCCTGCACGCGGCTGATTTCGCGGATCGCTGCGAGCGCCAGATCATGCCCCTGCTTCAGGGCGACTACCTGGTCCTCGCGGACCGTTACATCTACACGGCGTTTGCGCGCGATGCGGCGCGGGGCTGCCCGCGGCGATGGCTGAGGAACTTGTACCGCTTCGCGCCAGTTCCGGACATCACGTTTTATTTTCGCGCGCCGCTGGACGTGGCCGTGAACCGGATCCTGAGCGGCCGGCCGAAACTGAAATACTACGAAGCGGGCATGGACCTGGGAATGTCGTACGACCGCGCGGAGAGTTTCCGGCTATTCCAGGCAAGGATTCTGGAGGAGTACGACAAGATGGTGGATTCGGACAACTTTGTGGTGCTGGACGGCACGCTGCCAGTGAATAAACTGCAGAAACAGATGCGCGACATGGTGGCGGAAAAAATCGATCTCAAACGCTTCGCTCCGCGCATTGCGGAATCGGAATGAGCATGCCGGACCAGGAAAAAGAGAAAGCTTCCGCCGTGGCTGTCCCTGCGGAAGCGCCTGCTGCTCCGCCTCCGCCAACGGCTCCTGCGAAACCCGCCGCCACAACGGAAGAGGCTGGCTCGCAATATTTTTTCGGCGAGCCGCTCGTCGGATTTGATCCGAGCGAAATCACCGGCAGCCTGATCGTCATCGAAGGCATGGACGGCTCCGGGCGGTCGACGCAGATTGCGCTGCTGCAAGAGTGGCTCGAATCGGAAGGATTTGCGGTGCAGACGAGCGGGCTACGGCGTTCGAATCTGGTCGGACGCGACATCGACGAGCTTCTGGCGAAAAACGCAGTGACGCGGCTGACGCTGGCGCTGATGTACGCGACGGACTTCTTCGATCAGGTCGAACACCGCGTTCTGCCCGCGCTGCGCTCCGGCACGGTGGTGCTGGCGGATCGTTTTATCTTCACGCTCATCGCGCGCGGCGTGGTGCGCGGAATCAATCGCGATTACATGAGCGGACTCTACGCCATGGCGCTTCGGCCGCATCTGACGTTCTGGCTGAACGTGCGTCCGGAGACAGCCTTCGGGCGCGAATTCCGGAAGGCGCAGGCCATCAGCTATTGGGAAGCGGGTCGGGACATGTCGCTTTCCCACGATCTCTACTGGTCTTTCATCCGCTATCAGACGATGATCAAGCGCGAATTCGAAGTCATGGCGAAAAAGCATAACTTCCTTGAACTGGACGGCGAGGCCAGCGTTCCCGCGGTGAACAAGCAGCTCCGCCAGCGGATTGGCGAACAACTGGGAATTCGCAGCACGAAGTACTCTCCCTCGGCAGCGCTGGCTCACGTCTGGCGGTAGATGCCGGAATGTCCGAGCCGGTTCATATCGCCGCTATCGACGCCGGCTCCAACGCCGTGCGCTTGTCCATGGCACGCGCCTATTCCGCGCTGGATATTGAGCCGGTCCACTCGGAACGCTATCCGTTGCGTCTCGGCGAGAGCGTTTTTCTGCGCCACCGCTTCAGTGAAGAGATTTTCAAGAAAACGGCGAAGGCCTTCAAGCATTTCCGCGGAGTCATGGATGAGTTCGGGGTAACGCGCTACCGGGCGGTGGCCACGAGCGCCACGCGGGAGGCGCGAAATCGCCGGGCACTTGCTCACACCATCAAGCGGAAATCGGGCATCGCGCTGGAAGTGATTAGTGCCGTGGAAGAGTCGCGGCTGGGAAGAGAAGCGGTGCTGGCGGCGCTGGGACCGGAGGCGCCGCTGCGCTGCATTGTGGATCTCGGCGGGGGAAGCCTGGAACTGAGTATCCTGCGAGACCACACCGTGGAACAGGGCGTACAACTGCCGGTCGGCACGGTGCGGCTGATGACCACGCTGAACCTTCCCGGCGTGATCCGTCCCGCTGAAGGGGAGCAGGTGCGGCGCTACGTGCGCGCGTTGCTGGAGTCAAAACTGGTTCCGAGACCGAATTTAGGCGAAGGCGTGGCGGTAGCGCTGGGAGGAAACGCGGAAACGCTGGCGAATATCGCGCCGGGACCGCGGCAGCACGGCCTGCAAACAATGGAGTTGTCACTGCTGCGCGCGCGGCTGCCGGACATTCTCGAGCGGGACGTGGACGAGAGGATGAAAGCGTATGCGGTGCGGCGCGACCGCGCCGACGTGATGGGCATCGCGGCGATCACCTTCATTACGCTGGGGCGCTACCTGAATCTCCGCACGCTTGCGATTCCCGGGGTCGGGGTGCGCGAAGGGCTCTTGCGAGAGATCGCGCGGGAAGCGTTCTCGCGCAGGGAGCCGCATCGGTACAACGAGGCGGCGCGGCAATTGCTGGTTGGGACACGCAGCTTTGCACGGCGGCTCGAATATGACCAGCAGCATGCCGAACATGTGCGCGAGCTCAGCATTCTGCTGTTTGACCAGTTACAGCCGGTGCACCATCTGCCCGCGCAGTCGAGGGTATTGCTGGAGGCCGGGGCGCTGTTGCACGATACGGGGCACATGATCAGCCACAAGGGGCATCAGAAACATGGGGAGTATCTTGCACTGAACGCGGACATCCCGGGGCTGCAGAGCCGCGACCGCGCCATCGTGGCGGCGGTGGTTCGCTACCACAATAGAAAGTCGGAGCCCGGGGGACATCACCCCGCATATTCCGCCCTCGAAGATGCGGACAAACCCATCGCCAGGAGGCTTGCGGCGATCCTGAGAATTGCCGAGGCGCTGGATCACTCGCACCGGCAGCGGGTAATGAAAATCCGCACTTCCTTCCAGCGAGGCGCGGTTTGCCTGCAAGTGCACGCGCGCGGAGACGCCACGGAAGATCTGCGCGACGCCATTCGCAGCGCGGAGCTCTTTGAAAAGGAATTTCATGTGAAGATTTATTTCCGGCAGCCGGAGGCGAGTTGACGTTTCCCAGTTGAAAGCCGGCAGCCAGGGAAAAAAGGCCGGGGTTTTACTTAATGGTTGTTTGTGGCGTCTATCGTGGCGTCCGGTGGAAAGAAAATTATGCAGCTGTATATCGTGCGGCACGGAATCGCCATCGATCGTGAGGATCCGAAATGTCCTCCCGACCCGGAACGGTTTCTGACCGAGGAAGGGTTCGAAAAGACCCGACAAGCAGCGAAGGGAGTGGCGGCACTCGATGTGAAAGCAGGATTGTTTCTCACGAGTCCGTACGTTCGCGCGACACAGACGGCGGAAATCTTTGCGGACGCACTCAGCTATGCGAAGCAGAAAATCCGGCGAAGTGACTTGCTCTTGCCGGGAGCGGAGCCATCGCTCCTCTTCCGAGAACTGGCCAAGGAGAAACAAGCGTCGTCAGTTTTCCTGTTTGGCCATGCGCCGCAGCTAGACGATCTGATCGCCACGGCGCTGGGCTCGAAGAAACATTTGACCGCGCTGAAAAAGGCGGGAGTCGCTTTGATCGAGCTTAAACGCGTTTCTGCGCCCATCGGCGTCCTGGTATGGCTCGCAACTCCGAAGCTGCTGCGAGCGCGGGGAAAATAGCTCGTCCGCGGGTTCGCTCAATCCGAAGCAATGAGGGAGAATTCCGGAACTTGCCGGGGCGGAAGCGCCAGGAGTTTCTGAGGCTTAACGGCGGGCTTCACGATCAAAGGTATACGCAAGTAGTCTTCGAGCAAGTGCTTGCCGGTGGCAAGGCGCGAGGCGGTGCCAACATCATCCGCCAGTCCCGGAGCGCGAAGAACGATCGCATCGGTTGATTTCTCCGCGCGAATCCCGGCGCCGCTTTCCACTCCGCACTTGCGAAGCGCGCCCGCCAAACGCAGTACGCCCGCCAAGGCGCGGACGTTATTCTGCTGCTCCAACGAAAGCTTCGAGAAAGGACCGCGCTTTGCGCTGGGTTCGGCACCGCGATGGTAGCGAATGGCAAGAGTCAGAAGCTCCCATTCCTCGTTCGTCCACGCCGGAGGAATCGGGAGACCAAGAAGAAACTTGCGCGCGGCCTTTTGCGGCGACTTGCCGGCGCCAGCCTTGCCAACACCGCGCAATTGAGCGGCAGCAAGCAAGACGCGGCGAAGAGAGGCTTCCCTGAACGCGGGAGCGGAGTCCGCGCGCTTAAATGCGTCAAATAGGGCGACGGCAATGCGGGATATTTGAGAAGTCCGCCGCGCATGAGGATCAACGGCACGGGCCGTGGCGCGCAAGCGGGCCAGAGCAGCGGCTTCGATGCCGCCATTTGCCGGCAGCCCGGAACGCCAGATATTCCACAGGCTGGTCTTGCCCAGGGTGAGCCGGCGATAGGTTTCGATGCGCTCGCGTCGCTCGCGCGCGATGAATTCGTGCCAGAGTTTGAGAGAATCTTCGGTCTCGACAACATCCGACTTCTTCACCGTATCCGCGAGAACGTCCAGATCGTGGATTTCTCCGAGCAGGTCCTGGACGCGCTTGAGGTTATCGCTCCACGCGGCGTACTGCTCGGGTAGCAGGCTTTCGACGGTGTAGCGGAAACGTTTCAGCCCGATGCGCAGAGCGTGCCAGGGTTTGGGCTTTTCCGTGCGCAGCGCCTTGGCATGGAGTTCCTTGGCGCTTTCGAATCGTTCCAGCGCCAGACATTGGGCGGCGAGGCTCCCTGCAGGCACCAGCCGGGAGCATTTTCGTAGGGTGCGTTCAAGGCGTCTCCAGGATTTTTGGTCGAATTTCGCGGCCAGGCGCAGAGCGTTCTCGCGCAGCTTGGGTTCGTTGGATTCGAACGCCGCCTGCAAATGCGCCCGGACGGGGTCGCTTTCCGGAGCGAGTTTTTTTACCCACTCGTTCATCACTTGCGCGTCTCGAAGGGCGCCCAGCCCCCGGAAAAGTTTGCGCGCAAGCTTGCGCATGGCCGGCCAGGCGGGATCGGGATCTACTTCTTCCATCACCGCGGCGACAGAGCGGCAACGCCGTATGGCGACGCGGAGATCGTGAACGGCGTCGGGATCGGACGAGGCGCGAAAGTTTTCAAGCTCCTTCAGGACGCGGTCCATCCAGAAAGAAAGACCGCGGTGCTCAGGGCGAGCCCCTGAGGGAAGAGGTGTGGCGGAAGCCATGTTCAAGTCCTAAACGAGTTCCTTCGAACGCCCCGAGAACGGAGCCCCTGTCGAAGGAGCGATAGAGTACCTCGCGGACGGGCGGTCGTCCAGCCGACCTGTGGAAAACTAGCGGACGCGGGGAGACCTCCCCTTGATTATAACTCCTGCTGTAACTCTTGAGAGAAACCGAAGAAGTAGGGCTGAAGGCGAAGGAAGAGACGAGAGAATTTGACTTCGCGCGTCAGCCCGGCTTGAGTGCAAGACGGGGCCGTGCTATTTTCAATTCTTGACCCGGAGTGGCGGAACTGGCAGACGCGCTGGACTCAAAATCCAGTGGTACTTAGTACCGTGTGGGTTCGACTCCCTCCTCCGGGACCATCCTCCTGAGGGACCGCGATTCCGTCTGCTCCGATGCGGGTCAGTGCGAGGTTGCCACACATATTTACACGGGATGCCGTAGTTTTGACCCATCGATGCTCAGGTTCCGCGGAGGTGTTTGTTTCTAAGGCACAGAGCCTTCGCGTGTTAAGAAAATCGGAAAGAAGGTTGGTGGATTGCTTATGAGTAAATGGGCATGGCTGCCTAGTAGAATGTCTCGGGGGTAGGAACTCTTAGCAGTTTTAGTACTGACCTTCGTATCCGCCCCGGACGGTCAACCCCAAGTGGCATTCTGTCCTCGCACGGGGCCGCCAAAAAAAGCAAGTTTATCCTTAGATCTTCGGAGGATCCCGTGATCTCCAGCGTACTGTTCCGTTTCAAGGAACGGCCAATCCCTTATTTTTTGTCAATTTTCGCAATGGTGATGGTGGCTGTGGCTATCATCAGCTGCAGCGGGGGAAATAACTCGATGGTCGCGCCTGGCATGGCAACGATCAATGTCTCTGTGAGCGACCCGCCGTCTTGCGCGGCGAACACGTCTGGCTCCACTGCCGCAGCTGTCGGAGGTACGGCTGCGCCCGCCGGTACAACATTTAACAGTGTGTTCGTCACGATTCGCTCGATTCAGGCGCATACCAGTGCGACCGCGGACGATACCTCTTCCGGTTGGCAGGAACTCGCGCCACAGCTCAACCCCACCTCAGGCGGGACTCCGGTGCAAGTTGATCTTCTGAATCTACCGGCCAACGGACAATGCCTGCTCGAGCACCTTGGCTCGGCCTCCTTGCCTGCCGGCGATTTTCAGCAGATCCGGTTAATCCTGCTGGCCAACGCAGCCCCGAGCGGGCCGGTTCCAAAGACCAACGCATGCTCTTCGCTCGGCAACGTCTTCAACTGTGTGGTGGACAGCAACAAGGTCTTGCACACGCTTGATTTGAGCAGCGAGGCGAACACGGGGCTGAAGATTCCGCCCGGGCAAGTGATGGGTGGCCCGATCCACGTGGCAGCGGGGCAGTCGGTAGACCTGAACATTGATTTCAACACGTGCGCCTCTATCGTCGCGGAAGGCAATGGAGATTTCCGTTTGAAGCCGGCCCTCACTGCGGGGGTGGTGAGCCCCAACAACACGGGAATCAGCGGGCAGATCGTGGACAGCGTTACGTCGCAACCCATTGCCGGAGCTATCGTCACGCTGCAATTCGCGGACAAGTCCGGCACGGATCGCATCGTTATGCAGGAGCTGACGGATCCGACCGGACACTTCGGTTTCTGCCCGCTCCCCGTGGGCGCGGTGTTTGATGTTGTGTCAGACGCCCTTACCGCTTCGAGCACGGCGTACAACGCCACGGTAGTGTTGAACGTTCCCGGAGGAACGAACCTCGGCGCAGTCCCTCTCGTCGCAGAGACGGCAGCGACAGCCGGCGCTTCGACTGGACCCGGAACGATCCAGGGAACGGTCACGGCGATTAATGGAACCACGGGAGCGACCATTGATGCGGACGTTAGCGCGTTGCAAAGCGTGACGGTATCGAGCACAAGCCACACATTCACAGTTCCGCTGTTCCCGAAGTCGAATGCGGCGGACGTTATGGTGACTTCGAGCACATCGTGCCCAACTGGGGCCCCCAAGGGCGCCTTCTGCGGAAGCTATACATTGGTCGTTCCGGCGAGCAATCCGAACGTAGGCACATTCTCCGCGGGCAAGACCACAATCACGCCGCCGGCAAAAGGCGACGTTCTGTACACGGTCGAAGCAGATGCGACAAACCCCACGTCCGACGCCGCGATGTGCTCACCGTCGTCTCAAACCACGAGTAAGGATGCAACCGCCATGCCGCTGAAGGTTACCGCGGGAGCCACCACGACTGCGGCCGAGCTGGATTTCACGGGTTGCTCCTGAGGGGAGGAGCCAGCGGTGAGGTCGTGATGGGCCTCCGGGCGACCTCACCGCGGCTCAGGTGTCCCGCGAATTGCTGATCATTCCTCCGTGAAGACCGTTCGTTTGTTCTTTTAACCCTTAAAAAAATATTCAAGGTGGGTATTGAAACGGTTTAATATCGTGCGCGCCGGTTCCGTCGTGCGCGAAACACGGTCGATTGCCCGTTGAATTTCTATTCTCATTGGGGAGATCCATGCCACGTTTGCGAAAATTCTCAGCCGGGATGTTGGAGGGGGCGATCCTCGTGCTAGTGCTTCCGATAGTTGTTGCCGGTGCCACGGAAGTTCAGCCTGCGAGGATCTATCTTCACAAAAACTGGCAGCTGCAGTCTTCCTGCGAAGTGAAGGCGAGCGGAGAGCAGACTTCGTCAGTGGGATTCGACGCGGCGGGGTGGCACAAAACGGACGTTCCGGCGACGGTGGTCGGAGTGTTGGTCACGGACAAGACCTATCCAGATCCAAACTATGGAACAAATCTGAAGTCGTTTCCGGGAATGGATTATTCCGGCGAGACGATCTTCGCCAATCAAGAGATGCCGGAGGGCAGCCCTTTTCGTTGCTCGTGGTGGTACCGCACGGAATTCACGGCGCCGGCAGCCGAAGCTGGGAAAAGCAACTGGCTGAATTTTCTGGGAATTAATTATCGCGCGAACGTTTGGATCAATGGGCTGAAGGTGGCGGATGCCGGCGAAGTGGCCGGCACCTACCGGTCGTTCGAATTCAACGCAAGCAAATTTCTGAAGCCCGGAAAGACGAACGCGTTGGCGGTCGAAGTGTTTGCCCCCGCGCAAGACGATCTGGGGATCACCTGGGTGGACTGGAATCCGACGCCTCCCGACAAAAACATGGGCATCTGGAAAGAAGTATTTCTGACGTCGAGTGGGAAAGTGGCAGTGCGGAATCCATTTGTGGCTTCGAAGCTAGGTGCCGAGTACAAAACGGCCGAGTTGACGGTCAGCGCGGAATTGCGAAACGTTTCGAATGGTCCAGTAAAAGGCACACTGCGCGCGAAACTCGAAGGCGTCGAGTTGCAACAACCCGTGGAACTGAGTGGCGGCGAATGGAAAGTCGTTAAGTTCACGCCGGAACATTTCGCGAAACTCAAGCTGGCGCATCCTCGCTTGTGGTGGCCCTATCAGATGGGGACGCCGAATCTTTACACGGCCAGCCTGTCGTTCACAATTGGAAAGCAAATATCGGATTCCGCGAGCGTCGCGTTCGGAATTCGAGAAGTGACGTCGGAAGTCACGGAAAAGGGGCACCGGCTGTTCAAGGTCAACGGCCGAAAAGTATTAATACGCGGTGCGGCTTGGGCGCCCGATCTCCTTTTCCGATGGTCGTCCCCAAGACTGGATGTGGACCTGGCATACGTGCGAGACATGGGGATGAACGCGATCCGGCTGGAAGGGCGCTTGGATCGCGACGAATTCTTCGAAAAAACGGACCAGCTTGGAATTCTGGTCATGCCCGGCTGGACGTGCTGCGACGCTTGGGAGCGCTCGAAGATCTGGAAGGACGATCAAAACAGAATTGCGGCAGCTTCGTTGAGGGACCAAATCACCCGGCTGCGAAATCATCCGAGCGTCTTTGTTTGGCTCAATGGGAGCGACAATCCACCTCCCGCGGACGTCGAAAGAATGTACCTGGACATTGAGAAACAGTTGGAGTGGCCGAATCCCGTGGTCTCGTCAGCCTCGGAACAGAAGACAACGGTCACGGGAGAATCGGGAGTGAAGATGACCGGTCCGTACGAGTACGTGCCGCCGGTGTACTGGTTAGCGGATACGCTGGCTGGCGGCGCTTACGGCTATAACACGGAGACAAGTCCGGGGCCGGCTATCCCCCCTCGAGAATCCCTTGAAAAATTCATTCCCCAGGATCACCTCTGGCCCATCGATGAGGTATGGAATTTTCACGCCGGTGGCGCGCGGTTCACGACCGTGGATATTTTTACCGATGGTCTGAACTGGCGTTACGGCCAGGCGGCCTCCCTTGATGATTACGAGCGCAAAGCCCAGGCAATGACCTATGACGGCGAGCGCGCCATGTTTGAAGCTTACGCGCGCAACAAATACACCTCGACGGGTGTGATTCAGTGGATGCTGAACAACGCCTGGCCTTCGCTGATCTGGCATCTCTACGACTACTATCTTGTCCCCGCGGGCGGATACTTCGGCACGAAGAAAGCCTGCGAGCCGGTGCACGTGCAGTACTCGTATGACGACAACTCCGTGGCGGTGATCAACGGCACGTACGAGGCGCTTAAAGGAATGAAAGTCAGCGCGAAGATCTACAACATCGACGCCAAGGAAAAGGCATCGCGCGACGCAACGCTCGATTTAACGCCTGATGGCAGCACGAAGGCCTTCGATTTGCCAGCGCCGGAGGGGCTGACACCGGCTTATTTCCTGCAGCTCCACCTTTATGATGCAGCGGGAAAACTGATCAGCGACAATTTCTACTGGCTGTCCACAAAGCCGGACGTGCTCGACTGGGCGGGCAGAAAGGACACGGTTTACACACCGCAGAAAGAGTTTGGAGATCTTACTGGCTTGAATGGCCTGCCCAAGGCAAAAGTGGCCATCGCCAAGACCATCCACGCGAGCGGCCGCGACTCGTCTCTCACAGTGATGACGAAAAACCTGAGCGCAAGCGTGGCGTTCATGGTTCATCTGCGGCTCACGTGGGGCAAGAGCGGCGAGGACGTTACGCCGATTTTCTGGAGCGACAATTATTTTTCTCTTCTGCCGGGAGAAAAGAAAACTGTAGCTGCGAGATTTGATCTTTCCTCACTCGATGGGGCGGCGCCCGAGCTGGTTGTCGACGGCTGGAATGTGGAGCCAACGGCGCCCTAGTCGGGGAGCAGTTCCAACGCCAGCGCCTTGCCGATCTGGCGCGCTACATCCGTTTGGACATCGAGAACGTCACGCAAATCGCGGTCATAAGTGGCCGACCAGAGATGGGAACCGAATGGCGGAGCGGTGGCCGCTGTCCAGAGTTTCGTCGACGATGGGCTTTTCCTCGACCCGGCAACTGGCAGTAATACAAGCATCGTTGCCAAGCTAATGCGTTTGGCGGAGGAAGCGGATGAGGCTACGCGCCAACTGTAAGTAGCACTGGCCGTCAGGCCATGAACCCGAGCAATTCATTCATCCGCTCATTCATGCGCCTATTCATATAATCGATGTGGGGGCTCAAGCTCGAACAGCTTGGGCCCTTTTTGTTGCTGTTGAATCAGGCGCAACCATTCACTGCGTCCCCATCATCCAAATGCAGTAGAATTGCGAGGTAATCCCGGGCTGGGAGGAAGTGAAGAGATCACTTGAATTTGTGATTTTCGATCGAGAGAGGGAAGAATGAACAAAATATATCGTTTCTTGGCCGCGGTGGCACTGGGACTGTTTTTTGTGGGCGTGGCCGCTGCGGACACTCTGGAGTTGAAAGATGGCCGCGTTTTGAAAGGAAAGTACCTCGGAGGCACCCAGGCGGTGCTGCGCTTCGAGGTGAGCGGGGAAGTTCAGACGTACAACACAAATGACATCGTGGCGCTGACGTTCACAGGTCATTCGGGAGCTGCTGCGGCGGCTTTGGCTCCTGCTGCCACGAGCGCCGCAGCGAACACTTCTGCCGGGGGCGACGTCACCATCCCCGCGGGGGAGACTCTGCTGGTGCGCATGATCGACGGCGTGGACTCCGCGAAAAACCACGTAGGCGACGTCTTCCACGCGAGCCTTGAAACAGACCTGACCATTGGCAATACCGTGGTCGCGCGCAAGGGAACGGATGTTTACGGGCGCCTGGCGGAAGCCAAGGAAGCCGGGCACATGTCCGGGAGTTCGGAGTTGCAGCTCGAACTGACGCGAATCGTGATTGATGGCAAGGACTACCCGGTCGTCAGCAGCGATTACAGCCTGAAAGGCAAGGGCCGCGGTTCAGATACAGCAAAGAAAGTTGGCGGTGGCGCGGTGGCCGGCGCGATCATCGGCGCAATTGCCGGGGGCGGCAAGGGCGCGGCGATTGGCGCCGGAGTTGGTTCCGCGGCCGGCGCAGGCGTTCAGGTTTTGACGAGGGGCCAGCAGGTCAAGGTGCCGAGCGAGACGTTGCTGGAATTCCGCCTGCAGCAACCCGCGACGGTGACGCCAACGCAAAAGTAAGTCTGGCTTTCGCGGCCGCGTGTCGGCGCACCAAGGAATACTGACAAAGGGCGAGCCACCGTTCGCCCTTTGCCTTTGCACCACACGTTCCTCCGCGGCTCTCCTCGACCCGTATCGCATTGGAAGCATCCCGCGAAAATTCCCTCTTGCCACTCCTGCTGTTAGTGATTAAGATACCCCCATACTTGGGGAGACCATGCCAAAAGAGAAACCGCGAGTAAACATCGGAGAGGTCATCAAAACCTATCGCAGCCAGCGCGGACTGTCGCAGGGCGACATCGAGCGCCGCACGGGTCTCCTGCGCTGTTATCTTTCACGCGTTGAAAACGGACACACCGTTCCGTCCCTCGAAACGCTCGCCAAGATTGCCGAAGCCATGGATATTTCGCTGGCGGACTTTTTCCCCGGGACCGAAACGCCGCGCGACCGCGAAACTCAAAAAGCGCTCGGAGAACTCTCGCAGGACGAAATTCACTTCCTGGCGGAGATCAAGAAGTACAGCACCACGCTTTCCGAAGGTGACAAGCGCCTGGTGCTGGCCATGATCCGCAAAATGGCCACCATGATCCCGCCCGTCGCGGTGAAGAAGTTGGTCGTGCGCCGCCCCATGGCGTAACGCTTCCACAATATTGGTTTGGATTAGAAAAGCGCGGTTCTTGAGCCGCGCTTTTTCCTTTGTGGGCGCAGAACCCGTCAGCCGCTTTGCCCGCGGATGATGCGGATGGCCTCCGGCAGAGCCGCGCCGCTGCGGTCGTTGGAAGTGGACGGGACCTCGGGAGCGGTCGGCTCGTCCGCTTCGACAGTGCTTTCGCCGGGTGCAAGAAAGACGTTGGTTTCGACGGCGTGCTGCTTGGTGTAGAGGTCGTAATAGCGGCCGCCGAGAGCGTAGAGCGATGCATGCGTACCGCGCTCGATAATACGGCCGTCTTCGACGACGAGAATCTGGTCCGCGCGCCGAATCGTCGAGAGGCGATGCGCAATCACGAACGTCGTGCGGCCGCGCATGAGATAGCGCAGGCCTTCCTGGATGAGGGCCTCCGATTCGGAGTCGAGGCTGGAGGTGGCTTCGTCAAGGATGAGGATGCGCGGATCGGCGAGAATGGCGCGAGCGATGGAAACGCGCTGCTTCTGGCCGCCGGATAGCTTCACGCCGCGCTCGCCCACCACCGTGTCGTATTTGTGGTCAAAGGACTCGGCGAACTCGTCGACGCGAGCGATTTGACAGGCGGCGAGAATTTCTTCTTCGGTGGCGTTAGGGCGCGCGAATGCCACATTCTCGCGAATCGTGCCATCGAAAAGAAAAGTTTCCTGCAGCACGACGCCAAGCTGCGTGCGATAGGAATTCAGCTTCACGGTCGCCAGATCGGCGCCGTCCACGAACACTCTGCCGCTCGATGGCACGTAAAACGCCGCAATCAGTCCGATGATCGTCGATTTTCCCGCCCCGGACGGCCCGACGAGTGCCGTAACCGTTCCTGGCTCCGACTGGAAGCTGACGTCGTGCAGGACTTCCTTCCGCGTGTCGTAAGCGAAACTCACGTCTTCCATCTCCACCATGCCGTTCACGCGATCGAGCGTCACGGTGCGGCCGGGCGCTTCATCTTCCAGCTTCTCATTCAGGATTTCGCGGGTGCGCTCCAGTCCGGTGATCGCTTCTGTGATTTGCGTGCCGATGGCCACAATCTGAAACACGGGCGCCACGAGCAGGCCGAGGAAAATGTTGAAAGCAAAGAATGTCCCGAGCGTCATAGTGCCACCGAGAATCTTGTGCGCACCGAACTCCATGATGATGGCGCTGACGACTCCCATGAGGCCCGCGGCGGAAAGACTCATCAAGGAAGTGGCCGTCAGCGTTTTCAGCACATTGTCGAGCAAGCGTCGAACACCGGCGGAGAAGACTCCTTCCTCGCGCTCCTCGGCGTGATAGCCTTTCACAACGCGCACGCCGCTCAGCGATTCTGTGAGTCTTCCAGTAACTTCAGCCGTGATTTTTGGTCGCGCGCGGAAAATGGGGCGAATCGTCGCAAAAGCTTTGTTGATCCCGAACCCAAAAACCAAGAGTATCCCAAAAGCGACCGCGGTCATCGCCACGCTGGTATGAATCAGGTAAACGAGGGCGATGACCGCCGTCATCAATCCGCCGACAAACTCCACAAGTCCCGTTCCGATCAGATTGCGCACGCCTTCGACGTCGCTCATGATCCGCGAGACGAGCGCCCCGGTCTTGTTCGCGTCGTAAAAAGATACAGGCAGCCGGCCAATGTGCGCCTGCACCTGCCGGCGCAGATCCGCGATCATTTTTTGCGCGGACTTGGAGAGCAGCTGTGTCAGCGTAAACGACGTCGCCCCCTGAATGATGGTTGCCGCGAGCACTCCCAGCACGATCGGCGTCAGCAGATTCATCTGCCGCTTGCCGATGACGTTATCCACCAAGTATTTCGTTGACGCCGGCAGCACCAATCCCGAAACGCGATTGATGGCCATGAGCACGAAGCCTAACGCAAGCAGCCCGCGTCTCGGCTTGACCAAGGCCCAGACATCGGGAAGGTTTTTCCACGCGTTCTTGCGCTTTTCGCTTTTGGAAGGAGATTTGGCGTCTTTTTCAGTGGCCATGATTTCTGAGGTGGACTTTGCCCTGGCCGTTAGATGCCGGCAGCGGTCCAAAAACCATATGTCCACAATCAAGACAATCAATCGAAATGGCGAGCGCTCTTCAGTCGCCAGCGGTTCCCGCGCCGGGCACACGCGCGCTGGCCGGCGAATCCAGATTCAGGACGCTGGCGATGAATTCGCTGATGGTGATGCCGAGGTGGCCCCAGAGCCTGCGCTTCAGGCTGGAATAATCCTGCGTGCCGCTGAAGAGGTCGCCCATCAACTGCCGGAACACCGGGCTGCGCCGTATGAACTGAACCATGCGCGTGGTGACCGCACTGCCCAAAAAGGAGCCACGATAGAAACGCCGCACGATACGCGCGGCAAATTCGAGTTCGGCCGAAAAAGTGGCCTTGATCCACGCGGGATACTTCTCCGGGCAGCCCTCGGCGAGCGAGCGCCCCAGCAATTCGCCGGAGCGAATCGCATAAAATAGCCCTTCGCCGGTAAGTGGATCGACCCACGCGGCCGCATCTCCCACCAGCGCCCAGTTCTTGCCCACGACGTTCCGTTCCGAAAGCGTTCGTTCCTTTGGTGAAGGCAGCACGTGGCTGTAAAACTTGGCGCCATCCGTCGGAATCTCGTGCTTCTCCACAAACGCGTTCAGGTGGCTTCGCAGCTCGGCGCTCGTATGCGAGGACATGCTCCCGCAAATCCCAACCGAGAGATGATCGCAGCGCGGGAACGACCAGATATAGCCTTCGAAGTGCGGCAGGAATTTGATGGTGATGGCATCGGCCGTCTGCGGCACGAAGTAACCCTGGGTCATCTCCAGTTCGTCGCGCTGCAGCGCCCGCGTTTCGGGAAGCAGTTGATTGCGCGCACCCGCGGCGAGCACCAGGAAATCGGCCTCGTACCATTCGCCCTCGAGACAATAGCGTGGCTTCGTGGTCGTGGTATCCACGCTCATGACGCGGGAACGGTGCACGCGGCAACCCGCCGCTTGCGCGCGATCGAGCAGCATGCCGTTGAGAACCGTCCGCGAATAGATCACGATGGGATGGGGCATTTCGAGGGTTGCCTGATGTTCTTCGCTGCTGATCAGCTCGACCGAATGAACCAGTTTCTTGGGGTAGGAATTGTCCAGCAGGAACGGGAAGCACTGAATGGCTTTGTGCGTCAGGCCGCCGCCGCACGGTTTTTCCCACGCCAGGTGCTCGTCGAACAGATTGACCTTGTGCCCCGCGCACGCCAGTTGTTCACCGCACATTGCGCCGGACGGCCCACCGCCGACGATCGCTATCTCTGCCATGGTTGTGTCTCGCTGCGGTCTTCGAATTCCGCCCCCGGGCGCGGAAACCCCGTCAATTTGTTGCTGTGGTGACGGGCGTCTAGGTGATGGGGAAGATCACCAGGCAAAAACCAGCCTGGAGTATAGCACCGAATAGCGCTGTCGCTGTTGCCGAACCTGTTTCTTCGCGCACGATGTCCATGCCACTCCTCTGCAGGAGGCTGAACAGCGCCATATAGACCGCCAGGAGGCCCATGAGAATTTGTCCGCTGTGCAGAACAAAAACCCCGCCCATAATCGCTCCCCAGCTAATGAGCCTCAAGGACAGGGCAAGTGCCAGCCTGCGCCATTTTTTCCCAGGCCGCGCCGAACCGAGCAGCGTTTCCTCCGCCAGGTGATAGGGCAGAAGCACGGCCAGCAAAAAGGGGAAGCGCATCCACTTCGCGAAGCTAAGCCACGCTTCATAAAACGTCAAATCGAGCCATGCTGTGACCAAGAGGAGCAGCGCCATTCCCGCGAATGCCGCCGTGAGTATTCGGCGAGGAGAGCTGGCGAGACCCTCCCGGACGGAGTTCCAGTGAGCGGCGATCAGCGCCGCGCCCACGAGCAACAAAAAGCTGGCGAGATAATCGCCCTGAAACACTCGGATCACCTTCAGAGGATTCCACAATCGCAGAATCACCACGATCAGCAACGAACTTGCGGCCCATTCCAGAAAGAGTCGTCGGGCGGTGATGACGGCGCCCGTCGCAATGACTTCCTCGGTCGGCTTTCTTCCCACTGTTTCACGTAGAAAGGGGCCGGTGATGACCAGGAGGCCCAGAAAGCCGGCGAGTGCGCCAAGGAGAGGGACGTGAGACGGCAAGCGAGTGCTGGGGATCAAATGTAGGATTTGCGCGGACCACTCCTGAGAGGCCTGCACCGTAGCAGCGCTGAAGAGCACGCTGACGTGCGTCGCCCCGGGCACCTCCACGTATTTCGAGCTGCCATCGCGGTTCGAAGCAAAAAGGTCCGCACCGTTCCCACGCATCGACTCCGGTTCGAGCGATCCGCTTATGACCAAAGAATGAGCGGGCAAAGGCGGCGCGTCCCTGAAAAGGAGCATCTCGGGCCGGGCACCGTGGGCCGCCTGCATCGGCGCAGGCGCAATGGCGATCACTCCGGCCACAGAAACACGGGATGCAATGCGAAGAGCGATGGCGCCACCCATCGAATGACCCGCAAGGATGGTGCGATCGGCTCGAATCACGCCGCGTGCGAGCAGTTCCCGCAGAAGCGATTCTCCGCAGCGTTCTGCGCGCTCGGCCGAAAATGGACCCGGCGTGCGCCCGTGGCCTGGAAAATCTGGAGCGTAGACCCGGAGATTCTGCTCCGCAAAGCCTCGCGCCAGGTACGACATGATTTTCTTGTTCGCGGAAATTCCATGAAACAATACGACCGATCCTTGAGAAACTTCCGCGGATTTTTCCGCGACAGTGGTTTCCATCCGGCAGCCCCCTGCGTCGAAGAGAAACGTTCGCGCCCGATATGGTGTGGGTACGGCAAGCCAAAACCCTGTGGCGCACAGTAGGATTCCCGCAAGTGCTCGTATCGCCTGTCGTGATTTCATCACCCGCCACTAGTAGCGGATCAGTCTCCGATTTGCAAGTTTATCTGGCATGTGGATTACTTCCGAGTGGCCCGTCATCCGCCTGGAACCGGCGCCGCGTGAGTTCGCCCTTTCAGACGTACGGCCACTGTCTTTAGTATTTCGCGCGAAAGCTGCTCATCTGATACGGCGCGCGCCACGCCGATGGCTCCGACGAGCGCGCAATAGGTCAAGATTGCTTGTGATCGTGCGCCGCGCTTGTTCTTCTCGTTCGCGTCATGAATCAGAGTTGCGAGCAACTCAATGTTGTCTCGAATCTGCTGGGTGACGAGTG
>Ga0209180_10000281_pt1 | contig 22844 bp, 10 predicted proteins | sample CZO8metaG_3_FD_188355 | JGI IMG/M metagenome (GOLD analysis project Ga0209180, IMG submission 188355) | Vadose zone soil microbial communities from the Eel River Critical Zone Observatory, Northern California, USA - CZOApr15con2H2.8 metaG... | ecosystem: Environmental > Terrestrial > Soil >...
TTGACAGCGGGGTCTCCCATCGCGCGGTTTGCGCGTTGCATCCTGAGTTGCGCGACCCGGCCGACATGTATTTGGAAGCGACCGATCAACATCGCGGTTGGTTTCAATCTTCGCTCATGACCAGCATCGCGCTGAACGATCGCGCGCCTTACAAAACGTGCGTTACTCACGGGTTCGTTGTCGATCTTGACGGCAAAAAAATTTCCAAATCCGGCACGTATGACAAACCTATGGACGTCGGTCACTTCGTCGGGCGTCACGGCGCGGACCTGGTTCGATTGTGGGCGTGCAGCATCGATTACACCGATGACGTTCCGTTTTCGGAAGAGATGTTTACGCGCCTCGGCGACACTTACCGGCGGATTCGGAACACGCTTCGGATTTTGTTAGGCAATCTCTTCGACTTCACTCCTCACCCTGCCCTCTCCCCTTCGAGGAGAGAGGATAAAGGGGAGGGGTCATTCGCAGGCGCAACTTTAGTTGATTGCTGGGCTTTGGAACGGCTTGATCAAGTGGTCCGTGACTGTCGATCCGCTTATGAAGCGTTCGAGTTTCATAAGGTCTATCACGCGCTCAATCAATTTTGTGCAGTCGATCTGAGCAGTCTGTATATCGATATCACCAAGGACCGGATGTACTGCGACGCGCCGGACTCGCCTCGCCGGCGCGCTACCCAAACGGCAATGCACGAAATTTTTAGTGCGCTTTGCCAGTTGCTTGCCCCGGTGGTCGCGTTTACTGCCGAAGAAGCATGGCGTCATTCACATGCCGGCTCGTCGGTTCACTTGGAAGAATTTCCGAAAACTCAGAACCGCGGCGATAAAGCAAGCATGCAGGTGGCGGATCTTTTGAGATTGCGCGGGGTGATCGGTCAAGCGATCGAAAAAGCGCGTCAGGAAAAGCTGATTGGCAATGCGCTCGAGGCGGCGGTTGTTCTGCGTTCGGACTCGAATGTGACAAGCGAACTCAGCAAAGAGGAGCTGGAAGAATTTTTTATTTTGAGTGATCTCAAGATCGAGCAGGCGAAAGAGGCGAGCGCAACCGTGGCGAAAACGCTTTACCAAAAATGCGCGCGGTGCTGGCGGCATCGGCCGGCGGTCGGCAAGAGCAAAACGCATCTGGACTTGTGCGACCGCTGCGAAACCGTGGTTAGTGTGCTGGAAAAGCAGCGTGACGATTAGTACCCTCACCTCGCGCTTCACGTCCGCCTCTTCCTTAGGGAGAGGATTGAGGTGAGGGTGCTCGGCTGACTACGACATGAAATACATCTTCTTCATTTCGCTGCCGCTCTATGTGCTCGACCGCATCACAAAATATTGGGTCTTGCACTCGATCGATCCGGACCAGCCGGTGGCCGTGGTGCCGGGTTTCTTTCATTTGGTCAACATTACCAATACCGGCGCGGCGTTCGGTTCGTTCAAGAACAACAACGCCTTTTTCATCGCGATTTCATGCCTGGCCTTATTGTTCGCGCTGATACTTCTCCTGGGGCGACACGGGCATGGAGCATCGGACCGTCCAAAGTCGCTTTGGTGGACACGAAATTTCTGGCGCGATCTGGCGCTGGCGCTGTTACTTGCCGGCGTGCTCGGAAATCTCACTGACCGCTTGCTTTACGGTCACGTGATCGATTTCTTGCTCTTTGATCTGCATGTGCCCTTCGCCCATCCGTGGCCGGCGTTCAATGTGGCCGATTCCTCTATCTGCATCGCCGTCGTTTTCTTCATCATTCATTCTTTTCGACAGGAAAAGAAAGCACCGGCGCCGGCGGAACTCTAACGGCGCTCTCCGAGCGCCGACGTCGTTACATTATCATATGCGACGGTCATAGACCGCCGCTACAATAAGTGCGTGAAAATGTCGCCGATGGAGAAAACTGCGCGCGACATCGCGCAGCGCTTGCGCGCGGCCGCCCACATCGCTTATTTCGCGGGCGGATGCGTGCGCGACATGGTCCGCGGTTTGGCGGCAAAAGATTTCGACGTTGCGACCGATGCGACGCCTGAGGTTGTGCAGAAGATTTTTTCGCACACCTACGCTGTCGGCGCGCACTTCGGCGTCGTCGTTGTCGTCGAGAATGGATTTAATTTTGAAGTTGCGACATTTCGGTCGGACGGCGCGTATCTGGACCACCGTCATCCCGTCGATGTTCGATTTTCGTCGCCGGAAGAAGATGCCAAGCGGCGCGATTTTACCATCAACGGAATGTTCTTCGATCCGGAGAAGAACGAAGTGATCGATTTCGTCGGTGGCCGCGCTGACTTGGAAGCAAAACTTGTTCGAGCAATCGGCGATCCCGCCGCGCGTTTTGCAGAAGATCGGCTGCGCATGTTACGCGCAGTTCGTTTCGCGACCGTGCTCGATTACAAGATCGACAATCGAACATGGGACGCGCTCGTTGCGAATGCGGCATCGATCAATGAGATCAGCGCTGAGCGAATTCGCGAAGAGCTGGTCCGAATTTTCCTATCTGCCAACCGCGTGCGCGGCTGGGACTTGCTCGACGAAAGTGGATTGCTGCGCACGATTCTACCCGAACTGGACGCGATGAAAGGTTGTTTGCAGCCGGAGCAATTTCATCCCGAGGGCGATGTTTTTCAGCACACGCGACTGATGCTGGAATTGTTGCCGGAAGAAGTTTCGGCGCCTCTCGTGTTCGCCGTTTTACTTCACGACGTCGCGAAACCGGTCACCGCGACTGTCGACGAAACGGGCCGAATCCGTTTCAACGAGCACGACCGCCTTGGCGCGGCAATGACGGAATCGATCATGGCACGGTTGCGATTTTCGCGCGCGGAGATCGACGCCGCGGTCGAGATGGTGCGACAACACATGGTTTTTAAAGATGTGCCGAAGATGCGGGTGGCAAAACTGAAGCGCTTCATGGCGCGACCGACGTTTGAAGAGGAGCTCGAGCTTCATCGAGTCGACTGTGCAAGCAGCCATCAGATAATGGACAATTACGAGTTCCTCTTGCGCAAACGTGAGGAGTTCGCGAACGAACCAATCATCCCGCCGCCACTCGTCCGCGGCGACGATTTGATCGCACTCGGAATGAAGCCCGGTCCGAAGTTCGGGGAGATCCTTGAAGCGGTCGAAACGCTACAACTTGAAGGCGTGTTGAAAGATCGGGAAGAAGCCCTCGATTGGGTAAAGCGCGAATACTCGCCGGGCCAAAAATAGAACATTCGGCGCCCAACGTTGGAAGTTGGACGCCGAATGAAACAGATCTGCCCGACGCTACGGCGCGATGGTAACTGTCGCGGTTTTAGATTTGCCTAATTTGTAACCTGCTCCCGATTGTAGCGTCATAGTCGCTGTTTTTTTCGTCTTAAGCGCTTTATTTGGCGCAGCGTTGAGGGTAACAGTGCCCGAAGTTTGCCCTCCAGGGATGGTGACCTTGCCCGGGGTGCCGCTAAGGGTGTAATCACTTCCCAGCTTTGCCGTGCCGCTCATCGAGTAGTTCACCGTGACCGACTGAAACACTGCCGACGACACTGTGACCGTATAGGTCGCACTTTGCCCTTGGTGAATTTGGGTTGGAGAAGCCGAAACCCCCGTAACGGTTGGCGGAGGACTTTGCGCTTGGATGGTAACCTCCGCAACATTCGTACTCTCGAGACCGTGTGAGTCTGCCACGCGGAGGTGCGTTATATAATTGTTAGCCGTACTGTAGGTGTGCGAGATTTTCGGTGTGGATTGCGTGACCTCCGCTGATCCATCGCCGAAATCAAACGTGTAGGAAGCCACCGAATCGCCAGTATCCGGGTCATAGGATCCTGAGCCGTCAAAATTAACGGTCAACGGCACAGTTCCCGAAGTTGGCGTCGCATTCAAGACTGCGGTCGGTGCATTATCCGACGGCACACAGACAGCCCAGCTTTGGCCGGGGCCAAGGTCAGCGTCAGGAGCGCGATCCATTACTGCAGTGAAGGTTAGACCACTCCCAATCGCTCCTTCGCCTGCGATGGTCTCACCGAAAGGATTTCTCACTGCCGGTGTTCCATTGACATCAGTAATCGGGATTGCCGGATTTCCAACGCCACTCACTGGTACATCTACTGTAATAGTGCCATTCGGACCCGCGTTATACGTGCCCGTCGTACTGTTAAAAGTCGCTAGTCGGTTATTGGCCGGATCCCACTCTCCCCAGAGATAGTCGACAATTGGTCCGGGGCTGACGTCCGCCTCTGTCGCGTAGGTCTTGCCATCACTGGATGTCCAAACTACGAAGTAAGTCGTAAACGTTGTGCCAGGTGATGGAACGTCTGACAGATTCGCCAGCGTTGTCGTTGTCGTGATAGTTGTCGCGGGGGTATCGGCTGAGAATGAGATCGCGGTAATGTCGGCCTGGCCGGTTGGGTTCTGGCCACCCGGCGCGGGATTTATCGCGTCTCCGGCTGAGTCGGTTATCAGGTCTGTCCCGCTGCAGGAATAAGGCAGAGCCGGCGGCTGAGGTGGACTTACTTTTAGGTCTATCTCATTGCTCTGAGGTCCGGTGCCGACGGCATTGATTGCCTTGACCACATAGAAGTAGTCCGGCACCGAAGGATCAGTGCTGACATCCTCAAAGGTAGTCTTAGCGTTGCCGGTCTGGCCTAGAAATACTTCACTGCCCGACGAGGTGCCGCGAAAGATCTGATAATTAACGATGGGAGACCCGCCGTTGTCCGGCGCTTTCCAACTGAGATGAGAGGAAACGACGTCCCGTGTTCCAGCTAAGCACGGAGGCTTCGGCAACAACGCTGTCGTCGTGTCCGTATTTGCGTCATTACTGGCGAACAAGCTCTTACCGCCTGTTTGTCGCGCAACCCGCATGTAAGCCACAAAATCGTTTGGCAGCGTGCCTGCAATACAACCGGAACTCACGCAGCCATCGCTATAGCCGTAAAGCACCCGTCCTCTGTCGTCGATAGTGATTTCGTTGAAGTCGAGTAAGTTGCGATCAAGGTGGCTACCGCCCTGCTGCCAGATGCCGCTCATGCTTTGAACGGGATCGTTCGGTGTCGCGTTAACTGTGACCCAGGTTTTACCACCGTCGTAAGTGGTAGCGATGAAGGCATACCATTTGCCGGGGAAACCAATCGCTTGATAATCTCCCGACACATCCGCGCCAAGGAAGCCGACGCCGGCGCGGCCTGAGCTCCCGCCTACTGCTTCAATTTCGGCGGCGTTCTTGATGCCGTGCGACGCGCCGATGTCGAAGTAGTTACTCCAGCTGATGGTGTTATCGGAATTTAAATGACCTACTGCTACGCGGGCATGACCCTCAGCTGGACTTCCGGCCGCAACAGGTTCGTTATTAACATAGGAGTAGTAAATGGTGCTATCGCTGTCGATGGCGATCGAAGGATCGGCGCCCTGCGGCTGAGAGATCGCGTTCGGCACAGTAAACGTATTCCATGTGGTGCCGCCGTCGGTACTGAATACGCCACCCTGCAGACCGCTGCATTGATTCACTGGCAGCCAGGCAGTTCCATTTGGGGCGACATGAATGTGGCCGTGTAAACCGCCGCAGGTTCCGCCGGGAAAACTCGAGCCCTGACCGTTGTAGGCCAGAACGGACGGGCCATAACTCGCCCCCAAAGTATCACTGCGATAACAGGCAGCAGGACCGACGATATCTTGCGAGCAATAGTAGACGGCCTCGCCTTGGTTCACTGGTGTCGCCAGTACACTTAAAGCGGCGGGATAGGGACCAGAACCTATTGTTTCATGATCAGCCCCGCCGTTGGGAGCTGCGATTCCGAAGGGTATCCATAAGTCACCGTCGTTATCGCTGTAGGCATAGACAGCGTTTGCACCGACTGTCGAATTAGACGCGAAGGTGCGCCCCGTTTTCTGATCGGTCCACAGGATCGGGTCCAAACCAAAATTAGTCCCAGCGTTCGATTTATCTTCCCACAACGCCTCACAGCATTCCGGCTGTTTCGGCGTCAACAGCTCCGGCGGAGTAAGACGCCAGACTGGCCCGCGGTTCATGGTCAGGATGCGGCCAGTGTGCGGATTGAAACCAATATTAAATTCGCCGCTGCTAGCTTTGGCTGAGCCTGGCGGAGCGTAGAAATTCTGATAACGCGGATTTCCCGGCACTGTTGGATCGGGTCCACCGAATGTAGCGCTGCCGCCACCGCCAGAGCTTGATGGCAATTCGATTCTTACATTAACAGTTTCGCCGGTCGGAGTGAAAGGCACTACCACAACCGTGTACTTTTGCGTGCCATCACTCACGGGAATAGTGGCGATCTCAGGATTGTTACTGGTGGCCGATTGGTAGTCGGCTGCCTGGCTCCCGTTTGTCACGGTGCAATCGTTTGGGCTGCAATCGCCACGCGGGTTTTTATAAATGTAGAGGTCATAGTCCGAGTTGCCGCTACCGGTGTCGTTCCAACTGAGCGTGACTTTGATGGAAGCGCCCGGATGATTGGCAGCATAGCCGGTCGGCAGAGTCACCGTCAGTGCGAAATCATCGCAAGGCTGGGCCGGGTTGCTGCACTCTGGGCCGCTGTCGACCTCGATTACCGGCGTCGGGTTCGCCACAAAAAACGGTCCTGCTGTGTATGTCACAGGGCCAGAAGTGTCGGTCAGGGTTCCGCTGGAAGGGGTTGCCGCAAAGCTGAGCATGGCCAGCATGACGCCGGCCGAACAAAGCAAAAAAGCTGCAAAGGCTCTCGGACTGAAGGCACCGGCTTCACAACGGGAATTGGTTTTCATAGTTATTTAAGAATCGTGGCTCGACAAAAAATGGCCGCATGCAGGAAGACGTTTTGCCGGGCGTTTCCGGTAAGTGAGAGTCCGAGAGTTGTATCGGAAAAACCCTCAGATAGTTCGACCGGCCCAAAACAATTCGGCGTTCAACCTACGTCGCGTTGAGCGTCGAATGAAATTGCAACGCCGGTAACTACTAACCGTGTGGCCGGTGAGTTGGCTTGGGCTTTGGATTAGATCTCGGCGTTGGAGTAATCATTTTTTGCCATGAGGCTTCGGTGTCGGGGTCGGTGTAGGTGTAGGCGTTGGAGTCGGAGCCGGCCCATTGCCGGCCACGATGTATGTGGCAGGTGGGTAGCAGTTGTCGGCCTGCCCTTTGATGAACGTATGGTCCACGAACGTGGTCGAGCGCTCGAAGGTATTAGTGGTTGGCGTGTCGCCGGTGATTGTCTTTCCGCCGATGGCGCCCAGCAGATCTCCAGGCTGCGGATTTCCAACCGCGGACTTCGGCACGAACATGGTGATTGTGCCATCAGTATTGAAATTAGCGTCCGGCACTCCAACCTTCGTCTCCCCGAGAACGAGAACGGCCGGAACGCCGGCGTCTGCCAGCGTGCCGTACTCGAAGGTGACCGCGCTGTTCTGGTCACTCGTCATTCCAATATAGTACATTTGACTCGTAGGGGTCCACCAGTTCCAGGCGATCCTCCACCTGCTGTTCGGCGGTACGGTCGATAGGTCCTCCACTTTCATCTTGAACATCAGATTACTTGTTCCCGCGGGCTCGCCGACGGCAATATAGTCAATGAGAAGTTCCGGGGCGGGCGGCGTTGTCACGCTCCCTCCGGTGGCTTCTGGGTGGGTCGGTTCGTTCTGGTGGATAATCATTCCACTGCTAGGGGTGCCCACGAATGGAGACGCCACTTCGTTGTTGCTGCACGATGATCCCACGCCATTTATCGCAATCACCTTATAGTAGTAAGTCTTGGTGAGGTCGGTCGCAGTGAGATCGTCATAGCTCGTCGCCGGCGGATTTCCCGATACTGTGGCCAGAAGAGTCTCACTGCCGCTCGTCGTTCCTCTCAATATCCGATAGCGCTTGATCGTCGAGTTCCCGGTATCGGCCTCATTCCATGCGAGGTGGACGACAGGACCGACTCGGCGCTGTGTCACGAACGGCATCCCCGGAACTGACGTGGTGGTCGCAGGGTCATCGGCGGCGAGCATGCGTCTGCCGCTGGACTGCCGGGCGAATGTCGCGGTCGCGCTGTATGTGTTTCCATGTGCCGTCGATCCTGCCTCGGCACATGGGCCGCCTGAGCATCCGTTCACGTACCCGACCAAAACGCGACCGTCTCGATCAATCGTGATGTCAAAAAAGTCGAGCAGGTTGCGGACGATGTCGGCTCCGCCACCCCTCAAAATACCACTGCGCTGCATCGGCAAACTCGGTGTCACGTCCGATGTAGTCCAGTGTGCGCCTCCATCAAAGGTGTGCGCCACATAAAGATGCCACAGGCCAGTAAATGCTCCGGAATTCGAATCTCCCGTCCCCGAGTTCGCCCCATAGAACGCAACCGCGGCGCGGCCCGCATCGCCCGCAACAGCGGCCGGGAACGCCGCATTGTTTATCCCGTAAATTGCGCCTACGTCGAGAATGTTGTTCCAAGTGACGCCAAAGTCGTCAGAGGTTGCAACCGACGCGGCTGTGCCGGCGTTGGAAAAAGCAAAATAAACACGTCCGTTGTTATCGATTCCTATCGCCGGATCGTCACCCGTTCCGATCGTGCCGGGAACGGCATTGCTAGTGCCATTCTGAACAGGATGGATTGCCCAGGTTACTCCATTATCCTGCGATACGACCACCGACTGCGAATTACCGCATTGCCTGTTTGGAACATAGACTGTTCCGTCGACCGGCGAGACCTTCACGTGACCATGCAAGCCACCACAGGCTGTCAAGTTGTAGATCGGCACCGATGGTCCGTAGGTCGATCCGCCGTCATCGCTCCTCGAGCACAAGGCCGTCGCGATGTCCTGCGAGCAGTAATAGACCGCGTTCTGATAAGCCGGTGGAGGCGGTGGGATCAGTGGCGCGTGATACCGACCACCGCCGATTGTCTCGTGGTCGACCGCCGATGCGATCCCGCCCGTCTGGTCTGGCACCCAGGTAACACCATCGTCGTCCGTATGCGAGATCTTGACGGTATCGGGACTGAGCAGCGTTAGCTCGCCTGCGAACACGCGGCCTGTTTGGCGATCGGTGAAGCCTATGGGATCGGAATCGATGAACTGAGAAGTAGGCGCTCGGCGGTTAACCCAGGTTGCTTTGGGGTTCGTTAGCGAGCACGAATCATCAAATGTGACAAACAGAGTCTCGAGGTCCGATTGAATGTTCGCTACGCCGGTTTTCCAGTCGCTGCCGACGGAGGGTTCGCCCGCACCGCGTCCCATGTATTCAACAGTCAGCGCGCCGGAGCTAGTCTGAGTTACTTGTGTCAAAACTCCCGGTGCCTCAAAATTCTCGTACCCAACCTTCGGGCCTGTGTCCTGAGGTGCCGGCGGCGGCGGGACTGGTGTGACTGGAACTGCGCTAGCTGTTCCAGTGTAATGATCGGTTACGTTCGGTGTGGTGTCGTACACAACATGGACGACGAAGACACCGGTTCCCCACTGCGCTACGTCAATGAATGTAGTCTGGTTCGTAAGACCCGGCCCATTCATGGCTGAGCTTACCAGCGGCCCGGTCAAAGTACCTTGGTGAATGTAGATATCGTCTTCGTTCAAACTACTCCCCCAAGTCAATTCCACCTGGACCTTTTGGCCGTTCCAACCAGCCTGAGTGCCCGCGACGGTTAAGGTGTAGACTTCGCAGTTCACGCCATCGATGCAGGCGGCTTCAGTATTGACACCGCCACCCGGTGCTGTGGCCGTGCCTTGCCAGGTTGCGGTCGGACCGCCGGGCGCTGGCCCGACTGTGCCAGACGAGGGATTTTGCGCACGTATCGTCCTGAGCGGGACCGCGGTTAGAAGCGCGATCCCGCTAATCAAAAACAGTTTGCTTACGGTGTGGCGAGCACTGAACGAACTGGGATTTGTTTTCATAATCATGCCTTCCGAGTCTTCGAATTCGCAGTTGAAAAAAGAGTCCTTGTCTGAATCGGATGGTTTTCGATTTCGGATGCCTCCGCGCATAAAAAACTAGCAATGAGATCTCGTTTCCGGCGATTGCTTTGACATCAAAGATCAAGTGACGAACATCGAAGAGCCGATGAGAATTTTGATGATCAGCGCCGAAGGTCCGCCGTTGCAGCACGCCGGCGCGCTCATCGATGTGATGGATGCGCTGCCGCATGAGCTGCGCTCACGCGGACACGAAGTGGCGGTCGCGTTGCCGTACTATCGGGAGATTCGCGACAATCCCGCATTCAAGGAAGAAGACACCGGCGTGACTGTCGATGTTCGCGTCGGTGAAAAAACCTACATCGCCGAATACCTCCAGAGCCACAGCGCGAGTGGCGTCCAATTGTTTTTCGTCCGTTGCGACGAATTCTTCGATCGCGACGGAATTTACGGCGAACATGGCACCGCTTACGAAGACAACGCCGCCCGTTTCATTTTTTTCAGCAAAGCGGCGGTGGAATTGGCGCGCCGCCTAACTCCGACGCCGCAAATTTTGCATGTGCACGATTGGTCGGCCGCACTGGTGCCGGTCTACGTGCGCGCACATCGTTTGCCCTTCGCCACCGTCCTCACGATTCATCACATCGCCGAGCAGGGGAGCTTCTGGGGACTTGATTTTCGCCTGACCAACTTGCATGAGCGTTTCTTCACCCTGCGCGGCGTCGAATTTTTCGGGAAACTCAATTTTCTCAAAGGCGGAATTCTTTTTGCCGACAAGGTCACGACCGTGAGCGAGCGGCATCGGCGCGAAATTCAAACGCCGGAGTTTGGGTGCGGCCTCGATGCCGTTTTGCGCGAAAATGCCCACAAACTGCGCGCCATTCTGCACGGCGCCGATTACACCCGGTGGAATCCGGAAACGGACAACCTGCTTCCGGCTAATTACACGCCGGGCGAACTCTGGGGAAAACAATTGTGCCGCGATGCGCTCCTCAATGGTTTGCGACTGAATCCGGAACCGCGCGGCCCGGTTTTTGGAATGGTCACGCGCGTCGTCGGTGAAAAAGGCTTCGGCATTTTGGTACCGTTGCTCGATCGACTTCTGACTGACGACGTTCGCCTCATCATTCTCGGCGAAGGCGATCCGGCCTACGAGACCGCTCTCTTAGTTGGGACCCGAAAGTTTCCAACAAAGTTTGCCTATCGCCGGATTTACGATGAAAAAAGCGCGCATGTGATCGAAGCGGGGATGGATATCAGTTTGATTTCATCCCGGTTCGAGCCGGCCGGGCTGAGCGCGATGTACAGTTTGAAGTATGGCGCGCTTCCGGTGGCGCGCGCCACCGGCGGAATCCAGGAAATCATCGAGGACTACGATCCAACCACCGACAGTGGCTACGGCTTTCTCTGTTACGAATATTCCACCGAAGCCTTTTGGGATGCGATCAAGCGTGCGCGGGAGATTTTTCGCGATCGCAAGTTGTGGGAAAAACTGATGGAGCGCGCGATGGCGCGAAATTTCTCCTGGGCGACGGCCGCACAGCGCTACGAACAACTTTACCGCGAGCTTGCCGGCGACGGCGAAGCGGTCGCCGCGCAGATGTCGATCTAGGTTGCAGCCGTCGCCCTCTGCGGGCGACGTGGCGGGTGTATAACGCAACCTAAGAGCGCTTCGCAGAGCGAAACGGCTGCCCGTAAACGCGCCCGCGAATAAATGTCGGAAGCCGCCGTCTAATGTCTGCCACAGAGGCGGCGAATCACTCTAACCTTATGCCACTTCAGAACGCGCTTGCCCGGGAGGCGACTAGTTCTTGCAATCCCGAAACCTTTGGTTTCTCCTCAGCCCTCCCAGGTCCTGACGTTGTGATCCGCACATTTTCGCTCCTTCGGCCTTGGTCGGCGGGACTCTTGTTGACGCTCATCCAATTGGTCGTGGCTGTCTTTTTGTTGGCGCCCGACGGCCCGCTTTCCTATCGCTACACCAGTCTGGTCCAGCACGATGGCTATTGGTTCGCGAATATCGTCGACCGTGGCTATCAGACGATCGTTCCGCCCGTCGATCACAAGGTGATGGAAGTTTCCAACGTCGCGTTTTTTCCTGCTTATCCAGCGTTGGCCAGCCTGTTGCGCTCCGTTTTTCGCGTTGAGCCTGAGACCGCACTGCTAATCACGGCGCAGCTGGCTGCGTGGGGGTTTTGGACGTACTTCTTTCTTTTCTGCGAGCGTTGGAGACTTTCTTCAACGCTGCGTTTTTTTGGCGCGTTGGCGATCGTCACTCATCCGGCCGCGTTTTTTCTGATCGCGGGCTATTCCGAATCGCTCTTTTTAATGGCGCTCATTGGTTTTATCTACTGGAGCAGCTCCGAAAGTCGGGCCGCGAAGATTTTGGCCGCACTGCACGGAATCGCGATGTCGGCGACGCGAATCATTGGCATTCCGTGCGCTGCATTTCCAGTCGTGCGCGATTTGTTTGGCAAAGGTTGGAGCGCGCTGCGGAATCCGCGACGCTGGCTGAGTAATTATGGAAGCGCGATCGCGGTGATGATCGGTGCGATTTTCGGCGCCATTTTCTTTTTCATCTATTGCCAATGGCGCTGGGGTCGTTGGGACATGTACATGCTAACCCAATCGGCCGGTTGGAAGATTGAGCCGGATTACTTGGCGGTCTTCCGTCCGTCGAATTATCGCTGGCTCGTTCCAGCGCTGAACGATCCAACTCAGATGAGCCAAATGGCGATGACCTTCGGCGCAATCCTGTTGGTTTGCGTCGCGATTATTGAATTGGTGCCGGCAATTCGACGCCGCACCGAATGGACTGCGCGCATTGGCATCTATTTCTGCGCCGCAGTCATCTACTACATCTCGGTCAGCGGCGTGGCCTCGCTCGATATGGAAAGCATGCTTCGCTATGAGTTCTGCGTGCACGCGCTGATCGTGCTCGCTTTTTTGCATTATTTGCGCCAATTTCGCGTCCCACCGCCGCTGTTGCGTGTCTTCGGGATGGCTGCCGCGGTGTTGGTCAGCGCCCTCGGGCTGAGCGTGCAGGGTTGGTATGTTTGGAATTTTACCCGCGGGAACTGGGTGGCCTAACGAAGAATGAAATCAACTGTCGCAATTATCGGAGCTGGACCGGCGGGATTGACTGCCGCGTATCTGCTTTCGAAAAACAAGGTCGATGTCGTCGTGCTCGAGGCAGATCCTGTTTACGTCGGCGGAATTTCCCGCACCAGCACCTACAAAGGTTTTCATTTCGATATTGGCGGCCATCGCTTTTTCTCCAAGTCGAAGGCGGTCGAAGATCTTTGGACGGAGATTTTGCCGAACGACATGCTGCAACGGCCGCGATCTTCCAAGATCTACTACGACGGTAAATTTTTCACCTACCCGCTCAAGCCCTTTGAAGCGCTGATCAAACTCGGCATCGTAAGATCGACAATATGTGTGTTGTCCTGGCTCAAGGCGCGCGTATTTCCGGTGCGCCATCCCCGAAACTTCGAGGAGTGGGTCAGCAATCAATTCGGCAGACGTCTCTTCAACATTTTCTTCAAGAGCTACACCGAAAAAGTGTGGGGGATGAGTTGCAAAGAGATCTCGGCCGATTGGGCCGCGCAGCGTATCCGCGGTCTATCGCTGGGGAGCGCGATCAAGAACGCGCTCTTGCCGCAACGTTCCTCGAACGGCGACCGCACCAAGGTCATCAAGACCTTGATCAATTCGTTCCGATATCCGCGCAAAGGCCCGGGCATGATGTGGGAAGCGTGCGCAGAGAAAGTGAAAGCGATGGGCGGCAAAATAGAAATGGCCGCGCGCGTTAACGGCTGCGCCTTCGACGAGACAACATCGACATGGACCGTTCAATTCAAGGATCGAGAGGGAAATCTCCATTTGGTCGAAGCCGAACACGTGATTTCCTCCGCGCCGATGCGCGAATTGGTTTGCGGGATTCGTCCGGAAGTTTCCGATCGCACCCGGCGCGCGGCTGAAAGTCTCAAGTACCGCGATTTCCTGACCGTGATGCTGATTTTGAAGGAACGAAACAAATTCGCCGACAATTGGATCTACATCCACGATCCACGAGTCAAAGTTGGACGCGTCCAAAATTTCAAGTCCTGGTCGCCTGAAATGGTGCCGGATCCGGACAAAGCCTGTTACGGTTTGGAATACTTCTGTTTCGAAGGCGACGGCCTTTGGGAATCCAAGGACGAAGATTTGATTGAGCTGGCGAAGCGCGAGCTGATCCAGATCGGCCTTTCCCAGGAAGGCGACGTTGTCGACGGAACGGTTGTTCGCCAGAAAAAAGCATATCCGGTTTACGATGACGACTACGCGTTGCATGTGGCCGCGATCCGACAGGAGTTGGACACCCGTTATCCGAATTTGCACCTTGTCGGCCGAAACGGGATGCACAAATACAACAACCAGGACCACGCCATGATGACGGCGATGTTGTGCGTCGAAAATATCCTGGCCGACGCCAAGCTTTACGATCTCTGGCAGGTGAACGCCGACGCCGAGTATCACGAACAAGGCGACGAAGTTTCCGACGAAAAGAACGGTTCGGCTTTGCGATTGGTTCCGACCCGGGTCGATCGCGAACCCGAGCTTGCTTCCGAAGCTTAAATTTCCTGCAGTATCTAAGGGCGAATTTCGACTGTCGTTCCGTCCGGCGTGACGCGCCAAAGCTCTTCGATTTCCTCGTCGGTCAGCGCGATGCAACCGGCAGTCCAATCGTGCCGGCGGTGAAAGGCGCCGATCCAGCCGAGACCATTTTGGATTCCGTGAATCATGATGTCGAATCCGGCCGGCAGGCCGCGCTCGGCAGCTCGGGCGTTGTCCTCATCGGACGGATAAGAAATGTGCAGCGCGAGGTGAAAGCTGCTTTGCGGATTGCGCCCGTCGATCTTGTAAATGCCCTCCGGCGTTTTCATGTCTCCTTCCTCCCGTTTTGGACCGATGAAATTGCGACCGAGCGCAACCCGATACGTTTTCAATTCCTTGCCGTTGGCGAAGATCGACAATCGACGCGCTGATTTTTCAACAACAATTCGATCGATCGTTGTTCCAGTCGGCACCGCATTCCAAACGTGATGCGCATAAAAATGCAGAGAAAAAAACGACACGACGGCCGCGACCATCAGAGCAGTCCCTATTCGAATCATGTCATCAGCGCCTTCGTTCCTTGTCCATTCGGAGCGAAGCCGAGAAATCTTTCAGCGTTTTTCCGAATCGAAATCTTCGATTGGCGGGCAGGAACAGAATAAATTCCGGTCGCCGTAAACGTTGTCGATCCTTGCAACCGACGGCCAGAATTTGTGTTCGCGCGTCCACGGCGCGGGGAACGCGGCCTGCTCGCGCGAGTAAGCATGGTCCCATTTCTCCGAAGCAATTTGTCGCGCAGTGTGCGGCGCGTTTTTGAGCAAATTGTTTTGTCGATCGGCCTTTCCGTTCGCGATCGCATCGATTTCGGCCCGAATTGAAATCATAGCGTCGCAAAAACGATCAAGCTCATGTTTCGGTTCGCTCTCAGTCGGCTCGATCATCATGGTGCCGGCGACAGGCCAGGAAACTGTTGGCGCGTGAAATCCGTAATCCATCAAACGCTTCGCGACGTCTTCCACTTCAACGCCCACTGATTTCCATTGGCGAAGATCGACAATGCATTCGTGCGCGACGAGGCCGCGTTGGCCTTTGAACAAAACCGGGAAGTGCGGATCGAGCTGCTTGGCGATGTAGTTGGCGTTGAGAATTGCGATCTCGCTTGCGCGCTTCAAACCATCAGCCCCCATCATTCGGATGTACATCCAAGAAATCGTGAGGATGCTGGCGCTGCCGTAAGGCGCTTGCGCCACAGGTCCGACGCGCTTGTTAAGCTCGACATCCGCAATCAACGAAGCGACAGCCGGCAGAAACGGCACCAGATGTTTGGCTACGCCGATCGGTCCGACACCGGGCCCGCCGCCGCCGTGCGGAATGCAAAAAGTCTTATGCAGGTTCAAATGGCAAACGTCGGCGCCGTAATCGCCTGGACGGCAAAGGCCGCATTGCGCGTTCATATTGGCGCCGTCCATGTAAACCTGGCCGCCGTGTTTGTGCACGATTTCACAAATCTCGCGGATGGTCGGTTCGAAAACGCCATGGGTGCTCGGATATGTCACCATCAGCGCGGCGAGGTCGCGCGCATGCGCGTCTGCTTTCGCGCGGAGATCGGCTAGATCGATATCGCCATCCTTTAATGTCGCGACCGCAACAACTTGGAGGCCGGCCATCACCGCGCTGGCGGGATTCGTTCCGTGCGCCGAAGTTGGAATCAAGCAAACGTTGCGATGCGCTTCATTCTGCGACTTGTGGTACTCGCGAATGGCCAACAAACCGGCATACTCCCCTTGCGAACCGGCATTGGGCTGCAACGAAACCGCGGCGAAACCGGTGATCTCCGCCAGCCATTTTTCCAATTGCTGGCACATCTCGATGTAGCCGCTCGTTTGGGAATCAGGCGCGAACGGATGCAGTTTGGCAAATTCCGGCCAGGAGATCGGAAACATTTCTGCGGTCGCGTTGAGTTTCATCGTGCACGACCCAAGCGGAATCATCGAATGACAGAGCGAGAGATCGCGCGACTCGAGTTTTTTCAAATACCGCAGCATCTCGGTCTCCGTGTCGTGCGCATTGAAAACCGGATGAGTTAAGAATTGTGAACTGCGGATTGCGGATTGCGGAATGTGGATTGGCGGCTCGCCGAGGTCGTCATCAGCCAAATCGCGGACAAGCGTTCCGCGAAAGATCGACATCAACAGTTCGATGTCGCGATTAGTGGTCATTTCGTCGAGCGAAACGCCGACCGCGCTCTTTCCAAGAACGCGAAGATTGCATCCTGCTTTTTCCGCATGCTCAATCAACGTGTCGCTCGATTCGACTTCCACGCGGATCGTGTCGAAAAAGTTTTCGTGTGTGATTTTTAATCCGAGCGCGCGGAGTCCGTCCGCGAGTTGACTCGTTAACCGGTGAACGCGCTCGGCGATAGCGCGCAGACCGCGCGGGCCATGGTAAACCGCGTACATCGACGCCATGACGGCGAGAAGAACCTGGGCCGTGCAAATATTGCTGGTCGCTTTGTCGCGGCGGATGTGTTGCTCGCGTGTTTGCAACGCGAGTCGGTATGCAGGTCGGCCTTCGGCGTCGTGCGAAACGCCAACAAGACGTCCCGGCATGTGGCGTTTGTATTGATCGCGCGTGGCAAAATAGGCCGCGTGCGGTCCGCCGAAGCCGAGCGGAACACCAAATCGTTGGGTGTTGCCGACCGCAACGTCCGCGCCGAATTCGCCGGGCGGTTTTAGCAAGGTGAGCGCGAGAATGTCGGCGGCGACAACAACGAGTGCGCCGGCATCGTGCGCTTGCTTCACGAACTCCGTGTAATCGTAAATTGCGCCATCGGTGGCAGGATATTGAACCAGCGCGCCGAAGACGGACTCGTCCAATTTGACGCGCGTGTGATTGTCGGTCTTAACTTCGATTCCGAGCGGTTTCGCGCGAGTTCGGACAACTTCGATCGTCTCCGGGTGGCAATCATCGGCAACAAAAAAAGTTTTCCGGTCCGCAATGGCGGCGTGACAAAGTGTCATTGCTTCGGCGGCGGCGGTGGCCTCATCGAGCATCGACGCGTTGGCGATGTCGAGCTTGCTAAGATCAACAATCATCGTCTGAAAATTCAGCAACGCTTCGAGCCGGCCTTGCGCGAGCTCGGCCTGGTACGGTGTGTAAGCGGTGTACCAGCCCGGGTTTTCGAGGATGTTCCGCTCAATTACCGGCGGGGGGATGGAGTCAGAATAACCAGCCCCGATGAAAGATTTCGCGATTTTGTTTTTCTTCGAGATTGCGCGCAGTTCGGCGAGTGCTTCGCTTTCCGATTTCGCTTCCGGCAAATTTAATGGCCGATCCAGTCGAATGTTTTTTGGAATGGTCGCGTCGATCAGCGCAGCGAGATTTTGATAGCCGACGGTGCCAAGCATTTCTTCCGTCTCGACTTCATTCGGACCGATGTGCCGCCGCGCGAACGAGCCCCACCCGGACTCGAGATTATCGATCTTCCGTTCGCGCGCATGCATGCGACAGACTACGGAACGCAACTAATTTTTCAATGTGGGGAGGGACCTCAGGTTCCCGAGGCTCGCGGCGTTAACGTGGCTTCCACATTTATTTTGTCTTCACGACGGAAAATTCCCCACGCCAAAAGCGAGGGAGATAATAATGCGAAAAGAGCAGTGCAATATAGAGCCACGGCACAAAATTGAACAAAAATACACGTGAAATGAATGCGTCTTTGGCCGCAACGAGATAAAGCACGAGCAGTCCGATGCTGGCGGCCGTTTGCCGGCTTCCGTCCGTTGCGTGAGCATGTTCTACTCCGCCGCGCTGATCATGAGAGTACGCGATGGCCGCAGACCTTCAACTCGTGCTAGGATTCTTGGGCTTATGAGATTTCAGTTTCGCCAGCGGCTCGCCCCGCAACGTAAAAGCGATTCCCATACCACTGTTTTCCGCAGGTAATGCAGAATCCGACGCACGAAGGGTCATCTCATGAGCGCCACAACGCCACTCCGGGTCGTGGGCTGAGTCACGCCTTCATCGCCTTGTTGCCGGTGCTCGCCTGTTTTCTTGGCGGCGGCACGCAAAAATGGGGCGAGGGAATTGTTGTCGCGCTTCTTGGACTTTATTTGCTCGCGAACCCGCCGCGCTTTTCACTCGGACTCGCGCTCAATCTCGTGCTGCTGGCGCTTTTGATTTCAGCCGTGGTCGCCTTTTTACCGGCGAGTTGGTTTTTTCAACCGCCGTGGCGTGCGTCCTATGTCAACGACCTTGGCATCTCACTTCCAACGACATTGAGTCCGCAGCCATGGATGACGCTGACTTGTTTGTTGAGTCTCGTCGCCGGCTTGAGCTGGCTCTACGTCGTCTGTGCCCAACAGCTCGAATTGCGTGAAGCGCGACTTCAACTTCGTTTGTTTACCGCCGGCGTCGTCGTTCTCGCTGCGATCTGTATTCTTTTTTGGCTCCGGCACGGCAGTCCTCCATTTTGGCACAATGAACGCAATTTCGGGCCGTTTCCGAATCGCAACCAAACCGGAAATCTTTTTGGTCTGACCGCGATCATGATTCTGGCCTGCGGCCAGGATGATCTTCGTAAGGGACGAAAACGCTGGATCTTTTGGGGCGTTGCGCTCTCCCTGACGATTGCCGCGATCACCCTGAATTTTTCGCGCGCCGGAATTGGTATTCTCGTCGTCGGAAGCGCGCTCTGGCTTGGCGCGTTCTCGGTTTGCTGCCAGCGTTCTCCGTCGCGAATCGCGCTCGTCGTTTCGTTTTTGCTTCTCCTACTCACTGTCCTGCTTCTCTTTGGCGGCCAGACGCTGGAACGATTCCACCTTCACAATCTCGGCAGCGCTGACATATCAAACGATTTCCGATGGCGGATTTTTTCCGATGTCTTTCAACTCATTCGCGACTCGCCCTGGGTCGGCATCGGTCTTGGCAATTTTGAAGACATCTTCGCTACTTTCCGTGCCGCATCCTACAGCGATCGTCGCGCGATCCATCCCGAAAGCGACTGGCTCTGGCTTTGGACCGAGCTTGGTTGGATCGCCGTCGTTCTCATCATTGTCGGATTCGTTCTTATCCTCAGGAAAGTTTTTCCGTTGCGCGAAGGAACGAATCAACGTTATCGGCTGGCAACACTGATCGCAGCAATCCTTTTTGCGTTGCACGGGCTGGTCGATGTTTCGGGGCATCGCGTCGGCACATCGTTTGCCGCGATGTTTTTACTCGGCCTCTCGCTCCATCGTGCGCACTCATTTAAACCAAGCCGATCGATGTCGATCTTGTTTCGATTGGTCGGATTAATCTTGCTCGTGGTCGGCAGTTCGTGGGTCGTCGCTTGGCGAGGTCAAAAATTGTGGCCCGGTTCTGTTGGGGTCACGAACGCGAAGCAGCTCGCGACCATTGACAATCGCGAACGCAATTTCACCGAAACAATCGCAGTTACCGCGACTGGATTGAAATGGGCGCCGCTCGATTGGGAACTCTATTTTTCGCGCGCGGTAGCGGAGGCCGAATTGAAACAAACCGACAACGCACTCGCCGATTTTCGGCGTGCCCGATTTCTGGAGCCGATCTCCTATGAACTTCCACTCGCAGAAGGCAACGTGTGGCTCTCGTATCAGCAACCCGTTCTGGCCACGACCGCGTGGCGGGAAGCGTTGCGCCGCGCAGGACCGGAACGCGCCGGGGTGTTTTCGAGCATGCTGAGCAAGGCGTCGCTCCGCAGTTCGGCGGTCAGCAGCATCCTCGCCGAGCTCGGCGTAAGTCGTCACGATCTGGCATTGCCGTATCTCGCGCGAATTTCCGGCGCAGAGTTCAATCGCGCGTTGAAAAAAGTTTTGGAAAACGACCCGGATCTTCACTCATTCAGCGAAACCGAAAAGCTTGCGCTCTTTGCGTTTTGGTCGGAGCGCGGCGACGCCGCGGAACTTTCGCGCGCCACTACTCAGCATCCCGATTGGTTGCCTTATGCCTGGTTTGGTGTCGCCAAATATGACGCCGGTAAAAATGATTTTCGCGCCGCTTACGAACTAACGCAGCGTTACGGCGAACCGGTCGCATTGCCGCGCATCGCTTCCGGCGCGTCTCTCCAACAACTCGAAAGTCGGTTCCGTGCCGCGCCGGACAATTACGCGGTCGGCTACGAACTTTACCGCGCGCAAATGCAAAGCGGCCGGATCGACGACGCGCTAAACACCGCGCGCCATTTCAGCGAACGCGCAAATTCACCAGCCTATTTCCGCTATCTCGAAGCCCAATGCTGGGCCGAGAAGCAAAATTGGGAACGCGCCTGGAATGCGTGGCTCGTTTTTCACTCTGCGGCGAAGTAGATCCAAGATCGACATCTAGTCGGCGATGGCGGCTTGGGCAGCGGCGAGACGGGCGATCGGAATCCGGAATGGACTGCAACTGACGTAATCCAAGCCGAGCCGGTGGCAGAATTTCACGCTGAAAGGTTCGCCGCCGTGTTCGCCGCAAATGCCGAGCTTGATGTTCGGTCGCGTTTTGCGTCCCAGATCGCGCGTCATTTCCATCAAACGCCCGACGCCGCGCTGGTCGATCGAGGCGAACGGATTTGTATCGACGATGTCGAGCTCGGCGTAAGCCGGCAGAAAACTCCCGGAATCGTCGCGACTCATCCCAAGAGTCGTCTGGGTGAGATCGTTGGTGCCGAAGCTGAAGAATTGCGCGTCGCGCGCAATTTCATCCGCCAGCAAGGCCGCGCGCGGAATCTCGATCATGGTGCCGACGAGATAATCGAACTTCGTTTTCTTTTTCTGGGCCACTTCGTCGGCCACGCGCCGGACGATGTCGATCTGGAGCTTCAGTTCTCGCGGAAATCCGACCAGCGGGATCATGATTTCTGGGCGCACTTTGATTCCGCTGGCTTGCACTTCCGCGGCCGCTTCGAAAATGGCGCGCGCCTGCATCTCTGAAATTTCCGGAAACGTGATCCCGAGGCGACAGCCGCGATGCCCCAGCATCGGATTGAATTCGTGCAGCTCGTGCACGCGCCGCGAAATTTGTTCGACCGGCACGCCGAGTTTGTTCGCCAGCTCGCTTTGCTGGGCGTGATCGCTCGGCAGAAATTCGTGCAACGGCGGATCGAGAAAACGGATTGTGGCCGGCAATCCTTTCAGCGCGGTGAAAATCCCAACAAAATCTTTCCGTTGGTAGGGCAGCAATTTGGCGACCGCGCGAGCCCGTTCGTCTTTGGTGCCAGCCAAGATCATTTCGCGCATCGCGTCGATCCGGTTGCCTTCAAAAAACATATGCTCGGTTCGGCAAAGGCCGATGCCTTCAGCGCCGAATGCGACTGCGTTGGTCACTTGTTCCGGCGTATCGGCGTTCGTTCGGATACCGAGTTTTCGGAATTCGTCCGCCCAAGTCATCAGTTTTGCGTACTCGCGATAGGTGAGGCTTTTTTTCCCGTCGAGGGATCGATCGACCAGGACCTGAATGATTTCCGATGGAGCCGTGGTTACTTCGCCGGCGAATACTTCGCCGGCTGTTCCATCTATCGAAATGTAATCGCCTTGCGCTAACGTCGTGCCGTTGGCGCTGAGCGTGCGCTTTTGGTAATCGATTTGGATGCCGCTCGCGCCGCAGACGCAAACTTTGCCCATTTGTCGCGCAACCAGTGCGGCGTGCGACGAAACGCCACCGCGTGAAGTAAGGATCCCCTCGGCCGCAATCATTCCGCGCAAGTCTTCCGGCGACGTTTCAATCCGCGCGAGCACGACCTTCTGACCTTTGCTCGAGCGCGCCACCGCTTCTTCGGCGCTGAAGACAACATGCCCCGAGGCCGCGCCCGGCCCAGCCGCAAGTCCGCTGCCGATTTTCTTGGCCTGACTCGCCGATTGTCGATCAAAGATCGGCGCCAGCAGATGGGCGAGGGAATCGGCCGGGATGCGGCGCACGGCGTCTTTCTTGGAAATTAATTTTTCGCCGACCATGTCGACCGCGATTCGAACGGCGGCGTGACCGGTACGTTTGCCGTTGCGCGTTTGCAAAATGTAGAGCCGGGTTTCTTCGACCGTGAACTCGAGGTCCTGCATGTCCTTGAAATGTTGCTCGAGGATCTCGCGCACCTTCATCAGCGCCTTGTGCGCGGCCGGCATTTCCTTCGCCAAGTGCGCGATCGGATGTGGCGTGCGCACGCCAGCGACGACGTCTTCACCTTGCGCGTTGATCAAATATTCGCCGTAAAAAACTTTTTCGCCGCTGGCCGGATCGCGCGTGAACGCGACACCGGTCGCGCTCGTCTCGCCCATATTGCCGAACACCATTGTCTGCACGTTGACGGCCGTGCCCCAATCGTGCGGGATTCCGTATTTGCGCCGATAAACAATGGCGCGGTCGTTCATCCAGGAACCGAAAACAGCGCTGATCGATCCCCACATTTGTTCCTTCGGGTCCTG
>Ga0209180_10000282_pt1 | contig 22787 bp, 27 predicted proteins | sample CZO8metaG_3_FD_188355 | JGI IMG/M metagenome (GOLD analysis project Ga0209180, IMG submission 188355) | Vadose zone soil microbial communities from the Eel River Critical Zone Observatory, Northern California, USA - CZOApr15con2H2.8 metaG... | ecosystem: Environmental > Terrestrial > Soil >...
GTCGGAAGACAGCAGCTTTATTACCGGGGTCGAGTTATTTGTGGATGGCGGTTTCGCCCAAGTCTAAGGCGTGCCGGGACGGGACATCGGTGTGAGTGCATACCTGATCGCCAGGCTCGTGAGCATCGTTTCAAGGGCGCGAGGTATCGCGTTACTTTAGTACAAGGAGCGAACAGGCCCTGCCGCAAGCCTCTAAGGCGTTCAAGCCAGACAGCAATGGCAACTGGTGGATAGAACAGGAGCATTTCGCGGCCGACTTCGCGGCGGACGTTCCGCCGGCCGTGTCCCACTTCATGGCCGAGTCGCAGGTGCCGATCTCCACCGACTCGTTCACCCACAAGGTCACGACGCCCGCCTGGAAGACCAAGCCCACTTGGTATATGGTGGCCACCGCAGACCGGTCGATCAATCCGGACCAGGAGCGTATGATGGCGAAGCGCGCCCATGCCAAGACGGTCGAAGTGAATGCCAGCCATGTGGCCTACATGTCGCATCCAAAGGAAACAGCCAAGCTCATCGAAGAGGCTGCCGCCTCCTCGATATCCAGTAAGTAATCGTTAACCAAAGGAGAATAAAATGAAGCCTACGCAAACCAAACCAAGCATCGTTTTCTGCCACGGGATCTGGGCCGACGGTTCGTGTTTTAACAAGCTGATTCCGACACTTCAGGCCGAAGGCCACCAGGTGATCGCCGTCCAATATGGCCTCGACTCACAGGCAGCCGACGTCGCCGCAACCAAGCGAACGCTAGCGCGTGTGAGCAGCCCGGCCATCCTTGTCGGCCACTCGTATGGTGGGGCCGTCATCACCGCTGCCGGAACCGATGATCGCGTTGTCGGGCTGGTTTACATCGCCGCTGTCGCTCCCGATGCTGGCGAAACCGTGCAGAGCCAGCTCGACAAGTACCCCACACCAATCTTCGGCCACATCGAAGTTGCCGACGGACGGGTCTGGATGCTCCCGGAAGGCGTTAAGGATTTCGCCGGCGACCTTCCGGAGCAGGAGCAGAAGGTCGTCTGGGCCACCCACTTCGCCCCCGACGCGGACTTGTTCAACCAGAAGGTTGAAGGCACCGCATGGAAGTCGAAGCCGAGCTGGTCCATCGTTGCCACCGAGGATCGCACCGTCCATCCCGACCTGGAACGCTTCCTCGCCAAGCGCATGGGTGCCACGACCGTTGAGGCGAAGAGCAGCCACGTGGCCATGCTGTCGCAGCCGCAACTCGTGCTCGATGTGATCCGAAAAGCGGCAAAAGCTGCTCAGGGAGCCGCGGCAACAGCGTAAAGTGCCTCTTTGTTAGCCCAGCGCGCGCCCGCCGGCTGAACCCGCCTGGCTCGATAGTGGGCCTCCGCCGATCCTGACGACATCGGCGGAGGCCCAGATAAACGTCCTCTCAGGAGAACACAATGAAAGATCGTATCACCATCGAAGGCCGGGACGGCGCGTTTGCCGCCTATATCGCGCGGCCGAAGGCCGTGCCGGCTCCCGCCGTCGTCGTTCTGCAGGAGCTGTTCGGTGTGAACGCCGACATCCGTAAGACCTGCGACGAACTGGCCGAACAAGGCTTCATTGCGGTCGCGCCCGACCTGTTCTGGCGTCAGGAGCCGGGTGTCGACCTTAGCGTCACCTCCGAGGCCGATTGGCAACACGGCCTTCGTCTCTATCAGGCCTATGACCGGGACGCCGGTGCCAGGGACGCTAAGGACACTGTCGACGCCGTGGCCAAGCTGCCTGGGTGCGCCGGCAAGGTTGCTGTCCTCGGCTATTGCCTCGGCGCGCTGATGGTCTTTCTGACAGCCGTGCGCCACGGCGTCGACGCTGCGGTCGCTTATCACGGCGGTGACACTGAGAAATATCTGGGAGAGATCGAGGGGCTTCATGCGCCCATGTTGATGCATCTGGCCGAGGAAGACGAGTTCATCTCTAAGGCTGCGCAAGCTCAGATCAAAGCGGCACTTGCCAAAAAACCGAACACGACGGTCTGCAGCTATCCGGGTCAGCATCACGCCTTTGCTCGACATAATGGGACGCACTACAATGCCGCGGCGGCAGCGCTCGCCAACGGGCGGACAAGCGAATTTCTAAATCAACAACTGCGGTGACCTTCGGACAGGACGGCGTTTTTGCCGAACCCGAAAAGTGCAGCCGATAACGGGTCCGGCGACCTTGTGTCACGTCGGATCAGCCCTACATGATGACAATTCGGCGGACGCCTGAAGTAGGCGGGAGTAAAATCAGCGCTAACTCCCATCTGACCAGTCGCGAAACCGGACAAGCGCCAAATGGGGTTATGGGAAGTGAAAGACGGGGTTGTGGGTGGATTGTCGGCTACCCGGAAGTATTCCCTGGACCTCAAAATGCCTTGGAAGAAGTTGCCAACTCCTGATGAGTCATGTGATCGGAGACTGACCCACTATCCCGCTGCCGGCCCTTGCGCGCCGCATCTCCAGCGCGTGATAAACTACTGCTTCGAGCAGCTTCACTCTGGTTCTTTTCCGGCCTGCAGGGAGACTCTTTGAACCCGGCAATCCTGACGCTTGACGAAGCGATTTTGCGGTTTGGCCGCGAGAAACGCAACGGACGCCGCATCGTTTTTACGAATGGCTGCTTTGACCTGCTTCATCCCGGCCACATTCGCAGCCTGGAGCTCGCCCGCGGCCTGGGAGATGTGCTCATTGTTGGGCTGAATGGTGACGCCAGCGTCCGCCAGTTGAAAGGTCCGGGACGTCCGGTCATTGCCGAACGCGAGCGCGCGGAAATTCTCGCTGCTCTGGAATCCGTGGACGCCGTCGTCATTTTCGATGATTTGACGCCGCGCGAAGTGATTTCCCGATTGCTCCCGGACGTCTTGGTAAAAGGCGGCGATTGGCCGGGCGACCAGATCGTTGGCCGCGAAGAAGTGGAGGCCGCCGGCGGGCGCGTGGTCTCGATTCCCGTCCTTCCCGGCTATTCTACAACCGCCATTCTGCGGAAAATTCGCGAAGGGGCGCGGGCTTCTCGCGCGGAATCCTGATCAAGCACGCATGATACTTCCTGCCGTCCGTGAAAGATTGGAGGCCTTGCTTCGCCATGCGGCGATGGAGGGCCCGTTAGCCGCTCTGCGCGCTGGCGCGGATCACGTCTCCATCACCGGCCTCCACGACGTCGCCAAGGCCCTCGCCGCTGCGTATTTGGCGCACGAGCTGCGGCGTCCTGCTTTTTTCGTGACGGATTCCAATCGCCGCGCCGAAGCGCTGGCGGAAACACTGCGCTTCTTCGGCGGCATTTTTCCAGGCCCCACCGGCGGCGTGGCCACGCTTCCCGCCTTTGACAGGCTTCCCTGGGAATCGCAGAGCCCGCATGCGGATATTCTCGAACGCCGCGCCGCTACGCTTTTTCGCCTTGCCGACGGACAAATCTCGCTGGTGATTGCGCCCATCGCCGCGGCGCTTTGGCGTTATCAGGATCCTGCCGCGTATCTCTACCTGGCGCGAACTCTGGCCAAGGATTCGGAGATTCCGCATGAGGAACTCGTCACGCATCTTGCTTCCGTAGGCTACACGCGAACCGAAATGGTGGAATTGCCGGGACAATTCGCGGTCCGCGGCGGCATCATCGACGTGTTTTCGCCCGAAGCGCCGCGGCCGGTACGCATCGAACTGTTCGGCGACACCGTGGAATCCGTGCGTGAATTCGACCCTCGCACGCAGCGCTCAATCGCCCCGGTGGTGCGCGCGACGCTGCTGCCTTTGACCGAATGGTCCCTCCCGGGACCCGAGAAAACGGAGCTGGATGTTTCAGCCTCGTGGGAGGCGCCATCGTTTTTCGGCCCTTCGCGCGAGCCTGCACCGAGCGCGCTCTTTGAGTCGGCGGAGAGTTCACTGCGGCCCGTCGTTTTCCTCGATGAGCCGCAAACTCTGCGCCGGGCCGCGGCGGAGCACCTCGCGGCGGTCACGGAAAACTACGAACGCTACGGGCATGCCGACTCTCCCGCCGCCTCTGACTATTTTTGGTCCGAACAGGAGTTTGCCGCAGCCCTGGCTAAGACATCACAAGTTCACATCGAGCAACTGGCGCTCGGCATTGGTTCCGCGCCTCAATTTGAGCTCTCATCTCGGCCCAGCGCGCGCTTTCACGGGGATGTTGTCGCCTGCATGGGAGACGTGAAGTCGCAATTGGCTTCCGGCGGTACGGTTTTCCTTACGGCGGCAAGCACGGGAGAGATCGAGCGCTTTGCGGACATCTGCCGCGAGTATGAAGTGCCCTATCTGCTCGGCGAATCGGAAGATGCGGCCGCCGGCTTCACCGCCGAAGGCGCGCTCGAGTCCGCCGGCCTGCTGCTGATTCGCGCGCCTTTCGCCGAAGGCGTGACGTTCCCGGACGCCAAGCTCACGCTGTTTGGGCACGCCGACCTCTTCGATGTCACTCCCACCGTCGAGCGCCCCAGCCGAAAGATTCGCACTTCCGGCTTCTTCAGCGACTTCGCCGAATTGAAGCCCGGCGATTTCGTGGTCCACGTGGACCACGGTATTGGGCAGTTCGAAGGGCTTCGCCAGATTGAATCCGACGGGCATCGCGGCGAGTTCATGCTTCTCAGATACGCCGAAGATGCGCGGCTCTACGTTCCGCTCGAACGCATGGACCTGGTGCAGAACTATCGCGTGCTGGAGGGGGCGCATCCGCCGCTGGACAGGCTCGGCGGCACGGCTTGGAACTCGCGCAAGACGCGCGCGCGCAAGTCGGTCGAAGACATGGCCGACCAGCTTCTTGCGCTTTACGCGCAGCGCAAGACCACGCCGGGCTTCACCTTCTCGCCGGACAGCAATTTCCAGCGCGAATTTGAGGACGCCTTCGAATTCGAAGAAACTGCGGACCAAATTACCGCCATCAGCGACATCAAGCGTGATATGGAACGCGGCCAGCCTATGGATCGCCTGCTGTGCGGCGACGTCGGTTATGGCAAGACGGAAGTGGCCATGCGCGCCGCCTTCAAAACAGTGATGGACAACAAGCAAGTGGCCGTTCTCGCCCCCACGACGGTGCTCACCTTCCAACATTTCGAAACCTTTAAGAAACGGCTCGCTGCTTTTCCCGTCAACATTGAGATGCTCAGCCGTTTTCGCAGCGCCGCGGAGCAGAAGAAACTTCTCGCTAACTTGGAAACCGGCAAAGTTGACATTGTCATTGGCACGCACCGGCTGCTTTCGAAAGACGTTAAATTTGCCGACCTCGGATTGCTGATCGTGGATGAAGAGCAGCGCTTCGGCGTAACTCACAAAGAGCGGCTCAAGGAGCTGCGAAAAAACGTGGACGCGCTCGCGCTCTCCGCCACGCCGATCCCGCGCACGCTGCACATGTCGCTGGTTGGGCTTCGTGACATGTCCGTCATCGAGACCCCGCCTCGCGACCGCCTCGCGATTCAGACCGTGGTGGCGCCTTTCCAGGAGGATTTGGTGCGGCGGGCCATCGAGACCGAGCTGGCGCGCGAAGGCCAGGTCTTTTTCATACACAATCGCGTTGAATCGATCCATTCGCTGGGAGACATGGTGACGAAACTGGTGCCGAAAGCACGCGTGGTCGTGGCCCATGGCCAGATGGGCGAGAAAGAACTCGAAAGCGTGATGCTGAAATTCATTCGTGACCAAGCGGATGTGCTGGTCGCCACGACCATCGTCGAAAATGGCTTGGACATCCCGCGCGCGAACACCATTTTGATCAATCGCGCTGACCGTTTGGGTCTTGCGGAACTTTACCAGCTACGCGGGCGCGTGGGCCGTTCCAGCCAGCGCGCTTACGCCTATCTGCTCGTTCCGCCTGAGGGAACGCTCTCGGACGTCGCGAGAAAACGGCTCGCCGCCATGAAGGAATTCAGCGAACTCGGCGCTGGATTCCGCATCGCCGCCCTCGACTTGGAATTGCGCGGCGCCGGTAACATGCTTGGCAGGCAGCAGCACGGCCACATCGAAGCGGTCGGCTTCGACATGTATTGTCGGATGCTGGAGCGGGCCGTTTCCAAGCTGAAAGGCGAAGAGGTTGCCCCGGAATTACGCACCACGCTGAATCTCGGTTTTGATGTGCGCATCCCGCGGGAGTACATCCCCAGCGAGAATCTCCGTCTGCGGACGTACAAGAGAGTCTCATCGATCGCCACCGAAGAGGAGAAGCAAGACGTCCGCAAGGAGCTGGAAGACCGCTTCGGGGCGCTCCCCTCTTCAGTAGAAAACCTTTTGGAGTACGCCGCCCTCAAATCGATGTGCGAGCGCCTGCGCATCTCCGCCGTGGAACGGCAGGGAAGCCGCATCGCGCTAAGGTTCCACCCCGAGACGACCCTGGACCCCGCGAAACTGGTTACCGTGGTGCGCTCGCGCGCGGGCATCAAGCTCGATCCGAGCGGCGTGCTCTGGATGGAGGTGAAACGAGGGGAGTTGGTGCCCGCGGCTTTGAGAAACGTATTGCTCGGCCTTCAGGGGCAGGGCTAAACTGGAAAGATGAGGAAAGTGATGCGAAACCTAGCCGTAATCGCGGTGCTTTGCGCCGCCCTGCCGCTGGCGGCACAGGACAAGCCGGAATCCGCACCCCAAGCGAAGCCTCCCGCCGCCCCGCAGAGCAAACCGGCCACTCCGGTGCTGGAGAAGCCAGGTATGGCGCCTGCGCCGAAGGCGGTTGATCCCAATAGCGGGAAGACCATCGAGGAGATCATCGCCAGGGTCAACAACGAGATCATCACGCGTTCGGAGTACGAGAAAGCCCGTCAGTCCGCCGAAGAAGATGCCAAGTCCGAATGCCAGAATCGTTGCACGCCCGAGCAATTGCAAACCAACATCGGGGATCGCCAAAAAAACTCCCTGCGCGACTTAATCGACCAGTCGCTCCTGGTGCAGCGCGCGAAAGACATGGGCGTAAGTGTAGAACCCGAAGTCATCAAGAAGCTCGATGCCATTCGCACTCAGAACAATTTCGCGAGTATGGAAGAGCTGGAGAGGGCGGTTTCCTCCCAGGGAATGAATTGGGAGGATTTCAAGAACAACATCCGCAACACCCTGCTGACGCAACGGGTGATCAGCAGCGAAGTCGGTTCGCACATCACCATCGGCGATGAGGAAGTGGCGAAGTATTACGAGGCGCACAAGGCTGAATTCGTGCGTCCGGAGCAGGTCGCGCTGCGGGAAATCGAAGTCAGCACCCAAGGGAAGAAGCCGGAAGAAATTCCGGACCTGAAGAAGAAGGCGGAAACCGCGCTGAAGCGCGTAAAGGACGGCGAAGACTTCGGCGAAATTGCCAAGCGGTTTTCGGATGGCAGCACCAAGAGCCAGGGCGGTTTCCTCGGCGTATACAAGCGCGGGGAACTCTCCAAGGAGCTCGAGGATGTGGTCTTCAAGATGAAGCGGAACGACCTTACCGACATCATGGAGACCAAGCAGGGCTTCCTCGTCCTGCAAGTGCTCGAACATTATGACGAAGGCGAGCAGTCGCTCGCCAAAGTCAAAAATGAAATCATGGACAAGCTCTATGGCGAGCGCATGGAGCCCGCCATGCGCGAATATCTCAAGACGCTGCGCGAGCAGAGCTACGTCGTCATCAAGCCCGGTTTTCAGGACATTGCCGGCGGCGGAGGCTCCGAGATTCAGGAAGTGAGCGCCACGCCGGAAGTTTCCAAGCAGAAGAAGGGCCACAAGAAATTCCTCTTGTTCGGGAAGCGGTCGAGTTCGGGACAATGAAGACGCCCTTCGTCACCGATCTCAACTCCGAACAGAGCATCACCACCTTTTTCCTCGTTCACGAAAAAGAGATTCGCAATACCCGCGAGGGCAAGCCCTATTTGCGCCTCGAGCTTGGCGACCGCAGCGGCACCATCGAAGCGCGCATGTGGGACCAGTTCGACGTCGCAATAAGAGACATCAATCGCGACGATTTTGTAAAAGTCCAGGCGCGCGTCGAGATTTACAAGAACAGACCGCAGCTTTCTCTTCAGCAGCTCCGCCTCGCGAAGCCGGAGGAAATCGACCTGGCCGATTTTCTCTTGCACACAAAAGAAGACGTCGGAAAGTTGTACGCGCAGTTGCTCGAATACGCGAACGCGATTGCAAATCCATGGCTGAAGAAACTCGTCACCGGAATCATCAGCGACCCGGCAATCGCCGCGCGTTACAAACGCGCTCCTGCCGCTAAAGTGATGCACCACGCGTATCTGGGCGGATTGCTCGAACACGTCATTAGTTTGTGCGGCCTCGCGAAGCAAGTGGCCGCGCATTATCCGGAGCTTGACGTTGATTTGCTGCTGACCGCGGCAATTCTCCACGACGTCGGCAAACTCGATGAGCTTTGCTACGACCGCGCCATCGCCTACACCGTTGAAGGGCAGCTCCTCGGCCACATCATGATGGAATTCGAAACCGTTTCGAAAGCCATGGACGCCATCGAGGGTTTTCCCGCGAACTTAAAGACCGTCGTTCAGCATCTCCTCATCAGCCATCACGGCCAGTACGAATTCGGCTCGCCGAAGCTGCCCATGATTCGTGAAGCGCTCGTCTTCCACTACCTCGACGATCTCGACTCCAAGCTCGCCGCCGTCCGCGCCGCCCTCGCGCTCGATTCCGGCGAACCCGAGTGGTCCGCCTACAGCGGCGCCCTCGGCCGCAAATTCCTCCGCCTCGGCGAATTCCTGAAGCCGAAGCCCAGCTAAACCCGACGCTCGCCCGCTTACGCTTACCTAGGCGCGATTCCCTCGATGTTTATGACTTGCCCCGGACGAATGGATTCGATCCGTGCGAGGCAAGCGGGCACAAGTTGTAAGAGGTCATGCAGACGGTTCGACTTCGTACGGAAAATGATAATTGCAATCTTTCGGCCGGTTAGGTTTTGCTGGTATTCGATACCTTGATCCACGGTGAGGAAAACGTCGAATTTGGCTACCTCTGCGGCTTTGAGAAGGTCGCCATTCTTAAGTCCTGCCAATCCGGCGTAGCGGGCTGTTTGAGAGTCGTGACCGGTCAGCGCATTGCGGAATCGCTCGTCGATACATTCGTCAATCAGAATGCGCATTTAGGGACGCGCGAGTAGCAGATGTTTTGCTTCTTCGAGAGCAGCGATAGCGGCTTCACGCGATACGGTGGGAAACCCCTGGAGAAACTCTTCGAGCGTCTCTCCAGCTTCCAGATAGTCGAAGAGGGCTTGGATGGGCACTCGCGTTCCACGAAACACAGGAGTTCCGCCAAGAATATCCCGGTCTTTGACGATGACTCCCATGAAACGATTGTATCATGGCGGATGGAGCACCCTAATGGCAAACTGAGGTGCACCCAAAAGGCGCTGTTCGGTATTAAGGCGCGGCCACCCGCCCCCTTGCGCTCGATTCCGGCGAACCCGAGTGGTCCGCCTTACAGCGGCGCCCTCGGCCGCAAATTCCTCCGCCTCGACCAATTCCTCAAAAACTCTACTGTGGCGTCCTAGAGATAATTATCAAAAAATTCGCACCTCGTAACACATTGTAGGGGCGGGGCTTGCCCCGCCCGTCCTCACCTGCCGGGAATGAGTGAGAATCTTGCGCGTCTTTGGGCTATCCTTTGAAGAAGGAAAATACGCCATGATCTCCCTTTTCGCCCAGCGCCGGCCGGAACTCGAGGCGCTTTGCCGCCGCTACCACGTGCGGCGTCTGGAGCTCTTCGGCTCTGCCGCATCCAGTCAGGACCGGCCCGGCGAAAGCGATCTCGACTTTCTCGTTGAGTTTGACCCGCTTCCGCCGGGCGCTTACACGGACGCCTACTTCGGCCTACTGGAAGCCCTGCAGTCGCTTTCTGGCCGGCCGGTGGACCTGGTTGTTGGCTCCGCGATCAAAAATCCCTACTTCCGCCAGTCCGTCGAGCTGACCAAAACGCTCCTGTATGCCTCTTGAACCGAAAAAGTATCTGTACGATATCCAGGAGGCGGCGTCGCGGATCGTGGACTTCACATCCGGGAAAACGCTCGACGATTATCGCGGCAATGCCATGTTGCGCTCCGCCGTCGAGCGGCAGTTCGAGATTATCGGCGAGGCGCTGGCCCAACTCGCCAAGCTGGACGAAAAAATCGTGGCGCGCATCAGCGAGCACCGCCGCATTATTGCTTTCCGCAACATCCTGATTCACGGCTATGCAGATATTGATGAGCGCCTCGTGTGGGACATCGTCCAGGCCAAGTTGCCGGTCCTTCGCCAGGAGATCGAGAGGCTCTTGAACGAGGCATGAATGCCTTGCCTCCGCCTCGACCAATTCCTGAAGTCCGCTGGTGCCAAAGCGGAAGAAAACGTGCCCAACCCAAAGCTGTTTCCGTGATGACGATGAAATCCAGGAAAAACCGCACCCTGAAAACCGTAGGGTGCGCCACCTGTCGGCACATGTCCGGTTAGCGCGTTAATCAGGGCTTTCACGCCTTTTCTTGACAGTTTCCCATGTTGCCGCTATAGTGCCTCCACTCCGCATTTCGTATACCGGGCCCTTTTCGCAGAATGGCGTAAAGACTCAAATTTGCAGCGTTCTCAGGGGGCAAAGTTCTGTGGCCATTGGAAACGTAGGGCTAGCTGCTCGTATTGGGAAAGAAGCAAGCACAACGAAGCAGTTCAGGACATTCTTGGGCCGGTATTTCTATCTCAGCATGTCGCTGGTGTTGGCCGCGCTCGTAATCTGGGGCTTCAGCCGTACAGTTAACGCCGCCCTGTTCCACGCCAACCCGGCAAGGCCGTTGCTTTTGTGGGTACACGGCGCGGTTTTCTCAACGTGGCTGGTCTTCTTTATCACTCAGTCGACTCTGGTGCGCGCGCGGAAAGTCAGCGTGCACCGCTTGCTCGGCTGGTTTGGAGCCGGGCTTGCCGCGGTGATGGTTGTGTTGGGCTTCACGATCGCGGTTGTCATGGCCCGCTTCGATACCGCTGTCCTTCATCAGAAGGGCGCAGATGCTTTTCTGTCGATCCCGTTCGGCGACATGATCATCTTCGGCTCGTGCATCGCGATGGCGATTTACTGGAGAAAGAGGTCTGAATACCATCGGCGGCTTATCTTCATAGCGAGTTGCCAACTCATGGACGCTGCCATTGGCCGATTCGATTTCATGTTCAACCACAACCTCTTCTTCCCCGCCTTGGACTGTCTGATCGTGCTCGGCATGGTGCGTGATTGGGTGGTGGATAAGCGCGTCCACAAGGTGTATCTGTATGCGCTGCCCTCGTTGATCGTTGTACAGAGTCTTGCGATCTACGCCTGGAGGATGAATCCAAAGTGGTGGCAAGGGATCACCCAGGCGATCCTGGGATGGTGACGGCGCTACGCTGCGCCAAATCACTTCGATGTTTTTCCGACCGAGAGCTGTGTCACGGTCTGAAGGGCTTAGTGCCTGATTAGTCGCCTTACAGGAAACTGACCCGCACCGCGCACTGGGGTGGTTCGATTCGTCATCGACGGCGCTAGGTCGCCGAACGAGGTAGGGCGGGGAACCCGCAAGCCAGCGTGATTCGCTCACCGCGACAGCCCGGCCGCAAATTCCTCCGCCTCGACCAATTCTTGAAGTCCACGAGTGCCAAAGCGGAAGAAAACGTGCCCAACCCAAAGCTGTTTTTGTGATGACGAGAAAATCCGGGAAATCCTAAGACGAATTTGGATGCCGGTGGCGTTTGGCCTGACCGCGTCGTGACTAACGCCACGCCCTAAAGAAGATTCAAAACCCCACACGTAAGGGCGGCGTGTGGGCACCCGGCCAGTTTTGCAGTCAAACCGAAACAGATTGTCCAAGCGGAAAACCCGTGAGAACATCTCCGCATCATGAAGGTTCTTGCTTTCATAGTTGCAGCGACCATATTTGAGGCCGTCGGCGACGCAGTGATGAGAATCGCCCTTCACTACCACGTGATGCCAGGGCGCATTTTGCTGTTTGCATCCGCAACCGTACTGCTCACGATGTATGGCGCATTCCTCAATCTCGCGCCCGTTGAATTTGCAAGTGCAACAGGGGTTTACCTCGCGTCATTGTTCATCGCGTTTCAAATCGTCAACTATCTGTTCTTTCGGCACACACCGGGGCCGGGCGTCCTGGTGGGAGGAACATTCATAGTTGCTGGTGCAGCGATTATCTACTTCTGGAAATAAGCTAACGCCGTACTAATTTGCTTTCGATAGTCCGTTGACTTGCTAACGCCCGATAAGTTGAATTATCGAAAAGCGACCCGCACCGCGCACTGGGGCAGTTCGACTCGTCATCAAGGGCGCTAGGCCGCCAGCGCTGGACGCTACAGGTCTATCGTCGGCGACTGGTTAAAGCGAAGCAAAGAATTGCCCGCCCTTTGTCCCGTAGAATCGTCCGGGACGCAAACGACGCGCACAAAACAAGATCGCAAAGGGTAGGCCACCCGGAGACGTCTCAGCGTGTTAAGGATGCGCCACCCGCCTGAATTTCTTTGCTCCATCGGGGCGGTGGCGGGTCACTTAAGCAAGCACTTCAATAGAGACATAAACCATTTGAAATTCTCCAAGAAAATAACCGCCCAAGCGAACGCAATCGCTATAGGAATGGTCGTTCCTGGCATCAGATAATTCAGTAGTCGTCCTGGGTATGCCTGCCTACCCAACCTATCTAGTTCTTGATTAGCCGAGTGAATCCCTACGATACCCGACACCGCAATTACCAGTCCCACAATCGGCAGCAAATAGGGATGTTCCGTGTAGTGGTTTGCCACAAATAGGAGTCCCTCGAATGTTCCGAGCCACGTGAGACGTTGATTGATAAGGTCGTTCTGGAATTTCCCCCTGTCATCATCATCCCAAGGCATAATCGTTCTCCCTGTTGAATCTTGCACCTGTTACCTTATCATTCAAAATAATCCATGGGCGAACTTGAGATGGAGCCGCCGAATCAGCCGTACCGTATCTCGCCGACCCTTTTAGGTGTGTAGAGGTTGCGGTATGTCCCACTGATTGTACTCGTACCCCTTCCTCGCAAGAGCTTCAAGATTTGGGATGCTGGCGTATTCCGACAGATTAACGGAAAACAATACTTGGCGGAGAACCTCAATAAGAATGCCATCCTGCCTCTCGCGTAAATCTTCTGTGGTTGTCAGAACTTCGAAACTAAGTTCGTCGTCAAGCGCGGATCCGCCGACTCCTTGCGGAAAACCCTCCCAAGCCTGCACCCACTTAACGCCAAGAATTGAGCGAAGCGTTACTTCGATGAGAATAGGTCCCGAATATCCGAGTGCCTCAAACATTTTGGCCGCATGCACAATGAACACTAGAACGGAGCCGACCAAACGATTTATGCTGATACCAGAAACCTCCACGTTTTCATCAGTCTGCATATAAATACCGTAAAAGAGCGTCCCCCAAACGTTGACCTCGAAAATCGAAGTGAGGGGCTTTGCTGCATTCAAGACCAGAACGCTCTCATACTGCGATATTGTTGGCGCGCTCGGGACTGTGAACATTGTCCCCCGGCGGTGTGTGCAACTAGCCTGAATGGCTTTTTCGAGTTCTTCTTGCGGGCACAGCGGTCTTGCAGGAAAGCGCGGGACCACGCAAAACTCTAGAAGCGGTCCGGGTTTGTTTCTAATCCCACTCAGACCCGTCTGGAGCGTAGCAGCATAAACGTCGAATCTCTTTTTCGCGCGGACTATGAGACTTGCTCGGCGTTCCCGGACGAGCCTTCGCCGGTCGAAAAGTTGTCGCAATTCAGCTTCGGTTGCTAGTTGCGCCTCGAAGCGCTTGAGAAATTCGTCCGTGCGAACCCAGACACCTCTTCTTCCGTTCAAAAAATGTGGGGCCGTTTCGCTCTCTGCAACGTAAATCACATAACAAACGTTTCCGTTGCTGGCGGGCACGGGAATCGGACCTGATACTTCAACGTAGAAAGGTGGGCTCACTGCTGACGAGCACCAATCGACAACCTTCTGCTTGTAACCCGCCTCGACGTCAACACCGGGTAGCCCCGTGATGCGGCCATCCTTGGCCGCTTCCGCGCCAATGACCATGAAGCCGCCGAGCGTATTCGCGAACGAGGAGAGCTTTTTCAGCGTGTCCTCCTTGTTTGGGACGTTAAGCTTGAATTCCAAGCGGAGGTTTTCGACAGCCCTGTCGGTTACTAGCGTTTGGAGATTTCCAGTGTTGAGTTGAGACAACGGCTTCGCGTAGAAAGACAAGCTCACCTCGTTTCTTGGTGCTACTGTGCTATTCGCTATGCAGAATGTGCGCCATGGTCCCCCCTCCCTTAACTGAAACTTAGCCGCCAAGTTTATGTCATGTCAAAGAAATTCTCGTTCGAAGGCCGCGCGCATTTGTCCGAGTTCTGTCCGAGAACGCCAGACAAAACGGCGGGTGGCCGCCCCTTAATTCCGAAAAGCGCCTTTGGGTGGGCCAGCCTTGCGGGTTTTGCCTGCCTGCCGCAGGCAGGCATCTCCGCCCCATCCCGCTGCCCTCGCGGGATGAACGGTGGGGCTCCTTTTCGCTAGCCTCTTTTTTTACGGATTTGCCGGTCGTTTCAGTCAGGGCAGGGAAGGGCGGAGCTTGCCGGAGGCGAGGGCGTCGAGGGCGCGAAGGCGGGCGGCGAGTTCGGCGGCGGTCAGGCGACGTTCGCGGTAGAGGCGGCGGAGAAAATCGGCGGCGGCGGTTTCGCCTTTCTGGCGGGTGGCTGGGCCTCGATCCGCAAGACCGCCTCTGTGTGGCCTACCCTTTCGGGTTTGGTTTATGAAAGGGTAGGGTCTTTCTCTTGCCCCTTCCTCGTTTTTCTTTTCTAATTTTTCTAGTTAGGCGGGCCGACCCGCTTTTCCGTCTTCGAGACGATTTGCGACGCGGATGTTCTTCAGCCAGGTGGGAAAGGAGGACCGGCGAGCGGTCGGGAAACTGGGCAACGATGTGCACCTGGCCACCCATGGCTTTGACGGTTTTTCGCAGCGTGGAGAGCAGCAGGTCGCTGCGTTTTTCAAGCCGAGAGACGCTGTCTTGGGTGATCCCGAGAGTCTTGGCAACGCGAGTCTGCGTAAGCTTGCGGGCCTTTCGCAGGTCGCGCAAGCTCATTTCCTCGGCAATGAGTTCAGCCGCACGGTCCTCGACCTTCTTTCGCTCGGCTCGGCTCAGTTTCCGAATTATTTCATTCACATTTACGGGCATGCCTACATCCCCTTTCCAATCCGGGCAAGATGCGCGTCAAAACGCTCGTCTGCCTTCCGTATCAGTTCACGGTAGAAGCGCTTTTCGCTCCCACCCGATTTGTCGCCCGCGACAAGTAAAATCGCCTTACGCCTGGGATCAAAGGCGAAGGCCACTCGCCATTCGCCACCTGCCGCGCTGAATCGCAATTCCTTCATGTTGGCCTGGCGCGAGCCGTTGAGCGTATCAACGCGGGGCCGGCCTAATTGTGGCCCGAACTCCTGCAGCACGCGGGCCAACGCGAGAACCTCTCTGCGGACATCTTGGTTGAGCGCGTCAAATTCCCGTTTAAACTCATCGGCAATCTCGACGGCCCATTTCACGCCGACAGTATGGCACAGAATCCATATGATGTCTACTACATGTCTAGTGGTGAACGGGTCAGGGCGGGTGGCCGGGCCTTAATTCCGAAAAACGCCTCTGGGTGGCCCATCCTTGCGGGTTTTGCAAGGGTGGGGTCTTTCTCTTGCTGTTTTCCAATTTTCAATTTCTATTTTCTAGTTGGCCGCTGGACTCTTCCTGATTGTTTGTTTCTTGCGACCACTCCCAACATTCCCCTTCACTCTCACGCCGTCTTCAGGGGGCAGCCGCAAAAGGGTTCTCGATGCGAAGTCCGGCAATCTTCTGCCCCGGGTTCAAATCTTCCGAGAGGAGACGCGTCGCGCCGCTCTTGGCTGCGGCGGCGACGATAAGGGCATCCCAGAAGCCGATCCGAGATTCGTCTTCCATGCGGAATGCCACCGCAAGCTCGGCTGGAGTGGTTTCCACGCACCAGATGGAGTAACTGCTGACAACGAGGCGGGCCGCCTCCTTTGGCAGGGGAGAGCGGATCTTGCGGGTTACGTTCACGTAGAATTCCTGTAAGACCTGCATACTCAGAACTCCAGTGCGTGCGGTCCAAAGCTCACGCAGAATGTTTTTGGCGGTGGTATGCTTCGATTTTCCGTCCACATCGTGGGCGTAAATCAGCACATTGGTATCGACAAAGGTTCTACCGTTCATGTAATTCTTCTCGGCTGGCAGGCGCACCGCCGCCCAAGTGAAAACCTTCGTCGAGGAGCGCCACCGCTTGGCGCTCGGCGCGTTCGTAGGCTTCTTCCTCCCCCACCAGGATTTCAATCTGCTGCGCCAGCAATCCACTAATGGAGGTGTCCCGCCGGGCCGCGACGATCTTGGCTTTACGAATCGTTTGGCGGTCCAAGCTGATGGTAAGGTTTTGTTTCATAGCATCCCCTCCCAATGAGAGGCACGTACTCCACGTGCAGCACGTATGATATGTATACCACGTATGATACGTATGGGCAAGAAGGGGGAAGCCCGCGGTTAGCTGAGCGAAGGGCGGAGCTTGCCAGTGGCGAGGTCTTCCAGGGCGCGGAGGCGGGCGGCGAGTTCGGCGGCGTTCAACTGGCCCTCGCGGTAGAGGCGGCGGAGAAAATCGCCGGCGGCCCTTTCTCCTTTCTGCGAGTTGCATTCGATGCAACTCGAAACCAGGTTGCGGTAGGAATTGCACCCCATCTTCACCCGCGGCACGACGTGGTCCAGGCACTGCACCGCCGTCGAGGTCCGGCGCAAACAGTAGAAGCATTGGCCGCGCTCGCGCGCGTGGATGGCCTTTCGCAGCGTCGTGTTCTGCAGAAAGCCTGCCTCCTCGATGTTAATCGCCGCGCCGGCGCCCGCCTCGTCTTCCCCGCCGGCACGGCTCTCGATGCCATTCAGCCTCTCAGGGCGAATCTCCTCGGGCAGCCGCACCTCGACCACGTGCCCCGCTTTGCTCCGTTGGACCAAGCGCATAGCGCCTTGGGCCACGAGTCGGCGCACCGCCTCGCGCACCGGTCCCGTGGATAGCCGGATATTGCGCGCCAGCCATCGAATCGAAAAGCGGAGGCGGAGTTTCCCTTCCAGGCGGCTATGCCGCAGGAGGTGCGCATAGACGGTGCGCTCGATGACCGACAGGCGCAGCCGCGGCGCGAGCAGGTCTTCCAATTGTTTCCAGACAAGTTCGGCGTTCGGTTTTTTGTTTTTCATGGTTTTTCTTTCAGGTCGGGATATTGGGGAAAAAGAAAAAAAAAAGGGGCACGATATCGAAGATTCCGGGCAGCAGCCGGAATATCGTGCCCCTATTTGGCGCGACCAGGGCAAGTGCCCGGCGCGGCGTCTTCACCGATTGTGCGGGCGCAGTAGCACAGGCACTCTTGCCTGTGCAGTTCGCTCCGCTGCGCGGAGCTGTAGGGGCGTGCTTCAGCGCGCCCTCCTCCCGAACGTGCGGGCACCTTGTAGTGGCGCAGCTTGCTGCGTCACTCGTCCGGAAAACTCTTGAGCTCATTGAAGAATGTTTTTGGTTGTCATTCCGAGCGAAGCGAGGAATCTGCTTTTTTCTTTGCTTTTGTAGGGACACCCGGGAAAACGCGAAGCTAACGGCTAAAGCGAGAGGGATCCGGAGCAGGCCACCCGCAAAAAGAAAAAGGGCGAAACTGTGGTCGAGCCGCAGTTTCACCCAAAGTTATTATACCAGAACTAAAACACTTTGCAAGTGCTATTTTCAGGAAATTCTATACAGCCTGGGCCGCGGAACACGAATCACGCGGCGTCTTGCCCCGACCGCTCGCAGGGCCTAAACTGGAATCAATGATTCCGGCGAGCTTCCAAATTCGCGATTTGACGATCCGCCCGGCAGCGGTGCTGGCCCCCATGGCCGGCGTTACGGATACGCTCTTCCGCCGCGTGATTCGCGGCCTCGGCGGCTGCGGCCTGCTCATGACGGAGTTCACCAGCTCCGAGGGCATCACCCGCAGCGCGAAGAAAACGCTTCGCTATCTTTATTTTCAGGAAGACGAGCATCCCATCACCGCGCAGCTTTTCGGCGCGAATCCCGCGATCATGGCGGAAGCCGCGAGAATGGTCGAAGACCTCGGCTACGACGCCGTGGACATCAATCTCGGCTGCCCCGCCAAGAAAGTCGTCAAGTGCGGCGGCTCCGGCCTCCTTCGCGACCTGCCGCTCCTCGAACAAATTTTTCGCTCCGTGCGCGCCGCGGTAAGAATTCCGCTGACCATCAAACTACGCGCTGGCTGGGACGAGAACTCTATTGTTGCCGTCGACGTCGCCAAAATGGCGGAGAGTGTCGGCGTCGAAGCCGTTGCTGTTCACCCGCGTACCCGCACGCAGGGCTACACCGGCGCCGCCGACTGGAGCATCATCGCCGCCGTCAAGCATGCCGTGAAAATTCCCGTCATCGGCAATGGCGACATCAACCATCCCGAAGACGCCGCGCGCATGGTCAGTGAAACCGGCTGTGACGCCGTGATGATCGGCCGCGCCGCCGCCACCAATCCGTGGATTTTTTCGCAGATGCAGCAATACGCGCAAACCGGCCGCTACGACACTCCGACGGAGGCCGCCCGTCACCGTTTACTGATTGACTACTACAGCCAGATTAATGCTGCGGACTTGCCCGATGGTGTAGGCAAAATGAAGCAGTTCGCTTGCTGGTTTACTCATGGCGTGGGGAACGGCAGCGAGCTTCGCCGAATCGTACACGCGGCGCGAACGCCCAGCGAGGTCCTCGAAAGCGTGGAACGCTTTTTTGAGGGCCGAGCCGCCGCGGTCGCCCGTCTTACGGGCGCGCAAGAAGAAGTCGACCGCTCTGCGGTCACCAGAAATGAGGACCCAGCCCATGGTCCCGTCCAGGAGCACGTCCGTCTCGAGCCAACGCTCGGAACGTAGAATTTCCGTTCGCCTGCCGATGCGCGTCCGCGGCCGCGATTCGCGCGGCGTTCCCTTCGAAGAAGAAACTGCCAGCGAGAATCTTTGCCGCAACGGCGCCGCGTTCGTCACTCGTTTCGACGTCGCCATCGGCTCCGATCTCGAAATCCGCATTCCCCCCTCGCATCTCGCGCTGCGGCGCGGCGAAACGGACTTCGCCACGCAGGGCCGCGTCGTCCATGTCGGCGATCGCCACTCGCAGGGCGAGAAGCTCGTCGGTGTGCAGTTCACCGGTCCGCGCTTCCAGCGCGTCTTCCGTTCCGAATCCGCCGCCTAATCATTCTTTGTAGTGCGTTGACTTTACGGGTGCACGGACGTAAACCTGCTTCTAAGCCGGACGCTGGGATCAACTTCGGTCTGCTGGCGGGGACTATTCAGGCGTCGTTATCATCGATTTCGTCTCGAAGTCCGCATCGACGATCGATTTTCCGCACGAAAATGGAGCGGGTCTCTGAGGCTTTGCAATTCCCGGTAATAATAAAGTGAAGTGGGGCGTTTTCCGTTGAACCTCAGCTTCTTTAGAAGCTCTATTTCTTCCTTGGTGGCCGTTCCGCTGAGGGAACGATCCTTAAGGAATTCTTTGAACCCCGGCTCTACCTCTGCTTGGTCAGGTCCCGTCTCAACAAACGCAAATCTCCTGGGATCCCCCGAGGCTATTCTCCGATTTAAAACAATCTCCATACCAAAGGTGGTTAAATCGACGTCCCAGGATTCAATCAGTGGGTCCAGGAAGGAAACACAGTTTTCAGGCGACAAGCTGAAGACGTCCGTGTCCAGGAACTCGAGGAGGGTAACCCGCATTTGTTCATAGCTTCGGCCGGCGAGTCGAGCCACCAAGTGGACCCAGTTTTCACTGTTCAATTCTTCTTTGGCGACCTTCTTGATCACGTCCAAAAGCTTTTGTGTGACGAGGCGTTCGAGTTCACCGAAGGGCTGCTTCTCAAAAATCGCCCGTATTTGTTTTCCTTTGGCGGGTACGCACTTACGGACAATCAATTCTCGAATTTCTCTGAACATGGGCGCGGGCGGGCCCGCCAAATCTCTCTTCAATTCTTCTCTGCGCTGGAGCTCAGCCAGCTTGGAAAGTCTATCGCTCGGAAGCTTCAAAAACTTCGCCATTTTCTCATAAACATCCGTTCGGTCAGGCGCCGGGGGCAATTTCTTGCGAGTCATCAGCTGCGAAATATAGGACTCCGTAACTTCGGCCGCAGTCGCTAGATCTTTCTGCTCAAGCCCCAATTCTTCCAGTCGTCGTTTAATCACCAGGCAAACGTCCACAGTGCCCTCCACTCGGCTTAACGAGGCGGGTTAACCACAGAAAATAATCTCAGATTCCACTTGACACGTCAAGTTAATTAACCTACAGTGGTTAAGCAGACTGATGGGGCCATCCGGTAATCTAAACTAAATTGAGTTATCTGAAATTGCCCTTGGCCAAGACAACCAAGGAGGTTGCCATGAACACAGTTACACGTTGGGACCAGTCCCGCGTTTTGACACCTTTGCAAGAACAAGTCATCCGTCTGTTCGAGGACAATGCTACTCGGGACCGCTCGGGTCATGCCGACCTGGCAACCTGGGTGCCGCCAGTGGATATATACGAAACCGAGAACGAATTGGTGATAAAGGCCGACCTGCCGGATCTCGAAGACAAGGACATTGACGTACGCGTCGAAAACAATTCGTTGACCATCCGCGGAGAGCGGAAGTTCGAGAAGGACGTCAACGAGGACAATTATCTCCGAGTTGAACGCGCCTATGGCCCGTTCACGCGGAGCTTCTCCCTGCCGAACACAGTCAGCTCCGAGAGCATTCGGGCCGAGTATCGCAATGGGGTCTTGAGCCTGCATATGGCGAAGCGTGAGGAGTCTAAGCCGAAGCAGATAAAGATCAGCGTCTCCGCGAATGGCAAGTAATCCACATCTCACATACGGAGGCCGGTCGGCGCTCCGGCCCCGTCCTGACAACCAAGGAGGTTGCAATGATTGGACTCAGAGAACCATCGGGAGAAGAGATCGCTCGCCGGGCTCATGAGCTGTATCTTCAACGCGGCGGCGAACACGGGAAAGATGTCGAGGACTGGGTTAGAGCCGAAAAAGAGCTGAGCGACGAACCTGTCGCAGGACCAGCGAAAACGAGGGTCGCCCAAGCCGTTCGTAACGCGTCTAATTGATCGATCCGCCATGAGTAAACATCTTGTCTCGCGAGTGCCACGAGCGAGACAACGGATCCCACGGCTTGACGGCCAGGTTTTTCCTATCAGCCAAGACCGGAGAGATCTTTCGTTCGGAGGGCGCGGGCCAGTCCGCCCCCTCACTTGTCCGGCGAAGGGGAAACGGAGAAACGAGGTTGCCAATGGTCAAAATGAAACAGTGGGTTCCCATTGACGGAACTCGATGGAGAAACGAGTTTGTCAATGATCACGAAAGTCGTGGAGCGTGTATCCATTGCGGCGTTGCTCATGACGGTGTCATGGCGCCCCTTCGCGAGTTACCAAATACCCCTGGACTTGATAGTTTGTTAGGGCGCCGTCTTGGGGGTCCTGGCTTTCTTCTTCATCAAACACGAAATGGTATTTGTTCACAATATATGCGCATCAGGATGCCCTGCAAACGATTCTCCGCCCGCTTAACTTCCGCTGATTAACTATGGAAAATAACCTTAGATTCTACTTGACACGTCAAGTTAATTAACCTATTATGGTTAACGGACTGAGGGAGGCTTCAGAATATCTGAACCAATCGCGGTTATCTGAATCGCACCCTTGGCATCGAGAACCAAGGAGAGTGTCATGTTTGCACGCAAAGTATCGATGCACTTGAAGGTTAACGGCGGAGTGGAATTCAAGAAAAAAATTGAGGGCGAAGTTATTCCGCTGCTGCGCAAGCAGGCGGGGTTCCTCGACGAAATCACCTTCCTATATCCAAGCGGCAAGGAAGTTCATGCCTTCAGTCTGTGGCAGACCGCGGAACATGCGGAGGCGTACAACCGTGGAACGTATCCAGAGGTGACGAAGATCCTGGCGTCCGTGGTTGAAGGTACGCCTCGGGTGCAGACGTACGAAGTCCTCAATTCAACGACCCAAAAGACCGTCGCCGCTGTGGCCGCCTGAAGCCGATAGGTCTCGTCGTTATGTGGGGGCGGACCAGGTCCGCCCCCTGCGCGAGAAATACGCCTAAGGATTTCCAGAGCCGCCCATCGCCATGCCGATGGAGCGAAGGGCCATGGAACGTAAGAAACCAAGGAGAACCTCATGTTTGTACGCAAAGTGACCATGCTTCTAAAACCGAACAGCATTGCGAAATTCAGCCTCTTGATGGAACAAGAAGTCATTCCCATGCTACGCAAGCAAAACGGATTCCAGGACGAACTTACCTTCTTTGCGCCCAGCGAGGATGGTGTAACGGGAATCAGTTTGTGGGACAAGGCAGCGAACGCGGAAGCCTATAGCCGGGGAACGTATCCGGCAGTACTGAAAAAGCTGGCAACACTCATCGAAGGAACTCCCAAAGTCGATACCTACGAGGTTCTGAATTCAACTTTTCACAAGATCGCCGCTCCCATAGCTGCATAAGGGCTAGATATTATTTCGTTACCGGGCAAGCCCAGTCTGCCCCATTATTTACGAATCGACTAGGCACGGAGGAATGTATGTACTTACTGGCATGGATTTTGGTTGGGGCGGCCGTTGGGTGGGGATCAGGAAGAGTTTTTCAGGGTAATGGCTATGGTCCGTTTATGGACACGCTCATGGGTGTTGGTGGCGCCGTAGCGGGCGGATTCCTGATGCGCTCCGCGGGCTTTGGCGGCTACGGTGGAGCGATCGTTACAACCACGGTGGCCATGATTGGGGCAGTGCTTCTGACTGTGCTTACTGCTTACGTG
>Ga0209180_10000284_pt1 | contig 22782 bp, 24 predicted proteins | sample CZO8metaG_3_FD_188355 | JGI IMG/M metagenome (GOLD analysis project Ga0209180, IMG submission 188355) | Vadose zone soil microbial communities from the Eel River Critical Zone Observatory, Northern California, USA - CZOApr15con2H2.8 metaG... | ecosystem: Environmental > Terrestrial > Soil >...
CCACGCAAATTACGCTGAGTGCCGGAATCGTCGAGGCGGTAGCCAAGCACGAGTACGACAACGAAGATATCGTGACGGATTTGATCAACCGCGCGGAGTTTTCCGTCGAAGAAGCGCGGAAGCGCGGCGGGGACACCGTGGTCGCGCTGGAGACGCCAAAGCTCTGAAATATAGGCCCGATTAATAAACCTTAAAAGAAAAATATGAGACAGATGGGAGCGAGCGCGTTCAAGGTGCGCTGCCTAACAGTGATCAAGGGAATCCAGGCAACTGGTGAGCCAGTCGTCGTTACCAAACGCCGAGCGCCAGTGGTGAAGGTAGTTCCAGCAGTTCGGGAAAACAGCGAGCTCTTCTGATTCATGGCCGGGGAATTCAAAGTCATCGGAGATACTGAGCCGCCGGTCGTGCCGCTAAAGCACTGGGAGATACTGCAGAAGTGGTCTTGTTCGACACGCACGTTCTGATCTGGCTAGCCAGTCATCCCGCAACGCGCATTTCGATCTACTGAAATTGGGCGGTAAACTGTCATCGGAGATCTCCCGAAAGCGAGGAACGTATGTTTCCAACGGATGTGGTGATTGTGGCGGGAGCGCGCACGCCGATGGCGCGCTATACCGGAGCGTTTTCGGACGTGAGCGCCATTGAGCTGGCGGCGCATGCTTCGAAAGAGGCGATTCGGCGCTCTGGCGTCGATCCGGGAGAGTTTGATCACGCGATTTTCGGCAATGTGATGCAGACGAGCGCGGATGCAATTTACGGAGCGCGGCACGTAGGTTTGAAGGCCGGGCTGAAAATCGAAACGCCGGCAGTGACGGTGAACCGGCTGTGCGGCTCCGGAATCGAAGCGATCGCGCAGGCGGCGCAGCGGCTGCTTCTCGGCGAAGCGACGATGGTGCTCGCGGGCGGAACGGAGAACATGACGCAGGCGCCGTTTGTGATTCGCGGGGCGCGCAATGGTCTGAAGCTGGGCGGCGGGGCGCTTGAAGATTCGCTTATGGCCGGGCTGACCGACACGTATTGCGGCTTGCCCATGGCGCTGACGGCAGAAAAGCTGGCGGAGCAGCATAATATTTCACGCAAGGATGCCGATGCGTATGCGTTGCGCAGTCAGCAGGCGGCGGAGGCGGCCTACAAAGCTTGCCGGATCAAGGAAGAGCTTGTGCCAGTGGAAGTGAAGCAGGGAAAGAAATCAATCGTGGTGAGCGAAGACGATCATCGGCGACCCGACACGACGATGGAAATTCTGGAAAAGCTGCCGCCGTCGTTCAAGAAGGATGGAATTGTGACCGCGGGAAATGCCAGCGGAATCGTCGATGGCGGAGCGGCGGTGGTGGTGACGCGAGAAAAAACCGCGAAAGAGCGGGGATTGAAACCTGTTGGGCGCATCGTGTCGTGGGCCGTCGCGGGAGTTGATCCCAGCATCATGGGGATCGGGCCGGTGCCCTCGTCGCAGAAAGCGCTGAAGCTGGCGGGCTTAAAGCTGGAGCAGATGGATCGCGTGGAAGTGAACGAAGCATTTGCGGCGCAATATCTCGCGGTCGAAAAAGTGTTGGGGCTGAAGCGCGACAAAACGAATGTGAACGGCGGAGCGATTGCGCTCGGGCATCCGCTGGGGGCTTCGGGAACACGGCTGGTGATTACCATCTTGAACGAGTTGCGGCGAAATGGGTTGCGCTACGGATTGGCGACGGCGTGCATCGGCGGAGGGCAGGGAATTGCGATGATTGTCGAGGCAATGAAATAGATTAGGTAAATGACGTATAGGAAGTAAAGGAAGTTCGTCTCTGGTAGACTTTGGGCGCATGCGAAGTGGCGCGATTTATCGTACACCTGGGGTTCGCAAAGTTTTTATGGCTCCTCCTGCCGGCGTAGCGGGCGGGATTTCCAAGAGGAAAAAATGGCGATTCAAAAAGTGGGAGTCGTAGGGTGTGGCCTGATGGGCTCAGGGATCGCGCAGGTTTGCGCGGCGTCGGGATTTGCGACCGTGGTGAGAGAAGTCAGCGGGGAATTGTTGGACAAGGGCCTCAAGAGCATCGACAAAAACCTGAATCGGCTCGCGGAGAAAGGCGCGATTACGGAAGCGGTGAAGGGAGAAATCCAAGGGCGGCTGAAGGGCACTACGGTCATCGAAGACCTCAAGAATTGCGACGTGATCATCGAGGCGATCATCGAGCAGCTTCCGGCGAAGCGTGAACTCTTTGGGGCGCTGGATGCGATTTGCCCGCCAACGACAATTTTCGCGAGCAATACGTCTTCGCTGACGATCACGGAAATCGCGACGGTCACAAAGAGGCCGCAGCGATTCGTGGGCCTGCACTTCTTCAATCCCGTTCCGGTGATGAAACTGGTCGAGGTGGTGCGAACGATCGCGACGGATCCTGCGGTTTACGAAGAAATGGTGGCGTTCGGAGCGAAGCTGGGGAAGACACCGGTGCGGGCGCACGACGGAACGGGCTTCATCGTCAACCGCCTGCTTGTGCCGTATCTACTGGATGCGATTCGCGCGCTGGAAGAAGGCGTGGGATCCATCGAAGACATCGATAATTCGATGAAGCTGGGCTGCGGCCACCCGATGGGGCCGCTGACACTGCTGGATTTCGTGGGCCTCGATACGACCTATTACATTTCGCAGATTATGTTTGAGGAATTTAAGGAGCGGCGATTCGCGGCGCCGCCGCTGCTGAAGCGCATGGTGCTGGCTGGCTGGAACGGACGGAAAGCGGGGCGGGGATTCTACGATTACGCGGATCCGCAGAAACCGAAAGCGATGAAATTCTAGAGGTTTGATGTGGGAGGTTAGAGGTTCGAAGGACATACATGGCTTACGAGAATCTGCTCTATGAAAAGAAAGAGGGAATTGCGTACATTACCTTCAACCGGCCGAAGGTGCTGAATGCGCTGAATCGCAAGACGGTCGAGGAGCTGCATCACGCACTGCTGGACGCGCGCGAGGACGCCAGCGTGCGTGTGCTGATCTTGACCGGGGCGGGCGAAAAATCGTTCGTGGCCGGAGCCGATATCGGCGAACTGGCGCAACAGACGCCGGTGAACGGCAAGGAATTTTCGCTTTATGGCCAGAGCGTTTTTCATTTATTGGAGACCATGGGGAAGCCGTCGATCTGCGCGATCAATGGGTTCGCGCTCGGCGGGGGCTGCGAGCTGGCGCTTTCCTGCACAATTCGAATCGCGAGCAAGACAGCGAAACTCGGACAGCCGGAAGTGAAACTCGGCATCCTTCCGGGCTACGGTGGAACGCAGCGGCTGGCACGGCTTTGCGGGAAGGGCCTAGCGCAGGAACTGTGCCTGACCGGCGAAATGATCACGGCGGAAGAGGCACAGCGAATCGGCCTGGTGAATCACGTCCACGAACCGGCGGAACTGATTCCCGCGGCAGAAGCGATGGCCAAGAAAATCATGGCCAACGGGCCGCTGGCCGTGAAGTACGCCATGGAAGCGATCGAACGTGGCGTGGAAATGCCGCAAGAAGAAGGGCTTTTTCTTGAGGCGACGCTTTTTGGACTGGCGTGCGCGACGGAAGACATGCGAGAAGGCACGAAGGCGTTTCTGGAGAAGAGACCATCGCAGTTCAAAGGGCGGTAAGAAGTAAATGAGGTAAAGGAAGTAAAGGAACGGAAAAAGGAACGGCGCAAATCAACGATGGAAGAGAAACTCCAGCCCGGCAAGATCGAAGGAGGACTGAGCACAGCGGGATTGCGCTTCGGCATTGTGGTCAGCCGATTCAACAGCTTCATCACCGAGCGGCTTCTTTCGGCGGCGGTAGACGCGCTGGAACGCGCCGGTGCGAGAAGCAACGACGTGGACGTGGTGTATGTTCCTGGCTCATTCGAATTGCCGCTTGCGGCGAAAAAACTGGCCGCGACCGAGAAGTACGATGCACTGATTGCCATCGGCTGCATCCTGCGCGGCGAAACGGCACATTACGATTACGTTTGCTCGGAAACTTCACGCGGCTTGCAGCTTGCACAGATGGATAGCGGCCTGCCGATCGCGTTTTGCGTGCTGACCTGCGACACATTGGAGCAGGCCATCAATCGCGCCGGGCTCAAGGGCGGGAACAAGGGATTCGAAGCGGGGCTCGCCGCGATTGAAATGGCTCATTTGTCACGCAAGCTTCGCGCCGCCAATTCCAAGCCGGCTTCCACCGCAAAGCCGCGGCGCAAGTAACGTGTCGCTGCGGACCAAAGCCCGGGAGTTTGCCATGCAGATGCTCTTCCAGTGGGACATGAGCCAACAGGATTTCACCAAGCTGGAAGCGAAATTTTGGAAGAGCGCCAAGGCGGCGGACAAGACGCGCGCGTTTGCCAACAAGCTCTTTGAAGGCGCGGCGAAAGAGGTGACTGCGCTTGACGAGATCATCGTCAAACATTGTGAAAACTGGCGCTTCGAACGGCTTGCCGCCATCGATCGCGCCATTTTGCGATTGGCGATTCACGAAATGAGCGGTTCGGACACGCCCCCAAAGGTGGTCCTGAACGAAGCTGTCGAGATGGCGAAGAAATTCTCCTCCGAGGACGCTGGGGCGTTTGTGAATGGCGTCCTCGACACAGTCCATAAGTCATTGAATACAAAGTAGTTAGATTGAGTTTGCGATTCCGCCAGGCGGTCAATAACGACCTGGACTCTTTCCAAGAAACTTTCTGCCCCTCGCTGTGTTTTATCTGCAGAATCCGGAACAGGTCACGGAAAGCAAACTTGAGGAGAGAAAACGATGAACGCGGAAAAACTCATTCGACGAAGTGCGATTGGACTCGCGTTTGCCGGTCTGCTGGCCGGAGGCGCGTATGCCCAGAGCCCGGACCCGACCCCGACTCCGCAACAGCAGGATATTCAGAACGACAAGAAAGACATTCGAAGCGACAAGAAAGATCTGGCCAAGGATCGCGCGGACCGCAACGCCGATCAACGCGATATCAACAAGGATAAGCGCGATCTAACCAAGGATCGTGCCGACCGGAACAAGGACCAGCGGGACATCAACCACGATCGCCGCGATTTGAACAAGGACCGCGCCGACCGCAATGCCGACCAGCGCGACATCAACCGCGACAAGGCGCAGCTTGCGCGTGATGACAAGCAGTTCGGTGCCAACAGCGCCCAGGCTCAGGCTGACCGCAAGGATCTTCGGGCGGACCGCGCCGACCGCAACGCCGACCAGCGGGATATCAATCACGATCGCCGCGATCTGAACAAGGACCGCGCGGACCGCAATGCCGATCAGAGCGACATCAACCACGATAAGGCCGACCTGGCCAAGGACCGCAAGGATCGCAACCAAGACCAGAAAGACATCAACAAGGACAAGAAAGACCTGCACAAGGACCGCAAAGACCTGCGGAAGGATCGCAGGGGACACAAGTAAGCTTTCGCTTCGCTGATAAAAAGGGCCGCGCGTGGAGAGCGCGCGGCCTTTTTATTTGTGGGCGATGATTTGCCTCAAACGCGAATGGTTCCTTCGAACACTTTCACGGCAGCGCCGCTTACGCGCGGGACGAGTTTTTTTTCAGTCTGGCTGACTTCGACTTCGATATGGCTCGGGCGGCCCATTTCCGCGCCTTGAAGAATGCTCAATGTGTGAGCTGGCGCCAATTTTCCGTGCCGCACGAGGTACGCGCCTAGCGAACCTGCGGCGGAGCCCGTTGCGGCGTCCTCATACAATTCCCACGGCAGCATACCGCGGGAAAAGGCTTTGCCGTTTCCGCCGAGCGCGAAGCAGTAAGCCATGGTGGCGTTCTTGCCCTGAAGGCGCCCCAGCTCGATCATGTTCATGGCGATTTTGCCCAGCGCGGCGCGATTGCGCAGCGGCACCATCATATTGAAGATCCCGGTGGAAACAAACTCCGGCTCAAGCTCAGGGTCGAAATCTTTTGCCGAAATTCCCAGGGCTGATGCAAGTTTCTTCTTGCTGATTTTCGCGGGCCTGAAAACTGCTTCTTTCTGCGTCATGGTGACGCGCTGCGGACGGCCGTCTTTGAAGCGGATTTCCACCGGCAGGACGCCCGCTCCGGTTTGTTGCCGGATGTGGACGCCGCCCTCCTGAGCGGGAACAACGCCCAGTTCCGCCAGCAAGAACCAGGTTCCAATCACGGGATGTCCAGCGAGCTTGAGCTCTTCCTTCGTCGTGAAGATGCGCAGCCGCGCGAGCGCTTCCTCTTCCGTCGGTTTCTGCACAAAGACGGTCTCCGCAAGATTCATTTCGCGCGCGATGGCCAGCATCTCGTCGTCGGAGAGTCCGTCGCCGTCGGTGATCACCGCGAGCGGGTTGCCTTCGAAGCGCGTAGTGGTGAAAACATCGAGTGTGTAAAAGCGGTGTTCCATGACCATTTGCAAATCGCCGCGAGAGCAGGTTTTCCGGTTCAGATGCGCTCGAGCTGGGCGACCGTCCTTTCATTGGTGACGTTCCCGGTGTTTAAGGTGGATTTCGGTTCGATCAAGACGATGTGGACTTCCTCGTCGGCGACCGGACAGTGCTCGACGCCACGGGGCACGACGACGAATTCACCTTCATTCACGATGGCTTCGTGGCCGCGGAACTTCATCCGCAGCGCGCCTTTCACGACGAGAAACATCTCGTCTTCGTTCTCATGATGATGCCAGATGAATTCGCCTTTGAGCTTGACGGCTTTGACGTGGCAGTCATTCACTTCACCGATGATGCGCGGGTTCCAGTAGTCGGGGAAGAGGCCGAATTTCTCTTTCAGATTGACGGTTTTCATGATGCCACCTATAAATTGTGAACCATCTGCGTAACCGTTTCGAGGACGCGGCGCGTTGTCTCGGGCTTCGTCGTTTCCGAGTATACGCGCAAAAGGTTTTCCGTCCCCGAAGCGCGGACCATCACCCAGCCTGCTTCGCTGAGATAGACTTTAATGCCGTCCATATCTTCCCGGCGCACCACCGGAAAATCGAGGATGCGGCTCAGCTTGCCATCCGAAAAATAAGCAATGGCTTTTTCTTTTTGGCCGGGCTTTAGGTCGAGATCGATACGGCCGTAGTGATACTCGCCGAATTCGGCGTGAAGCGCAGCGAGCAATTCGCCAAGAGATTTGCCGTGCCAAGCCATCAATTCGGCGAGGAACAGCGCCGAAACTGTGGCGTCACGCTCGGGAAGGTAGAGGCTGGTGCCGATGCCTCCGCTTTCTTCGCCGCCGATGAGAATGTTTTGCTCGAGCATCAGCTCGCAGATATATTTGAAACCGATGGGCACTTCGTGAAGTTTCCGCCCGAATTTCGCGGCCAGCCTGTCAATGAGTTTCGTGACCGAGAACGTTTTTGCGATGTCTCCCGAGAGGCTGCGCGTTCCGGCAAGGTGCCAGACGAGGAGTGCCAAAATCTGGTGGGGATTGACGAAAACGCCGTCGCGGTCGACAGCGCCGATGCGGTCCCCATCCCCGTCGGCGCAGAAACCGGCGTGGTACTTGCCGGCTCGCACGGCCTGGCGCAGCGCTTCGATGTGCGGCTCGATCGGTTCCGGATGCACGCCGCCGAAACGCGGATCGCGCGTGCCGCGGATTTCGTTGCAGGTAATTCCGTTGCGTTTGAAAAGCTCGGGCAATAAACCAGCTGCAGAGCCGTGCATGGGGTCGAACACGAAGCGGAGTTTCGCGCCACGTATTCTTTTCCAGTCCACCAGTTTTTCGAGCGCGTCGAGGTATGGAGCGCGGGGCTCAAGGGAGTGGATCAAATCCTTGCGCGGTGGGAGGGGCGGCAGCCCTTTACCTGCTACGGTTTCCAGTTCTTTTTCAATCTGCGCAACGATGGAAGGCAACGCGCTGCTGCCGTAGCTGGCCTTGTACTTGATGCCGTTCCAGCGGTAGGGATTGTGGCTCGCGGTAATGACGATGCCACCGGCGGCCTTCCGATGCCGCACCAAATAGGAAATCGCGGGCGTCGGGCAGGGCTTGTCCGCCAACCAAACCGGCGTTCCGCCTGCGCTGATCACTTCGGCGACTGCGGCTGCGATGCGATCCGAAGCGTAACGATGGTCGTAGCCGACCAGCACGCCCTTGCGCGCATCTTCACCGCGCACAACATACCGCGCGATCGCATGGGTGACGATGCGCGCGTTCGCGAACGTAAAATCTTCGGCAATCACGCCGCGCCAGCCGTCGGTTCCAAATTTGATCGAAGTCATGAGCGTAAGAAGGAAGTATACGCGAAGGGATACGTTCTCTAAACAGCCGCATTGGCCTGGGCTATAGCAAGTCTTTCCGGCGCTGTTCTTCGAGCCATTTCACGATTTTTCCGACGTCCTGAGCGCGGTCGCGCGGGCAGATCAGCAGTGCGTCGGGCGTCTCCACGACGACCAGATCGCGCACGCCAATGGCGGCCACGAATTTAGCCGGGCTCCAGAGGAAATTCCCCTCGGCGTCGAGCGCGTAACCGTCTCCGGCAAGCACGTTTTCGCCGGCTTTCTTCGCAAGTAATTCGTAGACGGCGGCCCACGAACCGATATCGCTCCAGCCCACTTCGGCAGGAATCACAAAGACACGCGGCGATCCTGCCGCACGGGTCGCAGGCTCGAGGATGGCGTAATCCACGGAAATATTTTCAAGTTTCGGATAGATGGCGCGGAGCTTGCGGTCGTAACTGCGAGTCCCAATCGATTCAGCGAGCTCTTCGAGTGCCGCATAGGTTTTCGGCAATAAGGCTTTCAGATTCTCCAGAAGGGTGGAAACGCGCCAAAAAAACATTCCGGCGTTCCAGTGATAGTTGCTGGAAGCGATATATTCTTGCGCGAGCTTGAGTTCCGGCTTCTCCGTGAAACGCCGCACCGCAAAAACCGGGAAGCCTTTGGCGGTTATTGTTTCACCCATCCGCTCGACATAACCGAAGCCGGTCTCGGGTCTCGTTGGAGGGATGCCCAGCACCACCATCCTCCCAGGTTCGCGTGCCATATTGAGAGCGGCGGTCACGATCTTCCGATACTTTTCTGCCTGCTCGATGTAGTGATCGGCGGGCAGTACCGCCAGCAGCGCGTCGCCCCGCGCCGCATCCCGCACATGAATTGCCGCCAGTGCGATTGCTGCCGCGGTGTTGCGTCCGAGCGGTTCTGTCAAGACGCGCTTGCGAGCCGCAGCCGGAAGTTGCTTTCGAACTGCTGCAGCCTGCTCCGAATTCGTGACTGTCCAAATGCGCTCCACGGGAATCAGCGGTCGAAGGCGCGCGACGGTTTGCTCCAGCATGGTGTCCTTGCCGACAATGTTCAGGAGCTGCTTCGGCGTGCGCGTGCGGCTGCGCGGCCAGAAGCGCGTGCCGCGCCCGCCGGCGAGGATCACGGCATGAGTGGTGAGCTCTTTCATAGCTTTGCGTGTCCCGCTTTAGTCGAAAACCGTCTTTGCAATCTCCTGCCAAGAATGACCATCACGCTCCAGATTCGCCCGCAGTGCGAGCAGATCCGGTACGTAGGTTCTCAGGATTTTGGTAGGTACCTCGGGGTTCAATGCAAACTTCTCCAAACCGGCGGGGATCAACCAGCATTCACCTTGCTGATATTTAGCCAAATCAGCGCGCCACGCGAAATTCCCACTGCCGGTCAGAATCACGAGGAGCTCAAAATGTTCGGGATTCGAAAGGACTTCAACAGGTGCGACGGCTTTCCAGCGTTCGGTTGCGAAATAACGGCACGCTGTGAGCAGCGATTTGTGGCAGCCATGCGCTCGCAAACGGATCTGTGATGCTTTGCCGCGAATGGGCCGGCCAAATTGAATTACATTAAGGGCCTTTTCAATGTACAGCTCTCGGGGCCTCCCGCGCGCATCGACTCTCCCATAATCGTAAACACGATAGGTCAAGTCCGAATACTCCTGAACCTCGCAAAGCACCATTCCGGGCCCGATGGTGTGCGGCGTTCCCGCAGGGACGAAAAAGCTGTCTCCCGGCTGCACGCGCCAGTGAACGAAGATACTTTCCAGCGTGTGAGTTTCGAGGGCCCTTAAGAATTTCTCCTTGTCTGCCTTTGGTACCAGCCCAATAAGCACGTGCGCTCCGGCTTCCGCGAAGACCGCATGCCACATCTCGGTTTTGCCGCGGCCCCCGGCGGCCTTTTCGTGAACGGAAGCGTAGGCGTCGTCCGGATGCACTTGGATTGACAGCTTATCGTTGGGGAAAATGAACTTGACCAAAAGAGGGAAATTCTCGACTGAGGCTAAACGCGTGCCGCGCCACTCGGCGGGCATTTCGGCCCACGCTTCACCGAGCGTTTTCCCTGCGAAGGGCCCTGAACCGATCCGGCAGTCAACACCAGTAAGCCAGACCTCGCCGATGGGTTCCGGCAAATTTGATTTCTCAGGATAAAGGGGAGCCAGCGAGCGCGCTCCCCAAATGCGGGGAACGAAAGTGGGCTCGATGCGAAAAGGCTCCGGCCTCACGGTTTAGGACGCAGCTTCAGCGCGAGCAAAAAAACGTTCGAGGCGCCGCAGTCCTTCCTCGATTCGTTCAATCGACGTGGCGTAGGAGAGCCGCAGATAGCCTGGCGCGCCGAAGGCTTCACCGGGCACAACGGCCACGTGGACTCTTTCCAGGAGCATTTTGGAAATTTCCGTACACGTTTTCGCCAGCGCCGGCCTGCCCGCGCCATTCGAAAGGTGCGCCGAAATGTCGGGGAAGGCATAGAATGCGCCGCCGGGCCATTCGCAAGTCACACCCGGAATCGCGCGCAGCCCCTCAACAATGCGTTTCCGCCGCTTGGCGTACTCCGCGAGCATTACCGGTACGGTTTCCATCGTTCCGCGCATCGCTTCGAGCGCGGCGTATTGTGCGATCGAAGTTGCATTCGACGTCGACTGACTTTGCAGCTTGATGAGCGCCTGGACCAGCGCCTCCGGGCCAAGCGTGTAGCCGATGCGCCAGCCGGTCATGGCGAAAGTCTTCGAAACCGAGCCGATGATGATCACGCTTTCTTTCGTGCCCGGAGCGCTGGCGATCGAATACGGCCTGTGCGGATCGTAGGTGAAATGTGAATAGCACTCGTCGGCCATCAGCCACACGCTGTGCTTTTTGCAGACCGCCAGGATGCGCTCGAACTCATCCGGCGGCACGACGCCGCCCGTGGGATTACTCGGCGAATTCAGAATCAGCAGCCGCGTTTTCCGCGTGATGGCTTTCTCGATCGCAGAGGCCCTGACGCTGAATCCGTCTCCCGGCCTCGTCTCCACGAACACTGGTGTTCCACCCGCGTACTTCACGATGTCGGGGAAGCTGACCCAATAGGGTGCAGGGATGATGACCTCGTCCCCCTTTTGCACCAAGACGCTCATAACGTTGAAGATGGAATGCTTGCCGCCGACGCTTACAACGCACTCTTTCGGTTCGTAGGCCGAGCCGAGCTCGCGCTTGTGCCACGCGCAGATGGCCTCGCGCAGCGGCATGATGCCGCCCGTCGGCGTATATTTCGATTTGTTCTCCTCGATTGCCTTGATCGCCGCCTTCTTGATGTGGTCCGGCGTCGGAAAGTCCGGCTCGCCGGGGCCGAAGTCGGCGACGTCAACACCGCGCGACTTCAGCTTGTCGGCTTCGGCGATGACCGCCGCCGTCGGCGAAATTTGGATGCGGTTAATGCGGTCCGTGAGTTGCACGCTGGCTCCTTGGGAGAAGTCTATAGTTTTATAGCCGACAGTTCACAGTCAAGGAAAGATAGGACGAATCCTGCATCGGCCCGCTTTGAGCGCCGGCCTCTACCTCAACAGAGAACTGGCAAATGACAACTGAAAACAAAAATCTCATGGCCGGCGATTGCTTCGCTCACGAAACTTTCGCGCGCAGCCTCTGCTCAACCACAGCGGGCACCAGCCCATTCAACGGCCCGCCATGCTGGGCGATCTCCCGCACCAGCTTCGAGCTTAGGTAGCTGTACGGTTCGCCCGGCAGCATGAACACGGTCTCCAGACGCGGCTCGAGTTTGCGGTTCATCAGCGCCATTTGCAATTCGTATTCGTAGTCGGAGATCGCGCGTATGCCCCGCAGAATCACGCCGGCGCCCCGCTTGCGCGCGTAGTCGACGAGCAGGCCTTCGAACACGTCCACTTCCACATCGGACCACCGCTTCGTGACCTCGCGGAGCATTTCCATGCGTTCGGAAAGGGTGAAGAGCGGCTGCTTTTCTGTATTGCGCAACACGGCCACGATCAAGAGATCAAACATCTTCTCGCCCCGTTCAATCAGGTCGAGGTGCCCGTTTGTGACCGGGTCAAACGAGCCCGGGTAGATGGCCACGGATGTTTTCATTGGGGTTTCATCGATACGGCACGCGATTCGCTATTCTAACTCAGGCGGGGAAATCCGCGCCTCGCAAACTTGGCGAGAGGCCAATGTGGACTCCTTCTGTCCGCGCAGGAATCCTCTTCGCAGGAGACTTCGGATATGACACTATGCAAAAGCTGGCGTTGCACCGCAATCAATTCAAAATTGTTTTCATGGTACGGGAGGGTTGTGCGAAAAATGGTTCCGAACGCGCGGCTTCAGGTCATAGGCATACTTGTTCTGGGCGTTTTCTTGCTTCCGACCGTGACCACAGCTCAACAGCTCGCATTGACCCTCATGCCCGTCCCCGCAAGCGTGCAATCCGGGACCGGGAGCCTGCGCGTGGACTCTTCTTTCTCAGTGGCTCTCAGCGGGCATACAGAGCCGCGTCTCGATCGCGCCGTCGCGCGATTTTTGCGGCAACTCGCGCGCCAAACGGCTCTCCCGCTCTCCCTGAAACCGGTCAAGGCGGCGAGGGCGACGCTCGTCGTTCAGACCGATCATGCGAGCAAAGAGATTCAGGAAGTAGGCGAGGACGAATCTTACGTCCTCGAAGTTGGCGCTAACGGCGCAAAACTCACCGCGCCAACGGCTCTCGGCACGTTGCGCGGATTACAGACGTTTCTCCAACTCGTGGACGTTTCTCCCGATGGATTTGCCGCGCCATCGGTCACGATTCAGGACAAGCCGCGTTTCTCGTGGCGCGGTTTGATGATCGATTCCGCCCGCCATTTCATTCCCCTCGAGGTCATAAGGAGAAATCTCGACGGCATGGAAGCAGTAAAAATGAACGTCTTCCACTGGCACCTGTCGGAAAATCAGGGTTTCCGCGTCGAGAGCAAGAAGTTTCCAAAATTGCACGAAATGGGTTCCGATGACCTTTACTACACGCAGGATGAGATGCGTGAGCTGGTCGCGTACGCGCGGGACCGGGGGATTCGCGTGGTGCCGGAATTTGATATGCCGGGACATAGCACGGCATGGTTCGTGGGGCATCCCGAGCTGGCGAGCGGAAAAGGTCCCTACGAAATCGAGCGCAAATGGGGAATCTTCGATGCCGCGATGGATCCAACCAGCGAGAAGGTCTATAAATTTCTCGACGACTTCATCGGAGAGATGGTCCGAATTTTTCCAGACCATTTTTTTCACATTGGCGGCGATGAGGTGAACGGCAAGGAGTGGGAGGCGAATCCCAAGATCCAGGCGTTCATGAAGACGCACGGAATCAAGAACAACCAGGCGTTGCAGGCGCAGTTCAGCGAACGAGTGCAGAAGCTAGTGGTCAAGCATGCGAAAGCCGTGGTCGGCTGGGACGAAGTGCTGGTGCCCGGGGTGCCGAAGGACATTGTGATTCAATCGTGGCGGGGGCAAGCGTCGCTGGCGCAAGCGGCCAAGCAGGGTTACCGCGGAATTCTTTCGAACGGCTACTACCTCGACCTAGGCTGGCCTGCATCGCGGCATTACGCCGTTGATCCAATGGATGGAGCTGCGGGGAGTCTCTCACCCGAAGAAAAACAGCGCATTCTTGGCGGTGAAGCCTGCATGTGGGCGGAGTATGTAAATCCCGAAAACATCGATTCGCGCATCTGGCCGCGGACTGCCGCCATCGCGGAGCGTTTGTGGTCGCCGCAGGAAGTCCGCGATCCTGCTTTCATGTACGCGCGGCTGGACTTCGTCAGCGCGCGGCTGGAATGGCTCGGGCTCGCGCACAGGACGTATTACCACCGGATGCTCCAGCGCATCGCGGGCCCCGCCACGCCTGCCGAATTCGCCGCGTTGCGCACGCTTGCCGATGTCCTCGAACCAGTGAAGGACTATACGCGCTCACAAACCGCTCCTGCGGAGGCCACAAGTCTCACGTCGATGAATCGCGTTGTTGACGCGATTCCACTGGAAAGTGATGCAGGGCGACATTTCGGCGAGTTGGTCGATCAGTTCCTCGCATCAGCCTGCCGCGACGCGGCAACCGAAGCGCGGCTCCGCGCGCAATTCACGGTCTGGCGCGAGAACGACGCAAAGCTTCAGCCACTCGCGCAGCGCTCTTTCCTTGTGAAGGAAGTTGCGGCAACTTCGCAGGATCTTTCGGCGCTTGGCACAGCGGGGCTCGCAGCTCTCGATGCGATCGCGAAAGCGCAGCCGGCCCCCGATGCGTGGAAAGCGCAGCAGCTTGCCATCATCGAACAGGTCAAGAAGCCGAAGGCCCAGTTGCTGCTGATGCCTGCGCCCGCGGTACAGAAATTGATTGAAGCGGCAGCTTCAGGCGGGGCTTGCGCTGCCCCTAGGCCATAAGCAGAACTCGCGGAGTCGGGCTAAATGGGTCGAACCGAGGTTCAATTTGAGGCTGCAGGTAAGTTGTGGCAAACCCCGCTGCCGGAATCACGAAACGTCTTCCCATCCTCGGGGATGAATTCCCAAGTGTACTTCCCTGGCGCAAGGGTTAGCTTCAGCACGCCGAAGGTCTCCCAATTTCGCACTTCGCTGTTCGGGGTGGCAAAGCCAAGCAGGCCGTGGCTGCGCCCGCCCGTCCCAGCGACAATTTCGCGGATGCCGTGTTCAGGGTCGGCCTTTCCGTCCGGGTCCTGTGGCGCGAACCGCTCGTAGGAATGTTCATGCCCCACCAGAATAAGGTCGGCGTGCGCCGCGTAAAGGTCTTCCCAGAACTGCTTCAGTTTCGGATGCAACGCATGGCTCTTGAGGAATCCGCTGCTGAACAGCCCATGGTGACCATAGGCGAGTATGCAAGTGTTGGCGTGCTTCGCGAGATCCTCCTTCAACCAAGTGTCCTGCGGAGAGCCTGCGTTACAGCCCCCCAGGCCCTTGGCGCCGCAATTCGTATTCAGGACCACGATGTGCCAAACGCCCAGATCGTAGCTGTAGTAGCCCTTACCCGGCGGCCCGGCCTGCGCACCCCAATAGCCGAAATAGCCCGATGCCGTCGGTTCCACATACTCGTGGTTTCCGAGAGCAGGCTTTGTCCGGTCTTTGAAGCGTCCCCAGGCTGGGTCATAGCAATTCCTGAAATCTTCCGCACTTCCTTTTTCGTAAGCCAGATCGCCCGCTGCAAAGACTGTCCCAGGAATTTGTTCGATAAGTTTAGCGGTCGCTTGGGCGCCTTCCGGATTCTTGCAACTAGCGATATCGCCCGCGCCAACCAGGACGAACGCTTGCTCCTGCAGTCGCTTATGTGGCGCTTTGCCGTGAGCGTGTGTGGTCTTATCAGCCGGCGGCTGCTTTGGGGATTGCGACCAACCTCGCGTCGGAAAGAAAAGGAACAGCAGGAAAGGCCCCCACATCAAAGGCATCCCCAACGATTTCCGGTTTCGGGCGTACCCTTGCATCCCTCTCCTTCATCCAAAACCTTAGGCTAACACGGTGCGGCCGCAGCCTCAGCGAATCGCCGTTGACCTGCCATTCTCTACCGCCCGCTGCATGGAATGGCCATTGTCCACAAAATGCTAGCCAAGTAAGACTAAAACAGTCGTACTATAAGCTGAACGAAATACAAGGTTTGTTGGCAAGTGGGCAAAGATTTTGGTTGACTTTGGCGTGCGGTAGGGGATATAGTGCATGTGCGACTGATTTAGTCGCATATTCATGGAGAATCGAGAAGGCATTCGGAACTGATGTTTAAGCTTTCCAAGAAAGCCGATTATGGGCTGATTGCCGTCAAGCACCTGGCCATACACCGCCAGCAGCACGCCTGTAGCGCCAGCGAGATCGCCGAGGAGTACGGCATCTCCGCAACGCTCATGGCCAAGGTGCTGCAAAAGCTGGCGCATGGTTCGCTGGTCGCCGCGAAGCACGGTTCCAGTGGCGGCTATCAGCTGGCGAAGGACCCGTCGCAGATCAGCGCCCTGGATGTGATCTCGGCTATCGATGGGCCCGTGCTGATTACCTCATGCGTGACCAGTCACGGGAATTGCGATGCCACGGAGAGGTGCTCTGTCAAGGAGCCATTGCGCCGGGTCAATGAAAGCATTTTGAGCGTGCTGAGCGCGGTCACGATTTCGCAGATGAGCGAAGACCCGCAGGAGCGGTCGCTCGTTGCATTGCGGACTTAGACTGAGGAGATAAAGGGACATGGCTGTCAAGCTGCCGATTTACATGGACAATCACGCGACCACGCCGGTCGATCCGCGCGTCATCGAGACGATGCTGCCGTATTTCACCGAGAAGTTCGGCAACGCCGCGAGCCGCAACCACTCCTTTGGCTGGGCCGGGGAAGAAGCCGTCGAAAACGCCCGCGCCCAGGTTGCCGCGCTGATCAACGCCACGCCCAAGGAGATCATCTTTACCAGCGGCGCCACCGAATCCGACAACTTGATGATCAAGGGCATCGCGGAGATGTTCCGCGAAAAGGGCAACCACATCATCACCCAGGCCATCGAGCACAAGGCCGTGCTGGATACTTGCAAGAACCTTGAGAAGCACGGCTTCGAGGTTACCTATCTGCCGGTGCAGCGCGACGGCCGCATCAGCCTGGACGACCTGAAAGCGGCGATTACCCCGAAGACGATTCTGATCACCATCATGTACGCCAACAACGAAATCGGGGTGATCAATCCCATCGCGGAAATCGGCAAGATTGCCAAAGAACACGGTATTTTCTTTGCTGTGGACGGCGTCCAGGCGGTGGGCAAGGTTCCGGTCGACGTCCAGAAGGACAATATCGATCTGCTGGCCATCAGCGCTCACAAGATTTATGGACCCAAGGGGGTCGGCGCTTTGTACGTCCGCCGCCGCAATCCGCGCGTGCAGCTTTCCGCCATCATCGATGGCGGCGGTCACGAGCGCGGCATGCGTTCCGGCACGCTGAACGTGCCGGGCATCGTTGGTCTCGGCAAGGCCTGCGAAGTCGCGCAGAAAGAGATGCCGGAGGAAGGTGCGCGGCTGCGCGCCCTGCGCGATCGCCTCAAGGCCGGCCTGGAGGCCAAGCTTGACGAGGTCTACGTCAATGGCTCGATGGAGCACCGGCTGCCGAATAACCTAAACATGAGCTTCGCCTACGTTGAGGGCGAATCGCTCCTCATGGGGATCAACGATATTGCCGTATCGAGCGGTTCCGCCTGCACTTCGGCAACCCTCGAACCCAGTTATGTACTCAAAGCATTAGGTGTTGGCGAAGACCTCGCCCACACCTCGATTCGATTCGGCCTCGGCCGCTTCAATACCCAGGAGGAAGTCGACTACGTCATTGAAAAGATGATTCAGGTTGTCACCAAGCTGCGGGAACTTTCCCCGCTCTACGAAATGGCCAAGGAAGGCATCGACATCTCGAAAATGAAATGGCAAACCGCCTAAAGGACTGAAAGACACAACATGGCTAGTGAAGGAACAATCCAAATCCACCGCTCGATCGCCGGCACCGGCGCTGCGTTTCGCGTTGCGTTTGTGCCTTATGTCGACAGCGAAGAAAACTCCACCGCCGGAGAACGCTCGTTTCATCATCTGCAGGAAGTACGCGCGTTTCTGAAGCTCCTCGGAGTCGGCGCGGAGTACATCAAGGACGCCTTGCGCCAGCTCACCGCCGGCCGTTCGGCTTGGGTGCCGAACGTTTCTCTGTCGGACAAGGCGCGGCGCAGCGCGGGTTTCGTCAGCATCGCAAGTCTTGCGAGGAGCAGTTAACCGCTTTGCAGTCATACTGTAACGGAGTTAGCTTGATTTAAGGAGCAGGAACGATGGCATACAGCGATAAAGTCGTGGATCATTACAACAATCCGCGCAACGTCGGCAGCCTGCCGAAGGAAGACCCCAACGTCGGAACGGGTCTTGTCGGCGCGCCGGAGTGTGGCGACGTCATGAAGCTGCAGATGAAGATCAATCCGCAGACCCAGGTCATTGAAGAAGCCAAGTTCAAGACCTTCGGCTGCGGCTCGGCCATCGCCAGCTCCTCGCTCGCCACCGAGTGGGTGAAGGGCAAGACGGTCGATGAGGCGCTTTCGATCAAGAACACGGACATCGTGCGCGAGCTTTCGCTCCCGCCCGTGAAGATTCACTGTTCCGTGCTCGCTGAAGACGCCATCAAGGCCGCCATCGGCGACTGGAAGAAGAAGAACGGCGTCGAAGTTGCTGCTTCCGAGAAGGCCTCGCACTAAGCCTGCTGTACGGGGCGCGATTGCTTGCGCCGCGTAGCGGTTGCGCAGTTCGCCTGCCCTCACCACAAATGCTGCGCCATTACTCGGCACAGCAGGAGGGACTTGAGTACGGAGTCGTAGAGCATGGCAACAGATGTCGTTAGCCCGAACATCGCGAAGATCCACTTGACCGAGCGCGCCGCGCGGCAAATCCGCGCGCTGCTCGAAAAGGAAGGCGTCTCGCCCGAGCACGGTGGTCTGCGCGTTGGCGTGCAGGGCGGCGGGTGCTCTGGTTTGTCTTACGCCATGAGGCTTGACACGCAGGCGCGCGATCGCGACAAGATTTTCGAAGAGCATGGCGCGCGCATTTTCGTCGACCCGAAGAGTTTTCTGTACCTGAACGGCACGACGCTCGAGTACGAAGAGACGCTCATGCGCCAGGGATTCGTCTTTCAGAATCCCAATGCGGAGCGGAACTGCGGCTGCGGCAGCTCCTTTACAGCCTAGTAGCACGGACTTCAGCCTGTGCTCTTCGCTTTTGACTTCGTTCCGGCGGGGGAGACCAACAGGCGAGCTTGACAAGTGGTTGGCAGCCGCACCCGCCAGCCACTTTTTTTGTGCCTTTTGGCGATTTTGAAAAACAATTTATGAGTACAGCCTCCACATCCACAAATCCGCCGCTCGTCTGCTGGAATTGCCACGAGCGCGCGCTGGGCACGCATTTCTGCCCGAGCTGCGGCAAGTTGCTGCAATTGCCGCAGGCGGTGGATTACTTCGCGCTCTTTGAAATGCCGCGCAAACTGTGGATCGAAATGTCCGGCCTGGAACAAAAATTCTTGCAACTGAGCTGGAAGTTGCATCCCGACAATTTCGTGAACGCGAGCGAACAGGAGCGCGAGCTCTCCCTGAAGCGCAGCTCGGAACTGAACGACGCGTATCGCGCGCTGCGCGATCCTGTCGCCCGCGTCGAATATCTCCTCGGCATCGAAGGCACGCGCAAAGAAGGCGAGCACAAGCAGCAGGCGCCGCCGGAGTTGCTTGAAGAAGTGTTCGAGCTGAATGAATCGCTGGACGAACTGCGCGAGGCAAAGGCCTCGGGAGGTGATCTTGCGGCGCTGAAATCGCGCTTGGAATCCGCGGAGAAACACTTTCAGGAGAAGCTCGGCGAAGTCGATGCGCAGCTTCAGAGTGCCGCGAAGGAATGGGACGCTGCCTTGGAAGAAGACGCCGCCACGCGCAAAAAGATCATGGCGCGCCTCAACGACTTGTTGAATCGCCGTTCCTACATCCGGAATCTGGTCACTAACGTTCAAAAGGAGCTTTTGTAGCCCAGGGGCTTTAGCCCCGAGGATTTTCTGAGCACAATCATGGGACGAATTGTTGGAATCGATCTCGGTACAACGAACAGCCTGGTGGCTTACTGGGACAACCAAGCTGGCCGGCCAGTTTGTGTTCCGGGACCTTACGGTTCGACACTTTGCCCTTCGGTCGTGAGCCTCGATCCTGATGGTAGGGTCATCGTTGGCGAACCCGCGCGCCGCCACCTGCTCACACAGCCCGAGCGCACCATCTATTCGGTCAAACGCCTGATGGGCCGCGGGCCCGCAGATATTCAGGACGAATTGAAACTTTTCCCCTTTCATATCGACCCTTCAAGCAAAAACGTCATCCGCGTGAAGCTCGGCGAGAAGGTTTTTACCCCACCAGAAATCTCCGCGTTTATCCTTCGCGAGCTGAAAAATTGGGCCGAGGCCTGCTTCGGCGAAACAGTCGACCGGGCCGTTATCACTGTGCCCGCTTACTTCAACGATGCTCAGCGACAGGCCACCAAAGACGCTGGGAAAATTGCTGGCCTCGAAGTTCTCCGCCTCGTCAACGAGCCGACTGCCGCGGCTCTGGCCTACGGCTTGCACGAAAAGCAGCGTGGGCGCGTCGCGGTCTATGATCTTGGCGGCGGCACTTTCGACATCTCCGTCCTCAAGCTCATTTCCACAAGCGACGGCGATATTTATCAGGTGCTCTCGACAAACGGCGACACGCATCTCGGCGGCGACGACATTGACAACCTGCTCCAATCTTTCGTTCACGAGTTGGTTCTCCAGCACGACGAGATCGATTTTTCGCCCCATGGCGAACTGGCGCAGGAACTTCGAAAAGCGCTGATCGCCGTGAAACACCAGCTTTCCGAATCCGAGACTGCAACGCTTCAGTTTAGCCTGCCAAACGGAACAGTTTTCATTCACGAGTTCACGCGCGGGGCGCTCGAAGCGCTGATTCGACCTGTTGTCGACCGCACCATGGGCCCTGTCAGACAAGCGCTCGCCGACGCCCAGCTCAACCCTGCGGATATCGAGGAAGTCGTGCTCGTCGGCGGCGCCACGCGGACCCCGCTCATTCGCCGCACCGTGCAGGAGTTTTTCGGCCGCAAGCCACACACCGAGCTGAATCCTGATGAAGTCGTCGCGCTCGGCGCCGCTGTCCAGGCCAATATCCTCGACCGCGGCGTGAAGACGATGCTGCTCCTCGACGTCACGCCGCTCTCGCTGGGCATCGAGACCTACGGCGGCGCCGTTGCAAAAATCATTCCGCGCAATTCCACGATTCCCGCGAGCGCCCAGGAGCTTTACACCACCGGCGTCGACAACCAGACCGGCATCGACATTCACGTGCTTCAGGGCGAGCGCGAACTCGCAAAAGATTGCCGCTCGCTGGCTCGCTTCAATTTACGCGTGCCGCCCGCGCCCGCCGGGTTGCCGCGCATCGAAGTGAAGTTCCTGATCGACGCCAACGGCATCCTGCAAGTCGCAGCGAAGGATCTCCGTACCGGCGATCAGCATTCGATCGAGGTCCAGCCGAGCTATGGCATCAACGACTCCGAGATCGAGCGCATGCTGGAGGAATCTATCGAATACGCCGAACAGGATTTCGCCGAGCGCCAGGTGATCGAAGCGCGCACGGAAGCCGAATCCATTCTGGCAGCGACCGCGAAAGCTCTGGCAAGTCTGCAGGCCGCAGGTTTGTCAGTCGGAGAGCGCGCCGGGATCGACGCGAGCGTCGCCGCATTGAAGGAATCCGTCGCGGGTAAGGATTACAAGCTCATCCGCAAGCGCATCGACGAGCTGAATCGCGCGACCGAGCGCCTTGCGGAATTGCTCATGAATTCGGCGGTTTCGACGGCCCTGGAAGGCCGCAAGCTTGCCGAAGTCTGAAGGTTTTCAGTAGCACAGGCAGAACTTGTCCCGGCCGGGTCGGGAGCCTGTGCTGGCTGTCGTAAATCGCGGCGTGATCCGCCGCGGGCGAACTGAGCTTCACGAATTGCAGCGGCGGCTTTATGCCGCCATCTTTTGGGAGAATAAATCATGGGCGGCACCAATCCATACATCGAAGAAGTTAAATACAAACCCGCCACAAAGAAATACAAGGTCACGTTTCTCCCGAGCGGCAAGACCATCGAGGTCGACCCCGAGAAAATCCCGTACGGCCATAACGGCCTCCCGGGCAGCATCCTCGACATCTCCGAGGGTTTCAAGATGGGCCTCGACCACGCCTGCGGCGGCGTCTGCGCTTGCTCGACGTGTCACGTCATCGTGAGGGAGGGCCTGGAGTCTTGCAACGAAGCCACCGATGCCGAATTCGATGAACTCGACGAAGCTCCCGGAATCACGCCGAAATCGCGGCTTGGCTGCCAGACCGTTCCTGACGGCACCACCGACATCGTCGTCGAGATTCCCGAGTGGAATAAAAACTACGCCAAGGAACTCGATCACTGATTCTGTTGTAGCGGCGGGTTTATCCCGCCATCTTTTCTCTGTGATCTCTGTGCCCTCTGTGTTAAGTCTTTTCTGGAGTGGACATGCCGCCAACATTCACCTGGGACAATTTCGAAGACATCGCTATCGCCCTGACCGACAAATTTCCGGACACGGATCCGCTCACCGTCCGGTTCACGGACATGCACAAATGGATTACCGAGCTCCCCGGCTTTTCCGGCGATCCCGCCGCGTCCAGCGAAGCCAAGCTCGAAGCCATCCAGATGGCCTGGCACGAGGAATTCCAGGATCGTCAGAGCTGAGAGCGTTTCCGGTGCTTGTCGCGTGTGTTGATTTCCCGTATTCTAATAAAGCTGTTTCCGCACTCCCGGCGGCGCTATGGTGCAACGGTTAGCACGCGGCCCTTTCAAGGCCGAAATACGGGTTCGATTCCCGTTAGCGCTACCAATTTGCTTCCAGCCTCCTTTCTTGATTCACTCTTGCGTTTGAGCGGCAAACGCCTCCGGGTATAATCCGCCACAGCATTTCCGGATGCGAGTATAATCCCGCACTCGCGAGGAACGCCTTGAGCTACGTCGAAAAGCATCTCATCCCTGGCGAATCGGTGCAGTACCAGACCAAGCTGCACTGGATCGTAATGCTGGGGCATATTGCGATTGCCGCCTTCCTCGAGCTCCTTG
>Ga0209180_10000288_pt1 | contig 22645 bp, 11 predicted proteins | sample CZO8metaG_3_FD_188355 | JGI IMG/M metagenome (GOLD analysis project Ga0209180, IMG submission 188355) | Vadose zone soil microbial communities from the Eel River Critical Zone Observatory, Northern California, USA - CZOApr15con2H2.8 metaG... | ecosystem: Environmental > Terrestrial > Soil >...
GGACGCAAGGAACGAGCCGCCGGCACCTGGCTTCACTGACAGTACGCTTCGGCAGATCGTGCATGTTTCCATCGGCGGGAAACAAATACGTATTCGATTCTCCAATGCGTTCGGAGCTACAGTCCTCACCATCTCTTCCGCTCACGTGGCGCTAGCCGCAGGGGGCAGCGCGATCAAGCCGGGAAGCGACAGGCCTCTGACCTTTCATGGCCAGGCATGCGTGATAATTCCGCCCGGAGCGCCGACCTATTCGGATCCTGTAGATTTTGATCTTGGTCCTTTGTCTGATCTGGCTGTCACGATCCACTTAGCTGGCGTGCCGGACGGCGTCACAACACACCCAGGTGCCAGGGCTACCTCGTATCTGCAAGCTGGTGATTTAGTCTCCGCGGCGGACATGCCAGCGGCGGTCCGGGTCGATCACTGGTATTTTCTCAACGGCGTCGACGTGCTTGCAAAGCATTCCGCGGCAGCTGCGGTGATGCTTGGCGACTCGATTACAGACGGAAGAAACTCAACGACCAACGGAAACGGACGCTGGCCGGATGACCTGGCCCGTCGCCTACAAGCAAGAAAGGGAACAAAAGACGTTGCAGTATTGAATGAAGGAATTGGCGGTAACCGGTTATTGCATGATGGCTTGGGCCCAAACGCTTTGGCGCGGCTGGATCGCGACGTGCTTGCACAAAGCGGAGTGCGATGGCTGATTGTCCTTGAAGGGACTAATGATCTTGGGACGCGCGTGGGCGGTCAAGAGCGCAACGAACAAGCAGCGACAGTGCAGGCTATCATCGCCGCGTATGAGCAGATCATTCTTCGTGCGCATGTCCACAATATTCGCGTGTACGGAGCGACGATCATGCCTTGCGAGGGATCGAGTTACTTCAATATAGATTTGGAAGCCGATCGCCAAAGCATCAACAACTGGATTCGAGCCCCTGGTCACTTTGATATTGTCATCGATCTGGATGCCGCAACACGCGATCCGCAAAAACCTTCGCATCTGTCGGCGGCAGCAGATAGCGGCGATCATTTGCACCCGGCGGATGCGGGCTACAGGATCATGGCCGATGCGATCGACTTAAAGCTGTTTGCAAAGTAGAAAAAACAAGATTAGCAAAGCATGCGGCTTTTAACCGTCTCTCGCTGTACTTGCTGAAGGAATCTTGCTCCTTTGATCGAAGGAATGGCGGGGACGACAGGACTCAAACCGCAGCCTCTGCCGTGAAAGTTAGATGGACATCAGTACTTTCAAGCACTTGGAGGCAGCATACCCGTTGAACGGTTTACGGGAGAGGTCGTTGATTTTGGGAGGGGATGGTGATATTTAGTGCGAGGCTCGAACAAATGACCTGTGAACGCCCGCTGGGCAACCGAGACGAGCGAAGACACGGGCCAGCCATCAGGGAAGTGAAAACCGGTTGCCGCATTAGCGCGTCGGGGAAGCACTTCGGAACTGTGCAGGAAAGAAAGTGTTCCATCCCGCCCGAGCTTTTTCATTCAAGACGACTTGCTACGGAGTCTATCTCTTGCTGTGGGTGCTCGCTATTCGAATGGCAAGTCAACGCGCTTCGAACAAGGGATTGTTGTCGCGGTTTATCGGCATGCTAACCGACTCGCGATGTTTCAATGTCGTTTCCGCGGCACGAATATTTTCGCCGTGTTCTTTGTGATCTGCTTGGGAAGGACGCGGAGCGAGCCTGTGGTTAGCGCTTCGAGATGACGGGGCGCGCCATCATAATGAAGAGAAGTGGTCATACCCTTTGGCTACATGATACTGCGAGGTGGCCGTGTGAGACGTCGAAGCCCGCACACCGCGATTTGGGTAGCAGCCCTTTGCGGGGTTCTGCAAGGAGACTTCTTGCATGCTGAGTCCGGGCAGAATGCGTGGCTGCGCTATGCGCCGTTAGATGAGCGCGCTGCGCAGATGCACGAATCGCTGCCCACGAGTGTGACCGTGCTTGGGAGTTCCGCGGTGCTGGAGACGGCACAGGGGGAGCTGATTCGAGGCGTCAGAGGAATGCTGGGAAAAACACTGCGCGCCGGAATGGGCCCACCAAAAGAAAACGCTTTCGTCCTGGGAACGCTCAAAGCAGTCCGGGGAGAAGTTCCCGAGCTTTCGGCAAGAAATGAGTTGCGAGAGGACGGCTTCCGACTGGCGACGGGGCAAGTGCGCGGATTCCATTGTGTCATTATCACGGCATCGACGAACCGGGGTGTCCTTTACGGCGTCTTCGCGGTGCTGAGCAGGATCGCGCGCAGGGAATCCATTGCAGCACTGAATGAAGTGCAGGAGCCTTATGCGCCGATACGCTGGGTAAACCAGTGGGACAATTTAGACGGCCGGATTGAGCGCGGATATGCCGGGCGATCTATCTTTTTCGAGAATGGCAGCGTTCGCGCGGACCTGAAGCGCGTTCGTGATTACGCTCGTTTGCTTGCCTCCGTCGGGATCAATGGGTGCACCATCAATAATGTCAACGCCGATCCGCGCATTCTGGAAGATAGCTTTCTTCCCCAACTCGTTCGCATCGCCAATGTGTTTCGCCCGTGGGGCGTCCGGCTGTCTGTTGCCGTCGATCTAAGCAGCCCCAAACTTATCGGAGGCCTGGATACGTTTGATCCCCTGGATTCTCGCGTTACGGAATGGTGGCGCAAGAAAGTTGACGAGATTTACCGGCAGATTCCTGATTTCGGCGGATTTGTCGTAAAAGCGGACTCCGAGGGCCGGGCAGGTCCTTCGACCTACCACCGGACGCCCGCAGAGGCGGCCGACGCGATCGCGCACGCCCTTGCACCGCACGGCGGGGTCGCTTTCTACCGGGCGTTTGTCTATAACCACCATCTTGATTGGCGCGATCCCACGAATGATCGGGCCAAAGCTGCCTACGACATTTTTCATCCACTCGACGGCAAATTTGCGGATAACGTCATCATTCAGATTAAATATGGCCCCATCGACTTCCAGGCGCGCGAACCAGTTTCGCCACTCTTCGGCGGGCTTGAGAAAACGAACCAGGCGATCGAGCTGCAAATCACACAAGAATACACGGGGCAGCAACGGCATCTGTGTTTTCTTCCATCCATGTGGAAAGAGGTCCTGGACTTCGACCTGCACGCAGGCGGAGACACCACACGGCTGAAAGATCTCGTAGCGGGCCGCACGTTTCATCGCCCCATGGGCGGGTTCGTTGGCGTCGCGAATGTTGGGATGGACCCGAGCTGGCTGGGACATCCTTTAGCCATTGCAAATCTTTATGGCTTCGGCCGTCTGGCATGGGATCCCAATCTGAGCGCGAGGACAATCGTTGAAGAATGGACCCGACTCACCTTTGGGAACGATGCTACCGTGGTGCGGGCCATCTCGGACATGCAGTTGGCATCGTGGCACATCTATGAGAGTTACACCGGGCCGTTGGGCGCGCAAACTCTGACTGACATTCTCGGCAGCCACTACGGACCTGGAATCGAGTCTTCAGAGCGCAATGGCTGGGGCCAGTGGCATCGCGCCGACCATGAGGGAATCGGGATGGACCGATCCGTGACCACGGGAACAGGCTTTGCCGGACAATACCGCGCGCCTGTGGCCAGGCAGTACGAGTCCCTGGAAACTACTCCCGACGAGCTGCTGCTGTTTTTCCACCATGTGCCGTACACCTATGAGCTGCATACGGGAAAGACGGTGATCCAGCACATTTACGACTCTCATTATGAAGGGGCCGAAAGCGCCGCGGATTACGTCCGGCAGTGGAATTCAATCAAAGGCCGCGTCGATGAGGAGCGTTATGCCGATGTGTTAGCGCGTCTTGAGTACCAAGCGGGGCACGCGATCGTCTGGCGGGATGCTATCTGCAACTGGTTTTCCCGCGCGTCAGGGATTCCTGATGCCAAGGGCCGCGTGGGACACCACGCTGAACGGGTCGAGGCCGAAGCCATGCAGCTCCACGGTTACACGCAGGTGGACATCATTCCATGGGAAAACGCTTCCGGAGGCAAGGGAGTTGAATGCACCCGGCCGGAAGGCTGCACAGCCTCGTTCCGGTTTTCGCAGAAACCAGGATGGTACGACATCAACGTCGAATACTTCGACCTGACCAAGGGCGAATCGACGTTTCGCGTTTACGTCGGTGGCCAGTTGGTGGACGAATGGGTAGCCAACGATCACCTTCCCACGATGCGGTTGGGAGGCGACTCTTCCACCCTGCGCCGAATCATCGGTCTAGCGCTGCGCCCGGGCGATGAAATCTGCATCGAGGGAGTCCCCGATGGCGAGGAACGCGCGCCGCTGGACTATGTCGAGCTTCACTCCAGGTCTCGATAACCTCGCGAAGGGCTGGAGTGGATGCGAAGTGCGATGAAGCAAGAAGTCTTCCTCCACAGCCGGCCAATCATACGAACCCGGGAGGAGTTAGTCCGAAGGAAAAGCGAGTCCAAGGGAAGGCGATTTGCTCCAAAAGCTTGTTCTTGACAACGTGGGAAAACCACAGATATAGTTCGTGCCGCGAATTTAATGGTCCGCAGCGCTTTTTTCAATCGTAAATTGCGAGGATGTTGGCCAGGCTCATGATGAATGCGGATTATTTGGCTTTTCATATAGTTCGGGTCGAAAATTAAATGCGCCGAATTGAATTCACCAATACACAAGTGGCTTCGAGCGAAACGGCTCGTGACATCAATCGCGGCGTTGTCCTGAACCTGATTCGGCGCCGGCAGCCCATTTCGCGAGCGGACTTGGCTCGCGTTTCTGGATTACAGCGAAGCACAGTTTCCCTCATCACACAGCAGCTTATTCGGGAGCGATGGGTTGTCTATGGACCCACAGGGCGGTTGCCTCGAGGACGAAGGCCAACGTTTCTGCGTTTGAACGAACGACGTGGGATTCTTGTGGCGGACCTTCGGCCGGCGCAGACGACACTAGGTGTAGCGGATGTGAACGGGCGGCTACTGTCGCAGGAGGTCATGCAGACACCTCCCAGTCCGCAAGACACGGCGGAACATCTGGCGGCAAGAATTCGGCACTTGATGCAAGTTCATCGGGACTTGGTCTTCGAAGGGGTCGGAATCAGTTTGCCCGGCCGATTCGACCTGGAAACGCAGCGCGTGGTCTTCGCCCCGAACTTGAAGTGGCCCGATTTTGATTTCAAGGCGGCGATCGAGCAGGCAACCGGAATGCGGGTCGAGCTCGAAAACGCAGCCAACGCTTGTGTGCTCGCGGAAGTGTGGTTCGGGCACACGGAAAAAGTTCGTGATCTGGTCGTCGTAACCATTTCCGAGGGCGTTGGTACCGGCGTCTTTATGAACGGACAATTGGCCCGGGGACTCCACGGGATGGCTGGCGAATTCGGCCATGTCTCCCTGGATCCCCTCGGCCCTCCTTGCAGTTGTGGCGGCCGCGGTTGCTGGGAGGTGTACGCCTCAAACCGAGCCGCTTTGCGGTGTTACCACGAGTCAAGCCAGGCTTCCGACGGTCTTAGTTTTCAGGATCTGCTGGCTCTGGCTGAAGGTGGCGACTCGCTCGCCTTGAAGGCCCTGGACCGTATGGCGCACGCCATCGGAAGCGGAATGCGAATGATCGTTGCGAGCCTTGCTCCCGAAGAGATCGTGATTGTCGGCGAGTTCATGAAGCATTGGCCGCGATTTGGCCCAGTCATCGAAGCGGAGGTGGCGGCCGGCGCGTTGGTCGGCATGCCGCCTCGCGTAAGGCCCGCCGCCGAGCCGGGCATGGCGCGTCTTCGTGGGACAGTCGCGCTGGTGCTTCAAAAACATTTTGGTCACGGTGTGCGAACAGCGGAGGAAGAGAGGCCACAGGCAGTGGCTTCATGAGCCGGCGAACGAGCTTCCGGCCGCAGGCGCGTAAAGCACCGAACGAATTTGCCGGTCGAGGCGGCACAGAACAGCAGCGGATAGGAGGCTTCATGTCAAGCGGGACTGTGTTACGCAAGACTGATCTGGCAAGCATGAATCTCAGACGGGCCGGAGTAGTGTGTTGTGTCTTCCTATTGTTTCTGGCGGCCCTTTCGACCGTGGCTCGGGCACAGGTGCTCTACGGCTCGCTCACGGGGAACGTCACCGATCCATCGGGCGCGGCTGTGCCGGGCGTTCACGTCGAAGCGCTCAACGTGAAAACCGGAGTTACTCGCGAGGCCGCCTCGGACGCGAGCGGCATTTATTTATTTAGCGAACTCCAGCCGGGCACATACAGAGTGACCATGTCAGCGGCGAACTTCGGCACGAAGGTGACGGAGAACGTGCTGGTAGAAGCGAACGCCACTCGGCGCGTGGATGTACAGCTTCAACTGTCGCAGCAGGTCGAGACGGTCACCGTCAGCGCTACAGAGCAATTGTTGCAGACCGACCGCGCCGACGTTCATACAGACTTGAATACGCGGGAAATCTCGGACTTGCCGCTTCTTGCTTCGAATGGACGGAACTTCCAGTCGGCCTATCGCGTCATTCCAGGCGTTGGCTTCCTGGGAGAAAACAACTCGGCCGCCGGGAATCCGCAGCGTGCAATCACGGCGAACGTCAACGGTCTGTCGATCAATAACAACAACACGCGGATTGACGGTGCCACGGACACCTATACCTGGTTGCCAGCGAACGTCGCCTACATCCCGTCCGCCGACGCGATCGAGTCGGTGAATGTGGTCACGAACAACTTTGACGCCGAGCAGGGAATGGCAGGAGGAGCGGCGGCAAACGTGACGATCAAGTCGGGCACAAATCAGCTTCACGGGACTGCTTACGAGTACCACACGGACAACGCTCTTCGGACGAGGAACTACTTCAGACCTGCGGCTGTCCAGCCGGTGAAGCCAAAAAACATCTTCAACCAATATGGCGGAACCCTTGGCGGCCCCATCAGAAAGGACAAACTCTTCTTCTTCGGGGCCTATGAAGGCACCAAGATCCGGACGGCCGGAGGGGGAGCGAAGAGCGTCGCCCCTCTTTCGATCCGCAACGGCGACTTCTCGTCTTTGATACCCCCTGGCACGAACTGCAACCTCACTCCCATGGCAGGATGCATATTTGACCCCAATACCGGGACGGCAGACGGCAAGAACCGCACTGCGTTTCCCGGGAACAAGATTCCTGCGAACCGGATTGACCCTGCGGCGGCAAAGATGGCTTCCTTGACTCCCGCGCCCAATGTAGGCGATCCCAACAACCCCACCAATATCGCGAACAATTTCATTCCGACTGGAGCACCCCAATACAATCTGAGCAGAATCGACGCCAAGATCAATTATGTGCCGAGCAAGAAGTCGATGGTGTTTGCCAGATATAGCATTTCGCCGTCGTTTATCTTTGACCCGCCTGCTCTGGGAGACGCAGGAGGGGACGCAACCGGCGGCGGCCAGAACGGTAATGCGTTCAGCAGGACGCAGAGTGTGGCGATGGGAGGCAGCTATCAACTCACTCGAGCCATGCTGTTCGATGTGAATATAGGATACACGCGGCTGCGTCTCAACGCCGAAAATACGGACATTGGTACGAACTTCGGCGTCGACACGCTGCACATTCCCGGCACGAACGGACCCGACCATGCTTATGGGGGGATACCGGCGTTCCAGATCTCAAGCTGGGCCAATCTCGGGAATGCCAACACCGGCAATCCGTTTATATTCCGGGACAATCAGTACGTGGCCAATACAAATCTGGAGTGGACGAAAGGGCGGCACGATCTGCGCTTCGGCTTGGAGTACTATCACAGCGGGATCAACCACTTCCAGCCGCAGGGAGGAACCTTTGGCACACCGCGCGGGACCTTTGGTTTTGACGGAAGCGTTACGGCGCTGAACGGCGGGCCGGCCGCGAACCCCTACAACAGTTTTGCTCAATTCTTGCTGGGTCTTCCTCAGAGGGACGGCAAGGTCGTCCAGAACATTAATCCGAACGCGCTGCGGTTCACCACTTGGGCGTGGTATGCGCGGGACCGGTGGCAAGTGAGTCCCAAGCTGACCTTTACCTATGGCTTGCGATGGGAGTACTACCCTTTCGCGACAAGCGACCACACAGGGGCGAAATACTTTGATCCCACAACGGGAAACGTTTTCATTGGCGGAGTTGGCTCAGTGCCAGAGGATGATGGTGTTGATGTGGGACACGGGCTGTTCGCCCCGCGCATTGGCATCGCTTACCGACTTGGGAGCAAGACTGTTATTCGGGCGGGCTACGGAATCAGCGTGGATCCGAACAACTTCCGGGCCCTGCGCGACACTTTTCCGAACATCACGAATCCGGACTACCAGGGAATTTCCATTTTTGGCAGTAGTTTCGCGCCGTCGGCGAGCCTCACGGGCACCAATGCGAGTCTCGCTCCGTACCCAGGACTCGTCACGGGGATAACCCTGATACCCTTTACCGGCCTGGGGTCAGGTGTCATTCGCTTGCCAAACAATGCGGGTACGACAACGGTGGCAAACCCTTTCCATCGCGGGTATGCGGAGTCCTACAACCTGATTGTGCAACGTGAGTTTGCTGGTTTTGTGGCCGAAGCTGGCTACGTTGGAACTCGTGGGATTCGCATACCTTTGGGCCTTAATATCAACCCTGCCCCCGTGGGATTGACCACTAGCGCGGGCGCCAGCAGAACGCGCTTGTTGAATGCAGACCCCAATGCGTGCCCCACTAATGCAACTGCGCCGTGTTGGGGTGACATCAACGCCGTGACGCCCTTCAAGGTCACCTACTATGATTCTCTGCAAACCCGGCTAACTCGGCGGTTCGGCGGCGGGACGGAGGCGGGTGTCGTCTACACGTTCTCCAAGGCCATCGACTACGGCGAAAACGAGGGAGCGGTGTTCCATCCATTCCCAGCCAATTGGCAAGACAACAAGGCCCTTGCGGGTTTTGACCGCACGCACAATGTACAAGCCTACGGTGTGTACGAACTGCCCTTTGGGCGGACCAAGCGCTGGGCGCAGCACGGCATAGCAAACATTCTGACTGGTGGCTGGCAGTTGAGCTGGATCATGAGCGTCTACAGTGGAGTTCCCCTGACCATCACTACCAACGTAAACCCATCCAACGCACTGGGAAGTACGAACACTCCGGATCTCGTTGGCCCGATCATCATTCTTGGAAATGTCCAGGCCAACAATCCAGCGACCGGCGGATTTGCCAACTGCACCGCGATGGACTCAACGTGTCACTATTTCCAGGCCAGTTCGTTCGCGCAGGTCCCGGCCGCATCGGCGACCCAGGCGCGCTACGGGACCGCTGGGCGCAACATTCTGCGCGGCCCTGGCTTCTTTGACTTGGATACCGCCCTATTGCGGGACTTTCCGATCACCGAGCGGCTGAGGTTTCAGTTCAGGGTAAGCGCGTTTGCCGTGACGAATACGCCGAATTTTGGTAACCCGCAGACAAATATCTCGCAGTCGAACTTTGGTGTCATCACTGGGACGGCCAGTGGACCACAATTCTCCAGCGAGGCCGGCAACCTCAGCGGCCAGCGCACGTTCTGGTTCGGAGGGAAGTTTACCTTCTGAGGAAAAACAGCTTTGGGGGTTCGGTCATGCTGGCCCCGCACCGGCCAGCGATTTCAGCCGTTCCTTGTTGATTTTCAGGATGATCCTTGCGTTGCCGTCAGCCACCTCGCTCACCTTGTATCAGGGAAAGTTGGCGGAAAAGGCCGGTCTCAGCCGGAACGCGTTAGGATTAATCGAGCAGGACAGGCGATGGCCGCGCATTGCCAACGTTCTCAGAATTTCTGATGGCCTGGGTATGACAATCGAGGACGTGTTGAAAGGAATCCAGAAAAAAAGGGGCACCGCTGATCCCGGGCGAAACTAGCCGACGTGCACCGCAGTCCTGGTCCAATTTTAGGGTCTTGAAGTAGAGCCTGCGCCGTACCAGGGGCCCCGTAGCGGCCTGCCAGCGAGCCGGCCGGTCACCTTGCCGCCCTCTAACGAAACTACCCCGTTCACGATGACATATTCGATCCCAACTGAGGGACGATGCGGATTTTCGAACGTAGCCATGTCGTTGACCGTTGCCGGGTCGAAGATGGTGATGTCGGCGAACGCGCCGGTGCGCAGTATGCCCCTGTCGCGGAGACCCATGCGCTGCGCCGGCAAGCTCGTGAACTTCCGGATCGCCTGTTCCAGCGTGAGCAGGCGCTGGTCGCGGACGTATCGGCCCAAAATACGTGGGAACGTGCCGTAAGCACGCGGATGTACCTTCGACTCGCTCAACGGCCCCTGGACGTTCACCGCCCCCGCGTCTGTTCCTACGCTGACGAAAGGCTGTTGCATAGCGAACTTCACATCGTCTTCGCTCATCGTGAAATACACGGCTCCCACGTGGTCCTTGCCGGCAACAACCAGGTCCATCAACGCGTCGAGCGGGTCCTTATGTTCATCGGCGGCAATCTGCGCAATGGTTTTGCCTTCGTAATGCTTGAACATGGGATCCAACACAGAAGCGACCAGAATGCCCTGCGGTCCGCCCGTGCCCCGCCACATGTTCTCGATGTTTCCGCCGACACCCGCAAGCTCTTGGCGAATGGCGGCACGCACTTGCGGATTCTGGAGCCGCGTCACAAAGGCTGTGGACCCATCCTCGTGGTACTTGGGCGGGATCGTTGCGCCAAGCGATGTGCCGGAAGCCGTGTAGGAATACTGATTGGCGGTAACATCCAGACCGGAAGCGCGTGCGGCCTCGATCGCTGCAATCACGTTGGGCATCTTGCCCCAGTTCTGCCGGCCGGCCACTTTCAAATGCCATATCTCGACTGGAATTTTGGCTTCGCGGCCGATGCGAAATGCCTCCTCCAAAGCTTCCATCTCGTGATCGCCCTCGTTGCGGATGTGGGAAGCGTAGATGCCTCCGTATTTCGACGCCACTCTAGCCAACGCGATCAATTCTTCGGTCTTGGCGTAAAAGGCGGGCGCGTAGATCAGGGAAGTGGAAACACCCATCGCACCTTGCCGCATCGCCTGCTCCACCAGTTGTTCCATGCGGGCGAGTTCTTCGGCGGTGGGCGCGCGGTCTGCGCTGCCCATGACGCACCGTCGCACCTGGGTAGCGCCAACATAAGTACCAAGATTTATGCCTGCGCCCTGCTTCTCCAGGCGGCGAAAGTAGCCGTCGAGATCGCGCCAGTCTACAGTCAAGTGGTAGTGCTCGAGAAAATCGCGGCGGTCGGCTAGAGCCTCATCGTTTTGCGGAGCAATGGACCCGCCCTCGCCCGTAATTCCGGTGGTAATTCCCTGGGTCAACTTGCTGAAGGCCTGCTTGTCAATCAGCAGGTTCCACTCGGACTGCTCCAACATGTCGATGAAGCCGGGGGCGACGATCAATCCCTTTGCATCAATCACTTGCTTGGCCGTGGCGTTGGCCGGCGCACGGCCTAGCAAGCTGATGCGATCGCCGGTGACGCCGACCTCGGCATACACCCGCGGGTTTCCCATGCCGTCCACAACGCGCCCGTTGCGGATGAGAATGCCGTACTCCTGACCGAAGACACTGGATGACGACAGCAGGAGGACGAGGCCGACCACGCACTTTCTCATGGTTGCTCCAAGGATCGAAATTGCGTTCGCGCCCATGCCATTCCCGGCTGCCGATTATAGCTGCTACCCGATTGTTGATTCGGGAGGAAAGTAAAATTACAAAACGAACTGCCCTAAGTCCATGCAATCGAGATATTTGGCTTTGCGCGTGAACACACTGCTGGGCAATCATGGGCGATACTACCCACTCCTTCGCGACAGTCTGAGCTGCTTCCACCAGCAAGAAGGATCATGTTCGAATATTACAATCAAGCGAATGAGAAAGTGAAGGCAGGAAAGCCCTCTATTTTTGATTCACCCCTAATTAAACGAAGTGCACTGCTTCGCGAATGGGACGGAAGGAGATGGCCATTTCAGCGGTATTGAATTGTCCGTGGTCCGCTCACAGATTCCACCAAAAACAGAGATTTGGGATACTAACACCCGTAAGCGGGCGTGACCAACGGAGCGGCATTTTTCGCGCAGGATTCGCAGCTTGCCGGCAGGGATTTCCCTCTTAGTTCCCTGTTCCGCCCGGCTATTCCGAGAGGCCTAGTTTGCCAGTATCCGCGCCAGTCGCAGGTTTGCGGGTCGGGTCAGCTCGCCTAGGCGTGATATTTCCCTGATTATTTCCCTGCAATTAGCCTCGTTGCTTTTTTGCCTCGTCACTCGCCACTTGCAGCCTCCTCCCTCGCGGCCTGGTGGACAGACGCGCATTTGCAGGCCATAATTTCCACTCGGCACCATTGTTGGGGGTAGCAACCATTTCGGAGGAGGGGGAATGAGTATTTCTCCAAACATACCAAGCCCGGAGGAGTCCTATCGCTACGAATCCAGCGGCACACCGCGCTGGATCGCGGTTCTCTTTGTCGTCCTGATTGCTGCGCTGGCCGTGTTTGGCTATTTCGGCTATTCCACGGAGTCCAAGCTGAGCCAGGACCTCACTAAGCAGCAGGATCAGAACAAGATTCTCACCGCGCAACTGGACCAGGCCAATACGCGCATCGCCGATTTGAAGAGCAAAGTGGAGATTACCGTTCAGCGCGTCGGCTTGACGCAGTCCGAACTCGCGCAGGCCAAGAGCCGCGCCGAAACGATCCGCAAGGAGCAGCAAGCGTCCGACCTGAAGCTCACTACGCAGCTCACCCAGGCGCAGAAGGAAAATGACGAAAAGATCGGCGCGGTGGCCACGGAAGTCGGTGGCGCCAAGAAAGACATCGAAGCCACAAGGAGTGATTTGGAAGCCACCAAGGGCAAACTCGACCGCAGCTTGGGCGACATGAACGTCATGAGCGGCCTCATTGCGCACAACCGCGACGACCTGGATGAGCTGAGGCGCCGCGGCGACCGCAATTATTACGAGTTTACCTTGCAGAGGTCCAAGAATGCCCAGCGCGTGGGCCCGGTGCAGATGTCTCTCTCCAGGGTGGATCAGAAGAAGTCCAAGTACACCATGACCGTTTTCGTGGACGATCGCGCCATCGAGAAAAGAGACAAGACCTCCGGCGAACCCGTGCAATTCTATGTGAAAGGCAGTTCCCGGATGGCCCCTTACGAAATCGTTGTTTTCGACGTGGGCAGAAATCAAATCAACGGCTACCTCGCCACACCGAAGGATGGGAGTGCGGCCGCCCCCGCGGCTGCCGCTCCCGCGGCTCCCCCGGCCAAGCCGTAGATCAGTTATTCTTTCGAGTCCCCTTCCATAGAGGCCCTGTTCCGCGTTCTGGAAACACTGCGCGGGACAGGGCTTCTTCCTTTCTGGGCGAGCCGGTAGCATGGAATAGATAGCCTCTTCCATGAAAATTCCCTCTGGAGAGTCCCGATGAAAGTGAAGAATTTCCGAAGCCTTTTGCCCACGGCGCTTGCCTTTAGAAGTCTTTCCCTCGCGACGCCTGCTCTTAGAAGTCCTTCCGTCACGGCGCTTGCTTTTAGAAGCCTTTTCGTCGTGGCACTTGCTTTTACCGTTGCAGGGATAAGCCCGGCGCGCGCACAGGCCCCCCTCGAGCCGGCACGAATGTCCCCGCGGACGGTGTTCTACCTGATTTGGCGCGGCGTTCCCACGCCTCCAGCGCGAACCGCGAACTCGCTCCTCGCGCTCTGGGATGATCCCGATTTTGCGCCCGTGCGTTCGGCGATCGCTGCAGGCATGCTTTCCTCTTCGCAGGAAAAATCTCCAAATCAAAAACTGACCGCGGAAGAGTTCCAGGAATTCGCGGCGCTTCTGGAAAATTCCTTCACGCTCGGGTATTTGAACGAACCCGCGAAGCACAACGTTTCGAATCCGGCTGCTTCACCGGATGCGAAACCGCCCGCTTGGAACGGCATGTTCTTCGTCTATGACCGCACGGGAAAGGAAGCGCTGCTTTCGAAAGCGGTGCTCCGCATGCGCGCGGAGGAAAAAGAATTGCCGCGTCTCTCGCAAGTCGCCATCGGAAACGTACAGGTGCTTAAGGTTGAGCGCAAAGGCGGCGTTACGTTCTGGGTGGAGCACGGCAGGTACGCGATCAGCGCGAGCGAGCGCGCCGTGATGGAGGAGATTCTCGGCCGACTCGATGGCAAGGCTTCTTCCGCCGCATCCCTGACACAATCCGCGTCGTACCAGGAAGCGCAGCCCATTCTCGGCAGCGGCTTGCTTGAATTTTTCTTGCGCATCCCAGACCTGAAAGATCTGGCGGCAGATTCGAATGCAGGGAATTTTCAGGTGCGCCCACTTCTCGACGCGATCCGGCTCGACGCCGTGCATTCCCTCAGCGGCCACATCACGTTCGAAGGCGCAAGAACGCACGTGCAGGCCGCGATCCTCGGCGATGCAGCTCCTGGAACGCCCTTCGACATCTGGTCCGCCGGGCAGCCCTCGCCCGCTTCTCTCGCGCTTGTTCCCGCCGAGGCGGTGTCGTACACCTCCGCGCAGTTCAATTTCCCGGGCATCTATGACACCGTGAAGCGCATGGCGCGGGCTGCTTTTCCGCAAGGTCAACAGGGGAACATAGATTTGCTCGACACGATTGCGCAAGGGCGTCTCGGCATGACCTTGCCGGAGGCTCTGAGCGTTTTCAGCGGAGAATTCGCTTCGATGCAGACCAGCCCGTCGCTGGACACCGCAAAACAAGTCTACTTCTTCGGAATTCGCAAGAAGCCGGAGGCTCTCAAACTGATTCGAAACTTTTTCGGCGACCAGCTTGCTTCAGAGCGCAACGAGGGTGACGTTACTTTCTTAAAGATCTCCCTCGGCGGAAATCAGGGCGCTGCGGGCGTCGCGCAGTGGCATTTCTTCCATCTCGCCGTGGCGCCGGAAATGATTCTCGGGGCCAGCCGCATCGACACCGTTCGCGAGGTGCTTGCGAACCGAGCGCACAGCTCAACCCCGGCGGGCCTCGCCAGCGTGCCCCGATTCCAGGCCGGCCGCGCGCAATTCCCCGAGAATCTCGATGGTCTCAGCTATTTCGATTTTCAAAAAGTCGACTGGCAAGCGGCAAAGGACCACTGGATCGAAGATGCACGGAAGAACTCCACGACAAAAAGCGCCGCCCCTTCGAAAGAAACAGCGCCATCGCGGGTTCCCGACTGGCTCGCGCAGGTCAATCCACAGGTCTTCTCGCGACACCTGCACTACTCTTCGAGTGTCTCGTGGAAAGACTCCAAGGGCATTCATTGGGACCAGTGGGTGGAATAGCGGGCGATGAAGTCTTTTCGCTTTCTGCCGGCGGTCCTGGTATTCGCCGCTCCGCTGTGTGCATTCCCGCCAGGTGACTCACGGCAGAATTCGCAAGAGCAAGGGCAGGCGATCCGCATCAATGTGGACCGCGTCAACGTCGGCGTAATTGTCACCGATGCAAGCGGACACTTTGTGGAAGGTCTCCATCGCGGGGACTTCCATGTATTCGATAATGGGATCGAGCGGCCGCTGACCGATTTCGCCGCAATCGAGGAGCCGGCGCAGGTCCTGCTCCTCATCGAAGCGGGGCCCGCCGTTTATCTCCTTGAAGGCGGCCATTTGCAAGCCGCTTATGCTTTGCTGAATGGGTTATCCACCGGGGATCGCGTTGCGGTGGTGAAATACGCGGAGACGCCGCAAGCCATTCTCGATTTCACTCCGGACAAGCAAGCCGCCGTAGCCGCCTTCGATCAACTCCGTTTCAATCTCGGCTTCGGCTCGTTAAATCTGTCCACCAGTGTGTTGAAAGCCCTCGAATGGCTCGCAAATGTCGCAGGCAAGAAATCAATTGTCCTGCTTGCTACCGGCGTGGACACTTCTCCTTCGAATGAACTTGCATTGGTGATTCAGCGGCTCAGGGCCAGCGATGTGCGCCTGTTGGCGGTCTCCCTGACCGCCGGATTACGAAATCCGCCGCCCGCCAGCAAAAAGAAAGTTCCCGCGGCAAATTCCACGCAAACCGCGCAGCAATTCGAACAGGCGGACCAACTCTTGAAGCGGATGGCCGAGGCTACGGGCGGGCGCGCTTATTTTCCCGTGAACGCAAAAGAATTCAACGCCGTCTATGCGGAGATCGCGCAAATCGTTCGCCATGAATACAGTCTGGCATTCGTGCCGCCCGCCCGCGACGGGCTCCTTCATGCCATCGAGGTGCGCGTTGAAGCCGCGCAAAAACCCGCCGCAAACGCTCCTGGTTTCCCTTACCGCGTGGATCATCGCCAAGCCTATCTCGCACCGGCGCCTAGGTAGTTGTCAACTTCCGGTTTGCCGACAATCCGGGAGTTATAACGTGGCGGCTCGAATCGAAAAGCCGAATATAACCAAGACTTTCCACTATAATCTCCGCACTCTCTCCCTCGGACTCTCGTTTGGCGGGTCGGAGGATTTGTGAGCACGCAGTCAGCGCCTTTGCAACTAGAGCGTCACACGGACGCTATCATCCGTCCGCGCCTCTTTGCTTTGCTTTTGATTCTGATGGTAGGCGGCGCAATCCTCCGTTCCGCTCTGGCAACGCGGCTGGACGACTTCACTTTCGATGAGGCATACCATATTGCCGCCGGCGTCTCTTACGTAAAGCTCGGCGACTTTCGCATCAATCCGGAACATCCGCCTTTCGTGAAGCTCTGGGTTGGAAGTCTGATGTCCGCGACGGGATTCCGCCTCAGCCCTTTCCGCAACTTTCACGACAAGTATGACGAACGCCATTTTGCAGAAGAAGATTTCTTTGTCCACAACGATGCCGATTCCGTTCAGCGTCGCTCGCGGATCGCCATGTGGGCTTTAAATGGGCTGCTCCTGATCGCGCTGGCGCTTGCCTTGCGCAGATCGTTCAATCCAGCGGTGGCCCTCGGAACGATTCTTTTTCTCGCCATTGATCCGACCGTGGCCGCTCATCTCCCCGTGGTCATGACGGACCTGCCGGTTGCCATGCTCTCAGCCACTGCAGTGGTAGTGGCCACGCGCGCCTTTCGATTGTGGACTTGGCCAGATCTTGTTTTCTGTTCATTCGCTCTCGGTTTTGCCCTTGGCACAAAACACTCTGCGCCTGTCTTCTGCGTCTTCTTGGGAGTCACGGGCTGTATCTTCGCCATCCTTGTGCGGGCATCTCAGCCAGCGGATTCACGTACGCTCTGCTTTGCGAAAGTCTTTGGTGTTCTTGTGGGTGCCCTTGTCATTCTTTGGGGTCTGTATTTTTTCCGCTTCAGCGAGAGCAACACAGGGAGGGAAGCGTTCAATCGCCCGCTTGCGGCTAAGATCGGTGATGTAAATTCGCCCGCCTATCGTTTTGTACTTCGCCAAATGTCGAGAACTCATGTCACACCGCGGGCATACATTTGGGGCTTCGCGGACACGATTCGGGCAGGTCTTGAGGGCCGAGCTTACACTCAATTGGCATTCGGCCGGTTGTACTACAACAAGGCGCCTTGGTATTTCTTCCCTGGAGTAATCGCGGTCAAACTTCCAATCGGTCTCACCTTCCTGGCGCTCTTAGGCGTCTGTTTGCTAGTTGCGCGTCGCCTTCCGGTTGAGTGGCGCGTGCCAGCGACGATTGTCTTAGCAGCCTCACTCTGCTTCCTTCTCGTCTTGAGATCAGGTACTACGTATGCCGGAATTCGCCATTCCCTACCTGTGGTTCCTCTTCTAGCAATCATGGCAGGGATGGCCACGCATGCAGCGCTGATCTCAAAAGCAAAAGCGCTGAAAGTCATTGTGGCGTTCTCATTTCTTGGTGCTGTTGCTTCGGCTCTGCCTGTGATGAGGCCGTGGGAATACTTCAATGAGATCGTTGGCGGCGGGAAGAACGGATATCTGTATTTTGATGACGAAGGCGTCGATCTAGGCCAACGAACGAAGGAAATGGCCCGATATTATCGCGAGGTTCTTCAGCCTGTGGGAGAACTTCCCTACGAAAGTTACATGGCTACGTACACAACGGAGAGGGCGCGGGGCCTCGACTGGGTCGGCCAAGATCCAAAACGCGACCAAGCTCGCCTAACGTCGCCTGTGTGGTCGGGAACGATTCTTCAGGATGCTAAATTCATGGACAAGAAACTGTGGTGGGATGATGCCGCGCTACGCGCAGCTACCCCGATCGCCCGTTTTGGAAATCTTTTTGTGTTTCGAGGCACGTTTGCGCTACCCGGTAAGCAAGCCGCCACGCTCTACTTTGCGGGTTTTAGAAAAATCTATCTAGCTGACACACCAGACCTGGAATTAGGCGAGCGATTGCTGAGGCAATCGGCGGAAATTGACCCGAGCGCGTTCTTCGTCAACATCGAACTGGGGAACGTTCGCCTGCGACGAGGCTCCCGAGAAGAGGCTCTCCGCGCATACGCTGCCACGTTGGAGCACGCGCCTAACGATCGCGTTCTACGCGATTCCATTCAGGAACAAATCCAGCGAGTTTCGACCAAACCCTTAGACAAAATTCCTCCCTTGCGAAATCCATCCGCAGAGTGAACTCGAGCGGTAGAGGTAGATCGTGAGCGAATAACGGGCAACCCTTCCATAATCCCGGTCAGGGAAGGCTGCATTTAAGATCGCGGCTGCCCGCACTATGCAACGCCGACAATCTTTGGATGGGGACGAACTCCCAGTCTTTAAACGGGAAGTACGAATGAAGGAGAAACATAGGCGACGGAGGATGGGGGTTTAAGCCATGCGGCGGGCGATGAGGAACCAGCCGCGCGGGTCTTCGCCGGAGAAGGCTCCCGGTCTATACTCAGGGCGGATTTCGAGGCGCACGGGCTCGAGGGATTCGATTTCCCAGCCATCGGCAAAGGCATGGCGCAACTCGAACTGCGAGACGCGTCGCGGTCCTTCCGTTCCCGGGGTGGCGTCGCTAAAACAAAGCAGGAACAGACGCCCGCCGGGATTGAGGACGGTCTTGAGCCCGCGCACGTAGCGAATACGGTCCGCGTCGGAAAAAACGTGAAACAGGCCGGAGTCGAGCACGTTATCGAAGCGTTCGGTCCACTCATGGAGTTTTAGGGCATCTTTGACCAGGAACTTGACGATGAAGCTGCGCTCGGCGGCCTTGCGCCGCGCCGCAGCGATGGGTTCCTCCAGGAAGTCGAAGCCGGTGACAGCATGGCCACGTGCGGCGAAGAACAGGGCGTGTTCGCCGGTGCCACAGCCCGCATCGAGAACCGAGCCGACGACCTTATCGGCGGCGGCCTGGAACGCAGGCTGGGGCTTGCCGATGTCCCATGGCGGGCTGCCGGCGTAAGAGCTGCGAAAGGATTCGCGGTCGTGGGTCAAGACGTTGTTCGAGAAAATATTTCTCTTAGTTTAATGCATACAGTGAGCCAAAGAGAATGGTTCCAATTCTTCTTAATTTAGACTTCCTCCTGGAAAGTCGGCACATGGGAAGTGATCGCGATTGCTCCCGGTTGACGGGGAACCCGGAAGTTAACGAGGAATCCATTCCAACTTGCGGATTGCCGACGACTCGGGAGTTATCCAACCGAGCGGAGCGATATGGGACCGTATGCTTCTGCGGTAAACGAACTGTATCTTCCACCAGCCCCGCCAAGAATATCCGATCAAAGGTACGCGTTGGCCGTTAGACGTCAATGTGAAGGCCGCATTCTTGGGACTATAATTGCGCGCACGGATGGCCCTAACCTCTGGCACGAAAGTCGGACCGTATGAGATCGTCGCACCGCTAGGCGCTGGCGGTATGGGGGAAGTGTATCGCGCCCGCGATACCAAGCTTGGGCGCGACGTCGCGCTGAAGCTCCTGCCGCCGCTGTTCGCGGCGGACGCCGATCGCGTGGAGCGCTTCGAACGCGAAGCACGACTGCTCGCATCGCTCAATGATCGGCACATCGGGGCAATCTACGGTTTCGAAGACGCCGGCAACGTGCCGGCCCTGGTGCTCGAGTTGGTCGAAGGCGACACGTTGCACGATCGCGTGCGCCGGGGCCCGCTGGCTCTCTCGGAAGCTTTGGGCGTCGCGCAACAGATCGCCGAAGCGCTCGACGCCGCCCACAGGGCCGGGATCATCCATCGCGATCTCAAACCCTCCAACATCAAGATCACGCCCGATGGGGTGGTCAAGGTGCTCGACTTCGGTCTCGCAAAAGCCCTCGCGGCCGAAGGGTCCGGTCCGGATCTGTCGAAGTCCCCGACCATGACGGCGGACGGGACGATCGCAGGGGTGATTCTGGGCACCGCCGCGTACATGAGCCCGGAACAGGCGCGAGGTCAGCCGGTCGATAAACGCACCGACATCTGGGCCTTCGGGTGCGTGCTCTTCGAGATGTTAACGGGCTCTGCAGCTTTTGCACGCGAGACCATCACGGACACCATCGTCGCGGTCGTGGGCGCCGAACCAGAGTGGAAGTCCCTGCCAGCCGATACGCCGGGCAGCATCCGACGTCTGCTGACGCGTTGCCTCCAGAAAGATGCCCGCCGGCGGCTTCACGACATCGCCGATGCGCGCATTGAGCTCGAAGACGCTATGGCCACGCCTGCCGAACCGCTTCCCGTGCCGGCGCCGCGGCGGTCCCGCCTGGCACTCTCGGCGCTCTCGCTCGCGATTGCCACGGCCCTCGTCTTCCTCTGGGCGGCGCGCGACAGGTTCGGAAGACCGGCCGCGGAGCCATCGCGGCCGGATATGCGCGTCATACGGCTCACGGATCTTCCCGGCCTCGAAGAGTCTCCGGCCATATCACCAGACGGCAGGTCAGTGGCGTTCACTGCCGGCGTGAGTGGCAAACGACAGGTTTTCTTGCGGCTCATTGCTGGCGGCACGCCGCTGCAAATCACGCACGATGCAGTCGATCACGAGTGCCCGCGCTGGTCGCCCGACTCCAGCTCCATCTTGTATTTTTCGCCGGCGGTATCAGGAGCCGTGCAGGGGAGCATCTGGGAGATCCCGGCGCTTGGCGGCGTGCCACGGCGGGCCGTCAACAGCGTCGGGTGTGCTGACGTCAACCCCACAGACGGGAGTCTTGCGCTCTTCCGGCTGGCCAAGGAAGGCGTCCAGCTGGGCGCCGCGCCAACGGACGGTTCGAGGTTCGACATGGTTGCGCAGTTCGCGCCCACCACTTATTACCTGTATCCTCGGTGGTCGCCGGACGGCAAATGGATTGCCTTTCAGCGGGGAGACAACATCAGGTTCGACATTTTCGTAGCGCCGGCTACTGGAGGAGAGCCGCACCAGCTAACCCATGACAACAACATGATGAGCGGCTTTGCCTGGCTGCCCGACAGCACGGGCATCGTCTACAGCTCAAGCCGCGGCGGCACGATGCCTTATTTGCCGACGTTAAGCCTGTGGCAGGTGACATTGCGTGATGGACACGTCCGGCAGGTGGTATCCGGCGAAACGTCGTACATGAGCCCGGACATCTCCAAAAGTGGCGCCATATTGGTCAGCCGTATGAAGCTTCAGACCGACATCTGGAAGTTCCCGGTCGACGGTCTGCCCGCCGAGAACACGCGCCGCGGCGTTCGTGTCACGCGACAGACCGGCCAGGTCCTGACCCCCACCGTCAGCCCGGGCGACAAAGAGGTCGCGTTTCTTTCCGACAGCGGCGGTCACGCAAACCTTTGGGTCGTCAACACCGCGAGTGGCGGGCTGCGCCAGATTACTCACGAGCGCGATCCGAACGTGGCCGTGGGCGTCCCGTTATGGTCGCCCGATGGCCGCGCCATCACTTTCGTCTGCTCACGCGGCAACCAAGGGTTGACGTTTGGAGTCTGGTTGGTGGATTCGGATGGAAGCAACCTGCGCAATCTCGCGAATCCCGGTCTCGGCCCGGCCTGGTCGCCGGATGGCCGCTGGGTGTATTACTCGACCTGGAGTGGCGTGGCACCCACCGCTGTCGTCCTGAAAAAAGCGCCTGTTGACGGAGGGCCGACCGTCACCGTGAGGACCGAGCGGCTGCGCAACGTGATCGGGTTACATGGCGCTACTCTGTACTATCTCTTCGAGCGTCCGCTCGTCGACGGCACGCCGGAATTCGAAATCCGAGCCGCCACTCCCGAGGACGCGCCGTTTCGCGTGCTCGCGCGCATTCCAGCCTCGCGGGCGCCGATCTGGCAGATCGTCAATCCCGCGCTGTCGCCCGACGGGAAATGGCTGGCGCAAGCACTGACCGACGGGTTTACCACCAATGTCTGGGCGCTCTCGACAACGACCGGCAAATGGCGTCAGATTACCGATTTCGGCGAACGCGCGACGTTCATCGCCCGCCGCGTGTCCTGGTCGTCCGACGGGCGCTCTATCCTGGCCGCGGTCGCCGAGGGCGATTCCGACATCGTTCTCCTGGAAGGACTGACGAATGTCGGGCGCGAGTGAGCGAACGGGAATTGGACCCATTTTGCGGACCAGAGGTGCTTCGATGAACACGCGTGCGCTTGTACTGATCGCGGCGTTTCGGAGGGGTTTGGCCGAAACGCGCCGAGGCGGCGTGGATTTTTCGGCATGCGTGGCGAGCTAATCCGTAGGCATTACCCACACTCGACGAGTACTTCCAAAAAAAATGCTGAACCTGTCGATCTGGCTACCCCTCGCTCGACGTGTAAGTGGAGCCAAGAAAAGCACCCTTCAGGAGGCAAATATGACAAAGCAGCGCACACCCTCTCGGCGCCTTAAATCAATCGGGGGAGCGGCCCTCGCCGGGCTCGGGCTTTTTGTTTTGTCCGGAAACCTGGATGCGGCCGCGGCCCAATTGGGCGACCTCCTCAGCATTACTGCGGC
>Ga0209180_10000289_pt1 | contig 22623 bp, 21 predicted proteins | sample CZO8metaG_3_FD_188355 | JGI IMG/M metagenome (GOLD analysis project Ga0209180, IMG submission 188355) | Vadose zone soil microbial communities from the Eel River Critical Zone Observatory, Northern California, USA - CZOApr15con2H2.8 metaG... | ecosystem: Environmental > Terrestrial > Soil >...
CTTTACCAGCCCCGTTGAGGATTCGGCCAATGGCATTATTCGCTATACCTTCCCCGCCACCTTTGGTGGTCGCTCGGCGGAGGATGTGCGCCTGCGCTTCGAAAATGGCGTCGTCGTTGAAGCGCGTGCCGGTCAGGGGCAGGATCACCTGGACAAGATGCTGGCAATGGACGATGGAGCGCGCCGCCTGGGCGAATTTGCCTTCGGCAATAACCGCAACGTGGATCGTTGCACTAAGGACACGCTCTTCGACGAGAAGATGGGTGGAACGGTACACCTGGCTTTAGGAAACTCTATCCCAGAAACTGGCGGCGTCAATAAATCAGCCCTGCACTGGGACATGGTCTGCGATCTGCGTCAAGGCAGTGAGATCCGCGTTGATGGCGAGTTGTTCTGTAAAGATGGTGAGTTCGTGATCTAGTTCTAACCAAAATGGCCGTCCGTGTCTACTCCACGAACGGCCATTTCAACACAAGTGACTGATAACCTTTGCTCAAAGCATGGGGCGAATCGAAAGAATGGTATAATTTGTCACGCCGCCAGGGGTCGAAACACTCACCGTATCACCCTCCTGGTGCCCCATCAGCGCTTTCCCCACCGGAGACTGGTCAGAGATCAAACCAGATTTTGGGTCGGCTTCAAATGTCTCAACAATGTTGAAAGTACGTTTCGCCCCGGCGTCAGTCTCGACTTCTACCTGCATGCCAATGCGCACAACAGGTGGTCCCTCGAGCGTATCGTGCATATCGGGCGTCATGATCTCAGCAGCTTCGAGCAAGCGCTCAAGTTGCAGTATTTCGCCTTCAACTTTTGCCTGTTCGTTCTTAGCATCTTCGTATGCGCTGCTTTCGGAGATATCTCCTGCTTCTTTTGCTTCGTGGATATAATCAGCTATCTCTTTACGTTTCACTGTACGTAAGTAGTCCAGGCGTTCTTTCTTCTTAGCATAGCCCTCAGGTGTTAAGCGATAGGTCTTTTGCGTGGATCTTGCCTGGCCGGCTTCACTCTGTCCACCAATAGTCATAGTCAGTAAACTCCTCCCTGTTGTTGAGGAAAAAGGGGGAACTCGCAGGGTCTTCACTCCCGCTCCCCAACATGAGAACGATAAAAAACTATAGGGGAGGACAATGGGGAGAGCACATTGCTAGGACCGTTGCACGGGTCCTCTACCCCAAAAACCTCACTCAGAGGCGTGGCCCCTAAGAATCTTGTGAAAACATGAAGGTGATTATACGTTCTAATCAACCGTACGTCAAGTGACCGCGTCACATTTTTTATATATCCGCATATCCGCATATCCGCGCGAGATGCATTGAATGTGATCTCTGCAAATCCCCCCGTGTATGTGCCCCCTATTCAACTCTTCCAATACGATATAGTCCTGTACCACATACCTCACAGGTTCCTCGTACGGCTATACGCCCATTCTTCATGGTAACTTCGGTCGGGTTTAGCATCCTTCTCTTCGTCTTGCATTTCATACAATAGGCTTCAATCGTTGTTTGCACTTTAGGACTAGCGTCAGCCATCACCTCCTCACTCCATTGCTGGATAGTAGCAACGACTGTTTCAGGATGCTCCTCGTGGATAGCAAGGCCTGCATCCGGTATCAACGCTAGACGAGTATGTGCCGTTGTCCATGAAACATTCCGCTCGCTGCTAATATTCCCGGCATTGGTCAGCGCCCCGGCTCCCCACATAACCAGCGTAGGTTGGTGCACAGCCTCTACTTGTTGCGTCACATCCCGCTCCAGTTTTCCTGCAAGCAGGGCCATACTTGCATGTTGAGCACCGAATTGGTGCATCGTAGCATAATAATAATCAATATCGGCATCGCTTAGCTGAGCGTGTTGCCTGGCCACTAAATATCGCAGCGCAAAGTGTGTGCTCAGCATCGGGTATAGCAGCCATTTCACCGGCGCTGCCTCGAGCAATTCAGACCGGGCAATTGCGACGAGCCTCCCATTATTTCGCATGAGCGTAGGTAAGTGAGCATCTTCTTGTAATGCCCCTTTTTCTTGTTCGCCTTCTAGCGTCACCGGTGAAATCAATACCAGCCCTGTGCATAACTCGGGGGAAGTTGCCGCCGTTGCCACTGCATAGGTGCAGCTTATCCTGCTTGCCAGGATCGTTGCCGGTTTTCTTACCACGTCCATAAGAAAATCCCGGCAGAGGTTCACATACGTTTCAGTCGAATAGTCTAGTGCAGGGCGATCTGAAAGGCCAAACCCCAGCAGATCAGGGGCATAAACGCGGTAGTGCTGTGCCAGTGGCTCTATGATTTTGCGCATCTCATAAGCTGACGCGGCTAATTCAGGTGTGTGGAGGAGAAGCAAAGCTGGCGCTTCTGGCGCTCCCAGCACTTTATAGAAAATGTGACCGAGCTTCCACTTATAATAATGGGGTTCACCAGGCAATGGACTTTCCAGCTGCCGCGGTGTATCTAACATATGTCGCATGGCAACAACTGCGGAAAAAATAAACGCGCTTAAGAAAGTTAGCCCCAGTAACCGGGCTAACTTTCGGCCAGCATTTTTAGAACGTGAACCTGCTGCTTTCTCCATAGAGGGCCTCCTTCATTACCTGTAGTATAGCACGCTTCGTATAATTCACGCCATTTTCCCGCTCCTCCGGCTCTCCGTCCTTGTGTGGGAAAACCTCTTCCCGTAAAGGAAATTCTTTAACTGATGAGTTTGTAAATAAAACAACTCGGTAACCACGTTTATAGAGATGATGCATAAAAAAGTAGAAATAATAGTTACTGCTGTTGACACCAGTCGTTGTGCAAACTACAATACTTTTTCAAAGGGCCAGAAACTAATGGGGAGCAATATGCATATCATATATGACGTGGAGGAGATGACCGAAACCGCGCGAGGATGGCTTGCAGCCGGGTCCGTCGGTTTTGTTCCCACAGTGGGTCATCTGCATACAGGACATGTAACGTTAGTTCAGTCCTCACTGCTAACGTGTGAGCTAAGCGCCGTCAGTATTCTTGTCAACCCCGTGCAATTTGGCTTCGATGAAGATCAAGCGCACTATCCTTACAGTCTCGAGGGAGATCTTCAACTGCTAGACCAGGAACAAGTAGATGTAGTATTTGTTCCTCGCCCTGAAGAGTTCTATCCCGCAGGTTTTTCCTTTCATGTCACTCCCTCCGGTCCTCTGGCTGAGCGCTTTGAAGGCGCCGCTCGACCTCACTATGCTCGTAGTACAGCCACAGCTATGACGAAACTGTTTCAACTCGTGCGACCAGATGTAGTCTTTTTAGGGCAGAAAAATGCTCAGCAAGTAGCCTTGATTCGTAAACTCGTGCGTGATCTCAATATCGATGTCAGCTTGCGTGTTCTTCCAACCGTGCGCGAGCGCGACGGATTAGCAATCAGCGCCCGTAATCACCTGCTCTCGCCTTCAGAGCGCCAGGCAGTTCCCATCCTCTATCGAGCGCTACTTGCCGGCAAAGCGCTGATCGAAAAAGGCGAACGCCGCCGTGCTGTCATTGAAAAGGCCATGATCGCTATGATTGCCACTGAATCCTTAGTAAAACTGGATTATATGACTCTCTGTGATCCAGATACCTTCGAATTAATGGGAAAGAAGATGCCACCCAGGCTCCCTGACTTGTTACTCGCGGTTGCTGCACGTGTTGGCACCACGCGCCAGGTGGATAATATCCTCTGGAAAAGTGACGGCTACTGGTTGACCTGACTCTACCGCACAAACTGTTTGAGCACCTCATCAACACCAGGATGCCCACGGTTTAACCTGAGATCCTCCGCTCCCGTCGCATCCGTTTGCACCAGCAGTATACCCTGTTGGATGCAGGTATTGAGCAACTCGCGTGCAGACTCACGTGTGAGACGGCCGCGGAAACGGTTTTTAGGATTCACTGGATCGCCGATGAAGTTAGACACGCCAATAATTGTGCGCCAGGACCAGTTGCGGTCAATATAATCAAGAAATTGTAGGAATTGTGGGTCCAGTACATCCATCGGGTATGGCTGGTACTGCGTGGCAGACGCACCTAAAGAAATAGCAGGCATACCTCCAGTATTCCCCGTCGCGGACATCGAACCATACCCGCTTTCACCCATTTGACCAGCAGGACTCCCTCCCGGCACTAAGGGCACAAATTGATTAGCGCTGCTTATTAGATCTCGGCTGACGGTTCCTGGTATACCAACAACAATTACAGTTTTGTTTAAACGTAGCTTTAGACGGGCGCTGATGCGGGTAAAATCCTTATCGCCTGTCATCAGAACGAACGTAGAGATAGTAGGACGATCAAAGACAGTTTCAATAATATCCATCAGCATATTTAAGTCAACGGTGCTTTGGGTCACCGTACTCTGGACAATCGTACTCGAACCACTTGCATTTATAGCAGGCATATGACCTGTATTCCCTGTCGATTGAACAGGGTATCCCAGGGGACCGGTGCTACTACTGGAGCCCAGGGGTCCAGTAGGTGCAGATTGGTACTGGTACGAGGCGGGTTGCCGCGACGGATCACGCTGCTGGTATTCGGGCATCTGATAGCCCTCCTCCGTCAGCGTTTCCTCTTCAGACAAAAGATTCCCATCGATCTCAGAGTGTCCAGGCTCTGGTGAATCCTGGTACGCTGGCCACTCATTGCCACCACTCTGCGCTTGAATCGCAGGTAATGGTCCAGAATTGCTAAGGGGTCCGGTGGGCCATTGGCGTTGATAAGGGCTTGGCGCACCCTGTTCAGATACCACCATCGACGAACCCAGGCCCCCCGTAGGCGGGTTACCAGAGGTGTAGTGGACCGTTCCCATACGTATGCGATCTCGCTGTTTGGCAGGGCAATCAACCCGGTCGATCATCGCTGCCGTCAAGCTCCCCTTAAATGGTTCCGGTTGACGAGACCAATCCGCATAAGCGCGAGCTACCATTACAGTCCCATATCGGCGTGCTACCGCTATCAATTCCTGTGGATCAGGTTCCCGCCGCTGGATATTCAGCATACTATAACGGATGTTCTCAAAATCGATGAATAGAGCAATTTCTTCGGGCACAATCTTCTCCTCTCATTGGGAGAAACCGCGCAGACCAAGATGTATTATGATTGTTCAGGTGCTCGGATTTTTTGAAGCCATGCTTCATGCAATAACGCATATTGCTATCCTATAGCTATGAGCATATCATACTTTAATAGCAAAGTCGAGAGGTCTGCGCTTTACTTTTACGTAGTAAAATGATATAGTCTTTTATAAAGATGCGTTAGGGCTTATCCAGGCAGCTATCCTGTATGTACAAGAGTTCGTTACTATGGAGCTAACAACATCATTACGTCCCCCTGATAATTCAGTGTGTCCTGTCGCTCGCACTGCCAGGATCATCAGTGGGAAATGGACTCTGCTTATTATCCGCGATTTGGCTTCCGGTGTCAAACGTTTTAATCAACTCGAACGTTCACTTCAGGGCATCAGCCCTAAAACTCTCTCCGAGCGATTGCGCTCTCTCGAAGAAGAAGGCGTCATCCTTCGTCAAACGTTTGCTGAAGTCCCCCCTCGCGTGGAATATTCACTCACCGCCAAAGGTCACGACCTCGTCGAAGTCGTAGAATGCATGCGTTGTTACGGCAAACAATGGTTATGTGACGCCGGCGAATTGCAAGAATAGTCCACTTACTGTTGCCCCCTGTAGAGAAAAACCGGGGTTATTCCCCGGTTCTTTTGCCTATGCTTAAAGCACTCCCTCTAACTCACCTGCGGTGGGAGAGCCATCGCACAGCACCGTTAGCCAGATGGATTTCAATGTGCGATCAATGTCAGATTAGCGATAAACGCTAACGAGTTCACGTTTGTGTTCAGCGAGGAATCGATGGAGTGTTCCTTCGTTTTCTGCTGTAACGCGCTCACTGTACTCTTCTACCTGATTCTCTGACCTGGACACCAGGTCGTAGAGACTGGCGACATCATAACGCATCTGCACTTGAAGCTGACCCTCGCCATTAAACCCCTCGACGAAGAGACCATCCTCTTCCTCATGAATTGCGATGCTCTTCACGCCGACTTGATCTAGCACCCGACCAACAGCGTGCAGGATACTCCCGTAACTGAACGTGGCCCGCATTGATTCCTCCCATTTAAATAGTTGGAGATAGACAATCATTGTACTTTGGTGGACCGCACTGTCAAATGCAAAACAACATTGCAAACTTTGTTTGGGCAGTGTGTTGTAATGTGAGTCTTGCATCACACCAAAACAGTTTACCATAATGTCTAGGTAAACGTCAAGGTCGCAAAATTGCCCATTCCTCTCGCAAAGTGTACAGAACTCTGCCAATCATGTACAATAGGGGTGAGGTACATCACTTATGCTCTGGCTCATATAAAGATAAAATGATGTTCCCAAATACTCAGATTGAGAGGAGCCTCTTAATGCGTCTACGTCGTCATTATCGTTCGCTGCTGCTAGCGCTCTGCCTTTGCACACTTCTTCTTTCACCTGCTGCCTTCGCTCCCAGGCACGCCCAGGCCTCATCCAGCCCGATTACTGTCAGCTCTCGAACGTACATTGTGAATTTTCCCCACTATATCGACATCAGCGTAAGCGCCAGTGATCCCATTGGCATGATCGTCAAGGCCAGTCTCGATATTGTTTTGAGCGATAATTCGCCACAAGAACTACACAACGTGCCCATTGGCAAAGTGGGACATACGATCTCCACCACCTGGCGCGAAAATACGAGCGGCGGCAATTTCGTTCCACCCGGATCACACGTTTTCTACTTCTGGCAGTTCTGGGATAGCGCGGGGAATACGCTCACCGATACGCCACAAAAATTTGCTACGACAGATACCCGCTTTAATCCCTGGCAGCACCTATCGCAGGGCTTGTTAGAAGTCAACTGGTACAATCGCCCGCTAGATTTTGGGCGGGTGATGTTAGCGCAGGCAAGCGACAGCATAAAACATATCAGCTCAGTGCTTGGTGGAGGGCTGATCCATCCGATCAACCTGTGGATCTACGAAACCATCGACGATTTTCATGGCTCGCTCGCACCGGGCGCCTATGAATGGGTAGGAGGTGTAGCGTTCCCAATGCTAGATGAAGCTTCAATTGTCGCGGTCAGCACCTCTGACCATACACTGGTGCGAGACATGCCACACGAACTGACGCATCTTATCTTTCACCAGTTGACCGGTAATCGCATCGATTTGCCTACGTGGTTCGATGAGGGCCTGGCGGTCTACAACCAGGTCTATCATGAATCTGATATGTCGCTGCGTTTCAACAAAGCACTTCAAGCGCAGGCACTGCTGCGCCTGGATGACATTTCTTTAGATTTTCCTGCCAATGCCGACCAGGCCTACCTTGCCTATGCCGAGAGCTGGAATCTGGTTGACTACATGTACAGCACTTTTGGTCAGCCCAGGATGGCGCAACTGATCAAGGATTTAGGTAATGTTTCAACAGATGTTAGTGCAGATTTTCAGCAGGCATTGGGAGTAGACGAGCTGCACCTCGAGAACCAATGGCGCCTTCACCTGCATCAACCCTGGGTCATTCCGCCTGATCAGCTAACGCCGGTACCGCAGGCCGTGACCCCGGTCAAACAGAACGCCACCACCGTCGATACAAGCTCGTGGCTACTTCTTGGTCTTGGCGTGCTGTTTGTCGTGGGCGCTATGAGCACGCTGGTAGTGCTTGTGCTTTTCAGTGTGCGCCGCAGCAGGGCTGCAGCAGCGCAGGCCAATACTGCTAATCCAGCGGGCCGGCAGCAGCAGGGGAATCAGGCAATAGCATACCCATATCCCGATCCATCGACCTACATGCACACATCGATGTATGCCTCGCCAGCTCCTCCATCGGACGTTCAGAACCAGGAGTATCCGGCCAATCCACCCTGGAAGCAGGCTCCGCAGGAATGATAGTGAGAAAGATGAAATGCATGCCAGGGCGCTATCACCGGAGACGTTGCAAAGTTCCGATCATCCTATTTCTGGATAAAGGAGGTCCGTGATGGAAGTGTATGATTCCCCTTCCCATTATTATCCATCCGATGCTATGCCGCTGGATGAGCTGGCCTATTGGATCGCATTCAACCGGGTTTCTGGCATCGGACCTGTCAGCTTCAAATCGCTGCTCGATAACTTCGATGGTGACCTATCAGCAGCATGGCAAGCCGATAGTAAAGAACTGGCAAGGGCCGGTCTTGCACAGAGGGCCATCGAAAATCTAGGCAAGCTGCGCTCAACCAGTACGCCTCAGAACGAGCTGGAAAAATTAGAACGCCTTCGCATTCGCGTGATTACCTCGAAAGATAAGTCCTACCCGCCGCTGCTGAAAGAAATCGACGATGCCCCGCCGGTGCTTTATACCTATGGCAAACTCACAGAGGCTGACCAGTTTGCACTGGCCGTGGTTGGTACACGCAATTCGACCACCTACGGACGACAGGTAACCGAACGCATCGTGACCGATTTAGCGAGGGGCCAGGTTACCATCGTCAGCGGCCTGGCGCTGGGCATTGACACAATTGCGCACACAGCGGCATTAGATGCTGGCGGGCGTACTATAGCTGTGCTGGCATGTGGGCTGGATATCATCTACCCCTCGGCGAATCGGGGCCTGGCACGGCGCATGGTGGAGTCCGGGCAAGGTGTGCTCATCACCGAATACCCGCTCGGTGTCCAGCCCGAAGGAGGCAATTTCCCCGCACGTAACCGCATTATCTCAGGACTCGCGCTTGGCGTGCTGGTGGTGGAAGCGCCAGAAAAAAGTGGTGCACTCATTACAGCGGATCGCGCCTTGAAGCAAGGGCGTGAAGTCTTTGCAGTCCCTGGAAGCATCCTTTCGAATAGGAGCACCGGTGTAAATAAACTCATCCAGGACGGAGCTCGCCCCGTGATGGATGTTAAGGACATCCTGGATGCGCTCAATCTCTTCCTGGTGCCCCAGCAGGTTGAGATGCAAGCCGTGCTACCCGAAAACGACGAGGAACGCGCGCTCTTGAAGTTTCTCAGCCATGAGCCATGCCATATTGATGAACTCATACGTGAATCTGAACTACCGGCAAAAGACGTATCGTCAACGTTGATAATGATGGAACTGAAAGGTATGATCCGGCAGGTTGGGGGGATGCAGTACGTTCTGGCAAGATAGATAACGGAGATCAATGATTTACCTCGACCACTTGCTCAATGCAACACATGGAGTCCTACTTCACGCGGGCAAACAAAGCCATTTCGATGCCTTTAGCCATGATACGCGGCAGCTGATCCCGGGCGAACTGTTCGTAGCAGTGCGTGGGGAACGCAGCGACGGCCATGATTACCTGCTCGATGCAGTGCAACGAGGTGCAAGCGGCCTGCTGGTGGAGGCGGAATACCTCAATGCTCTTGCAGGGGAAGCACAAAAAATTTTAGCCGGTGCGCGAGTTGCGACCATCGTCGTAGAAGATACACGCATCGCCTTGCAACAGTACGCCCGCTTTATTTTAGACCGGTGGCATCCAACGGTGATTGCTGTGACCGGCAGCACGGGCAAAACCAGCACCAAGGAAGCGATCGCGGCTGTGCTCTCCAGCAACTTTGCTACATTCAAAAGCTGGCAAAACTATAACGATTTGCTGGGGCTGCCACTCTCACTTGGTCGCCTGGAAGAGCGCCACGAATACGCCGTCCTGGAGCTGGCTTGCGACCATCCAGGTGAAATCAGGGAGCTGTGCCGGATCGCACAGCCATCCATAGGCGTGCTCACCAATATCAGTCCGGCACAACTCCAGTATTTTGGTACCGTCGAGCGCTTGGCGGAAGAACTCGGTACGCTGCTTACTTCTCTGCCAGCAGCGGGCCTTGCAGTTGTCAATGGGGATGATGCGTTGACACGCGCTTTGATCGCACAGCTTGACAATCAGCTCGCCGCGCCTATCAAAACCTTTGCAGCATCGATGGCTCAAGATGTGCAGGTGACATGGGATGGAACCAGGTGCACACTTCCACCGCACATTGACGAAATAATCTGGCCAAATCGTAGGGGCCTCAGCGACGTCTGGAGTGGGGAGCAAGAAAGATACGGGGTATCTTTACAAGCCCTCGGAGAGTCGAGCGCGTATCAATACTTCGTGCCCAGCGCCGATTTATCGGCCCCCACGAACCTCGATTCCCATCTGTTAGGGGCGCATCATGTGGCTACGATGCTGGCGGCGTACACTGCTGGGCGGCTCTGTGGGTTGAATGCGCAAGAGATTGCGCGTGCCCTGGCAAAGCTGTATCCATTGCCTGGGAGACTTAACCCACTGCAGGGAATAGAGGGCGCAATGCTGCTTGAAGACACGCACAATGCCACCCCTGCCTCGGTTATTGCAGGTCTGGAAACACTCAGGGCACTGCCGGCGGGCAATCGCATAGCCGTGCTTGGAGATATGTTGCGCCTGGGTTCCTACGAGGAAGAGGCCCATCGCCGGGTTGGGCAGAAGGCCGCCCAATGCGTAAATTACCTGGTTACACGGGGAGAACGCGCTGCCCTGATTGCCGAATCTGCACGCAAGGCTGGTCTTGCGATGGAACATATCATCCTTACCTCGACTCACGAAGACGCGGCCCAGGCAGTACGCAAGATCATTGCACTTCCGGGCAAACATGATCACTACACCAGGCTCAAGGATGCTGTCCTGATCAAAGGCTCGGAAGAGATGCGGATGGAACATGTTAGCGAACTATTGATGGCCCGGCCTGCGCAGGCACGCGAACAACTGGTGCGCCAGACACCAGGTTGGAAGCAGATCGTGGTTATGCGCCCTGAGCGTCCCACCTGGGTTGAGATCGATTTGAGCGCCATCGCTAGCAATACGCGCCAGGTTCAGTCCCTGGTGGGGCCAATGGTGCGCATTCTTGCCAGTCTCAAGGCTGACGCTTACGGGCATGGAGCATTGAAAGTAGCACGCACAGTCCTACACAATGGCGCGAGTATGCTGGGCGTGGCAACGGTGAGCGAGGCAATGCCATTGCGCGAGGCGGGCATAGGCGCTCCCATCCTGGTATTCGGTTATGTGCCGGCCTGGCAAATGCGCGAAGCGGTACGCCTGGGGCTGACCATTACACTCTATTCAAGCGAATCTGCCCAGGCGCTTTCGCGTGCGGCCTGCACGCTGGGGCAGGCGGTGAAGGTACATGTGAAAGTCGATACAGGTATGGGACGCCTGGGCATACGCGCAGAGCAGGTGACAGAAGTACTCGAGCTTCTACACGAGATTATTGACTTGCCGGGCCTCGAGTTAGAGGGTATCTTTACGCATTTTGCCATGGCCGATACGCACGATCAAACTCATGCACGCATGCAACTCGCACGCTTCCAAAACGTATTGCAAGTAGTTGAAAAGGAGCATATCCGTCCACCGTTAGTACACGCTGCTAACAGCGCCGCGATCCTTAGCCTGCCGGAAGCGCATTTCGACATGGTGCGACCGGGGGTCGCTTTATATGGACTGGATCCGTCGCCGGAAGTGTGCCTGCCCGTGGGATTTCGCCCTGCGCTCTCCTTCAAAACGCAGGTAGCCCAGGTCAAAGTCATACCAGAGGGGGAGTGCATCAGTTATGGCTGTGCTTATATAACAGAACGGGCTACGCGTGTAGCGATACTCCCCGTGGGCTATGCCGACGGTTTTCGCCGCGCACCCACGAACTGGGGAAACGTATTGATTCACGGTCAAGAAGCGCCACTGCTGGGACGAGTCTGCATGGATCAGAGCATTGTCGATGTCACGCATATTCCGCAGGTGCGTGCAGGTGATGAAGTTGTACTCATTGGACGACAGGGGAGCGCCTCTTTAACAGCAGAGCAAGTAGCGCAGCGATTGGGTACAATAAACTACGAAGTTGTCTCAGAGATACTGGCTCGTGTGCCGCGAGTAGACTGAAGACGGGGATGCAATCGAGTAAGACGGACAATGGATCAGAAGAATCGGATCCATCCCGGTTCTTTGCAATCATTATCGCCAATCCGGCATCCGGATCTTGCGGCTTTCCGCATCATACACACCATTTGCATGAGACACTCGCCTTTCTACGTGGCTATGGATGGCGAGTTGAGCTCTGGTACACGCATGCTCCAGGAGACGGTGAGCAACTCGCACGGAAAGCGGTCGGACAGAAAGCCAACCTGGTGATTGCAGCAGGCGGCGATGGTACGATTAATGAGATCATTCAGGGACTGGCAGGCAGCGAAACCGCGCTGGGTGTGCTTCCCAATGGGACTGTCAATGTGTGGGCGCGAGAACTCGGCATTCCATTGGATGAGGCCGGGGCACGCGCTGTACTGGTGAACGGTCGGACGCGCCACATCGATCTGGGCTGCGTGAATGGTCGCTATTTCCTGTTAATGGTAGGAATTGGCCTCGATGGAGAGGTCATCCAGGCGGTCGAAAGAAAGCCTCTCAAACGTCTAGGAGTGCTCGGCTACGCTCTGGCTGCCCTCTGGCTTGGTCCAGGGTACAGTGGTTTTCCGGTCGTCGTACAAATTGATGGATTAGTGGTCAAAACTCGCGCGCTGCAAGTCTTTGTCGGCAATACACAGCTCTACGCAGGCGCATTTAAATTTACCTGGAAAGCAAAATGCGATGACGGCCTGCTCGATCTGTGTATCGTCCGCAAGCGCAACTTGCTGGGACGCATTGTAGTGCTCTGGGACTTTCTGCTTGGCCGCGAGAAGCGCCGCCTCTGGGTGCGCTACGACACATTCACCTCCATCAAGATAGAAACACTGCAGCCAGTTGCTTTTCAGATCGACGGTGAAGCAGCCGGCCATACACCCGCGACCTTTAGCATCTCCCCCGGCACACTCAAAGTCGTGGTCCCACAAAAGACCCCGGAAGGATTATTTTCTCGGGAATAATGCACATTGACGAAATAATCCGGCCATCCATAGGGCCCGATTATGCAGAGTAACAAATTACTCCAACCATTCGTAGGTGCCGATTATGCACATTGACAATTACTTCGATCAGCAGTAGGTGCCGATTTATCGCGCACACCGCCGATTTATCGGCCCTCTCGGTAGATGTGATGGTGTCCGCATTTAAAAGTTACTCTGCATTATCGCGGCCAGCGCCGATTTTGCACATTAGGCAAGGTTCAAATGAACGTGACAGTTCCTCAGCAACAGCAAGGTCCAGCCCTGTCATGCTGAGCGCAGCGAAGCATCTCTCTGCCCAGCGATACAGACCCTTCGCTGCGTGGAGGCGTGACAACAAGGGGAAGCAGAGGTGCGGTCCTAGTTTTTTGCAAAGCTGAGTTAATCTCACCTCTTGAGCCATGAATGCTCGTTCAATGGGAGGTCTCGATGCATCGCATTGAGAGTAGCATCTCTGATTTGGTCAAAATAGTAGCTCTTCCTTGCAAAAATCCTACGCACACCCGAACAATAGTGACGACTTGTCACCAAGACACATATGCTATATACTTGTCTTGATGTCTTCTAAAAAGAAGTCGCCAAGTCAACGAAAGTAGGTGAAAACAATGGCAATGCAAAATCAATACAATGATAGCCAGAGGAGACTGCCCGGAAAGCGCCCCAGGCTGATGATTGATATCAGTCCTGAACTGCGTCGCCGTATTAAGGTAGCCGCAGCGCAAAAAGATCTCTCTGTGAATGAATATGTCGGGCGCATTCTCGAGGAAGCCGTTCCTTCTGAAAAAGCAAGCGCAGCAGAGGGGCAACCCCGCCCCGTGAGTCGTGAATCGTTGGAGCGATTGCTTCGAACACGGGAGCAGATTATGCAAAGGCGCCAGGGGCGACCATTTAGTGACTCCACTGAGATTATCCGGCAGATGCGCGAAGAGCGCTCAAAGTACCTGGGAGAGCTATGAAAAGTGCTATAGTTGTTGACACAAGTATTGTCATCAAATGGGTGCTCGATGAGCCGGATTCAACCACTGCACTCGCTCTACTGACCAAATGGATTAACGAGGGAACAGCGATATATGCACCGGCCTTGCTCATATACGAAGTCGCCAACGCTCTTTACCAGCGGGTTCGTAAGGCTGAGATGACGGCTGGCGAAGCTCAGCAAGCTCTAGTAGATGTCCTTTTTCCAGAACTGGAGTTTAATTTTTCAGAGTATTCGTCGCTTAGCATGCGAGCAATAAAGTTAGCAGAACAATATGGCCTGCCCGCTACATATGATGCGCATTACCTGGCACTGGCAGAACGCAAGCAGTGTGAATACTGGACCGCTGATACACGCTTGTGGAATGCCATCGCGGGTAAACTCAAGTGGGTCCGCCTTCTCGGCAATCACCAGCACACGCTGCCCTGAAACCTCTCATAATGGTAGCCACGACTTTCGTGTATAATAAGTGTGTAGCGTACCCTAAAAGCGCTACTACAATACCGTGAGCAACAGATTTCACACCCGAAAGGAGTCTTCCAACCGATATGAAAATGAGTGCCCGTAATCAATTGAAAGGCAAAATCAAAGCCGTCAAACCGGGTTCAGTCATGGCAGAGATCGTGGTAGAATTGCCAGACGGTCAGGAAATCGTCTCAGCTATTACCCTTACCTCAGCCCAGGACTTGAACCTGCGCGTAGGCGATGATGTCGTGGCGATCATCAAATCAACCGAGGTGATGATCGGCAAAGAATAGGCTAACAGGTGTATGAGCACAGTGTAAAGGTCATCGAGTTTTGATTCAGCTCGATGACCTTTACATATTTGACAACTCGTGAGTGTAGATCAGATCACTCAGCAACAGGTATTGATTGTGGTGGTGATGCTACCGCTGGTTCGCTTTCACCGCCTAAGCGCCGGCGCGCGGTCTCACGGCGGCCTACGGCTGGAACGTGTTTCGTCGCGGCAGCCAATCCGAAGACGGGCATGTTGCCGTACAGCGCTTCATAGCTGCCCGCTTCGACAAGAAATGTCTCGTGCCAGATGCCAACGCTGCCATCAGAGCCGATAGCCTTGTTGAAACGCCTCCAGGCGCTCAGGTGCGGATCATTTTTATCCCTGGCGAATCTTTCCAGGTCTTCAAACGAACGCCAGTACTGTATCAACACGGGCCCGCGCAATTTGAAGTAGATTTCCGCCCCCAAGAATCCTTTCTCGGGATGCTGGTACAGGGTGCGCAGCATCGGCCCCATCGCCCTCGCCGTGGGAATCCACTTGCGAAAAGCCAAGAACTTGTTGATGCGTATCCCAATCAAAAAAACAACAAAGGGTTCATCCGCCTGAGCCGTAAATCGCCCTGGTATCACTTTAGCCATATCACATGCTCCTTTATTCTATTGCAACTTCTTTTGTTTCAGCGAATGTCTTTAAAGTAGCAATGGTTTCATCACACCAGGCAAGCAGAGCCTGGCACCTGTGTATGCCATACCTGACAGTGATAAGGGAGTAGCATAGGCCGGGATCATCTGCGCAATTCGCTTTCAGATACCCCTCAATGCCCTGGTACTTGCGCAGCAACGCTTCCTGCAATATCCTGAACCGTTGCACGTGTTCGATATTGTCAGTGAGCGGAGCTTGCAGGCCAAAGAACAATTTCAGCAGCAGCTCATTGCGCTCGACCGTATATTCGATTGGGTCAGTCAGCCACTGCCGCAGTTCTTCCAGCCCTTCGCTGGTAAGCGTATAAATGTAGCGTTCAGGCTTGCCTTCCTGTTTCTCCGTGTGACTGGTGGCCAGCCCCTCGTCAACAAGCTGCTTCAGCAATGGGTAGATCTGCCCGTAACTCTCGTGCCAGAAGTTGCTGGTGCTCTGTTCCATGAACTTCTTGATGTCATAACCAGACCCCGGGCGAATACTGAGCATGCCAAGTAAGGCATACCTGCTCTTATTTTCTTTGGCCATTCCAATATCTCCCAGATATATATCTATATGATATATAACATAAAGATATGGGAATTGTCAAGAGTTCTGGCCCTCCATCTCTTATCAGCGCCGGCTTTCTGTCATACACTTTGCTGGAGTATATGAGACAGAAGAACATTTTTCGGAAGCCCCCTGAGAAGGTCAAGGCAGAAAGAGAAACATATGCAAGCGAACGATCCCTCTTTACCAAAGTATGAGCTTCAAGTCGAACGACAGGTTCCCATCCCCATGGAGGATGGAACGGTCTTGCGCGCCGACGTGTATCATCCCACGGCACCCGGACGGTTTCCTGTTCTCGTCGAACGCGTCGCCTACGAATTGACGCAACGGTGCCGGTACACCGGTGAGTATTACGCCAGCCGTGGCTACGCCGTGGTCGGACAGAATGTGCGAGGTCGCTTCGCCTCAGAGGGCGTTTTTGCTCCTTTCCGTGATGATGGTTGGGGTGATCGCCGCGACGGCTATGATACCATCCTCTGGGCAGGAAAACAGCCCTGGTCAAATGGTGCCGTGGGAATGCTCGACGGCTCGTATTCTGCTGGAACCCAATATCTGCTTGCTCCAACACGACCAGCTTTCCTCAAAGCACTCTTCGCACGCGAGGGTTTGTCGGATATCTATCGTGACTTTACCTTTCGTGGTGGAGCTTACCAGTTGGCGTTGCACAGAGGATGGGCGATCGATGAGGCACTGTCGGCGCTTCAACAGGACCTCTCAACAAAAATGGCAGAGGTGCGCGCTCGCCTGGAACAGGCTGCCCAACACACGGAGCAGTGGTATCGCTATCTTCCCCTCCTGTCATGTCCTCCGCTCGAGGGCATCGCCCAATGGTACTTTGATGACCTCCGCCATCCCGAAGACGGGCCCTACTGGTGGCCGATCAACCTCTCGCGGCATTTTCGTGAGGTGGACGTGCCGGTCGTGCATCTGGGGGGCTGGTTTGACTGCTTTCTGGACAGTACTCTTCGCTGCTTCCAGGGCATTCAAAACGCGGGAATGACTGAAACCTGCCGGAGGAGTCAGCGGCTCATCATTGGCCCTTGGATTCACGGTCCCGGTCAGATCGGATTATCTTCCGTCGGTGAACTCGACTTTGGATCACAGACAGCCTTTGATCTGTTCGCGTACCGGCTGTGGTGGTATGATTATTGGCTCAAGGGGATGGACAATGGGGTCATGGATGGTCCAGCTGTGCGTATCTTCTTGATGGGAGCGAACCGCTGGTTAGAGGCCGAGACCTGGCCTCCTCCTGGCATCACCTACCAGCCGGTGTATCTGCGTGAAGGTTCAGGGCAAACCGCCGCTTCGCTCAACAACGGGATGCTCACCTTCGATCTGCCTCGTGAAGACGAGCCGGCGGAGAATTTCCTCTATGATCCGGTTGATCCCGTGGAAAGTCTGTTGATCTACCCGCTGCTGGGTCCAAAGGATCATCGGCCAGTCGAGAGACGAATACTGACCTACACATCGTCCCCACTTGAAAGCGATTTGACCGTGGTTGGACCGGTGAAGGCGGTTCTCTACGGCACGTCTTCCGCCCCAGATACTGATTGGGTGGTACGCCTCTGCGACGTCTGGCCAGATGGCCGCGCTCTCTCAGTCTGTGACGGGATTCTCCGGGCACGATATCGGAACTTCCTCAGTCACGCTGAATTGATGAAGCCAGGGCAGGTCTATCGCTTTGAGGTCGATTTGTGGGCGACAGCGCAGGTGTTTGGCGCAGGACACCGGCTCCGCGTCGAGGTAACGAGCAGTGATTTCCCGCGATACGACCGAAACCCGAATACAGGAGGGGCATTTGGTACCGGCAATCATGGATATATTGCCCACAACACTCTCTTCCATGACAGGTCGCGGCCATCGCATATCCTGTTACCGCTACGATCACCGTAACGTGGAGGTGGTCGAGCCAGCAAGTTACGGCGAGGTGCCTAAACGCGCTTACTAGCGTGAGCGGGCGCTATGTGTGGCTACCTGCGTCATCAAGCCGGATTGGTTCCCTGGAGGGAGCCTTCGTCCAGCGGTCTTGGTATTCGACAATTTTTGTACTATCCTGCAGATCAAGGCGGTGAGACAACAGTTGGCCTCGCTGCCAGTTTAGCTGTTTATTACGGCGAAGAAAGCGGATATACTTGCCGATGTTCATTACTCCTCCTCGTTCTCCGCGAACAAATCGCGCACGTTTACGCCAAGTGCCCTGGCAATCTTACCCAATGCTTCCAGGTTGACCGACTTCGTTTTGTTGTTCCAGTAGCGGTTCAAGAGCGGCATGGTAATTCCTGCCTTCATTTGAAGCTGAGAGCGGTTCAGGTTCTGCCTTTGCGCAATATCTTTGATCTGCAACCGTGCCACGATGAAGCCCTTTTGCCGTTGAATATGACCACGTCCACGTATCTCTATGAAGAATAGCACATCTTTGTTATAACGTCAACGTTATAACAATTCTAATGCATGTGCGTCTGTTGTTGCGCCAGCCATTCACGGATCGAGGGCATGTGGTCCTGGTAGTGCTTGAAAGAGCAGCCGGCGATGATTTGCCAGGGCACCCACTCCTCCGACATCTGCTTGAAGCGATGCGGGTCATTCAGGTCTTCGTCGCTGAGTGTCTGCGCCGCTTCAAGCAAATCGGCGTAGGCTTGCTGCTCTTCTTGTAGGATCTCCTGCAAAGGGCGGTCCCGGTTCTGCTGGTACACGATCTCGTTGCGCTCATCGTCGGACAGATTCCACAGTTCGGAGCCGGCAAGCACGTGTGTGCGCATGATCGGCACAATCTCGCGCTCGCCCCACGTCACATGCGCGATGACGTCTTTCACCGACCACTTGCCTGCTGCGCCCGGCTGGAGCATCCGCTCCTCGTCAACCTGGGCCAGTAACGCCTCCCATTCCGCTCGTGACTGCTCGAGTGTGTTGATGAACGTGGCCTTGTCCATCGTGTCCTCCTTTCACTCCTAAGAAGCTATCGACTGTTTATGCTGAATATAGCACAAAAAAAGGGCAGCTTCCGCCCGCTTTTTGCATGGTCTATCTACCTTACACAACTTCTAAAGTTGTACGATTTCATACCAGGTTGCGATCCGGTATATAAACTTCTCATCATCTCTATCGCTCTCAAGACGAGCAAAAAATTATATGTTAGGCCACAGATTCGTATCAGAAATTCATCTTTTAAAAGTTCTTACCTTTATCGTCTAAATAGTGAGTAATTGAATGTAAGTCCTCCTCAATGCAATTAGTCTAAATATCAATCTCTGAGAAACAGCGTTTGCGCGTCGGAGGTGTTCCAATGATACAATTCGAGACGATCGCAGGAGTTTGTACAGTCATTCTCATTTTTTGGGCGTTATGGCGTCTTTTCCACCCATTCCGATGTCATTGTGGATATTTCACTTGGTCAGCAAAGAGCATGCTGACTCATGTTGAGATGAAGCATGCTCATAGAGAATAAAAGCTCTGGCATACATCTGCTTTGCCACTAGGATTTGCCTGATTGATTCATATGGCTCGTCAGCCTGCAAGCACCAGGCGCTTCAGCGCCGTCTCGGCTACGGGCGGGATTTAGGAAGGATGGGAGACCTCGCGTTGGGCTTTCTGTACCACCTGTTGAATCTGCGGCCCCGCCAGAAAGCGCGAACGCCTCGCCTCATCCCCGATGTCCTCCGCCAGCCCCTGGATGATCGTCGCTGCCTCCCCAAACGCGGTGTGTGCTTGCTCTTGCTGTCCAATTGCCTCGTACAACCTGCCCAACGCCGCCTGGATCTGCCAGCATTCTCCCGGCAAGCCGAGGTCTACCGCTAGCTGGGCAGCCTCGTGCAGGTGGCCGATGGCCCGCTCGTTCTGCCCGTCCCACGCGGCGAGGGTCGCCAACGACTGCAGGTAGGGAACGCGGAAGCGTCGATTGGGTCCTACGCGTTCCCCCAGCCGGTGCACTGCTTCTCGCGCCTGGCGTTCGTCCCCTCCACGCAGTAAGGCCTGCGTTTCATAGTGAGAGCAGAAATCCAGCATGATCAATGTCCTCTCAAAGCGCTTGCGGACGGCGATGGCCCTCAAAGCATAGGTGTAGGCGTGGTCCCACTCCCCTGCTACAGCATAGTGCATGCACAGCCGCGACAGGACGGGCGGGCGAAAGGGTCCGAGGTCTAACCTCTCTGCAAGGGTTTCTGCCTTTTCGAGCGTGCTGCGTGCCTCTTCCCATTGCTGCGAGGCCTGATACATACTCCCCAGGGCAAAGAGAAGACCGTGTTCCATCAGAGGAAAGGTCCGTGCCTGCGCGACGGCGTCTTGCATAAGCACGAGCGCCTCTTCATAAGCCCCCATCTCCAGCAATCCAAGAGCGAGGTAGACCGTACTTAAGACTTGTGTGCAGACGTTCTTGCTCTCTTTGGAAAGCACGAGCGCTCTGCGGCCACTGCGAAGGCCGTTGCGTACCTCCTGTCCGGCATGCAGTTGCGCGAAAGACAGCAGCGCCCAGCACACAGCTTCGGAGGCCCGATTGGTCAAGGGTTGGGTGAGCGGAGCGCCCAGGATGAAGGAGGGCAGGGACAGCTCGCGCGCAGCGGTCGGCTCGCTGCCCAGAGCGGCATAGAGCGCCAGGGAGGTTTCCAGATAGCGTATGGCCTCCTCAAAGTCCCCCCCAAACAGATGGATCCCTCCAAGTGTGAAGAGACTTCCGGCTTCCAGTTCCTGGTCCTGGATTGCTCGTGCCAGGGCGAGCGCCTGCTCTCCATGCGGCAAGGCGCTCGTTGGGTCCTCCCACACCTCGGCTGTGATCTGTGCCAGATTCCACGCCGTTTCCGCCAGCGCTTTCTGATCGTGACTGGTCTCAGCTATCTGGTAGGCTTGCTCCAGCAGCGCTTGCACCCTGGGCTTATCGAACGAGTGCTGGGCTACCAGGATCGCCAGGCGGTTGAGGGTCATGCTGGCCAGCGCGGGCAACTGCTGCTGCTGCGCATAGGCCAGCAGCTCTTCATAGGCCTGCTGGGCCTGCTGCCAGGCGTGCTGGAAGGCATAAGCCTGTCCCAGGCAGACATAGAGATGTTCGATCTCCGGTCCCGGCAGCACACCCTGCATCCGAGATTTGTGCTCCTGGAGCAAGAAGCGCGCCTGTTCGTAGCGCCTGATGGCATCATCGACGGCAAAGACGGCCAGCGCCTCATCCCCGGCTTGTACGCTGTAGCGAGCGGCTGCCCCGGTCTCACCGGCAGCCTGCGCATGATAGGCCAGCGCACAGGCCGGAGCTCCTTCGGTTTGCCCCAGCGCCAGGGCGCGCTGGTGCAAGACCTGCCGCCGTGCCTCGCTCAGTTCGGTGTAGACCACGTCGCGGATCAGCTCATGCGTGAAGTGATAGCTACTCGGGCGACCTGCCCCGGCTTGCTCCTCGCGCAGCATCCCACTTGCGACGGCTTCTTCCAGGGCCTCGACCCCTGCCTGCACTCCCAGCTCAGCAATCCGCCACAGCCACTGTGCGCTCGCCTGGGTGCATAGCACGGTACGGGCCAGCACCAGCTGGCGGGCAGCCGGCGATAGCTTGGCCAGGCGTGCCTGGATCATCGTGTGCACCGAGGGTGGTAACAGCTCGCGCTGGGACTGCTCTTGCACGAGGGCCGCGGCTATGTCCACGGTCGGCTCCAGCCGCCAGGCGCCATCAGCACCCCGCCGGGGCACCAGCAGTTCCCGCTCGCGCAACAGCTTGAGCGTCTCCAGCAGGTACAAGGGCTGTCCACCCGTCTGCGCAAACAGGAAGTCGCCCAGCGCCGAGAGCTTCGTCTCCTGCTCCGGCGCAGGCGATGCCCCTGACGCGGAAGGCAGATCTGTGGCATGCTCACGCCTCTCACCTCCACTGTTCGTGCTATGCGCTCCCTCGCCCGCGATAGCCTGCACGAGCTGGAGGGTCTGCGCCTGGCTGAGCGCCTGCAACGGCACCTGGCTGACCGGCAGGTCACGTCCCAGGTCGGAAAGTTCTACGGCCAGCTGCGAACTCGGCTCCAGCTGATCGCTGCGTACCGTACCCAGCAGCAGCACGCGGCTGTCATGCCCCTTCCAGGAGTGTCCCAGGTAGCGCACCAGGTCCAGCGAAGCCCCATCTATCCAGTGCAGGTCATCCAGCAGTAACATCAGCGGTGCGCGCTGCGCCAGGGCATCGAAAAGACGGGCCACCGCTTCAAACAGCCGGAGCTTGGCCGCGAGCTCATCCTCGGTGGGAGCAGGCAGATCAGGATAGCGCACCCGCAGCTCCGGCAGCAGGCGTGCGAGCTCGGCCAGCCACAGGTCCTCCAGCAGATCCTCCGGCGCGTTCTCCGCCTCCAGCCTCACCCGCAGGGCCTCCACCAGTGGCTGATAGGGCAGGCGTCCATCCATTTCGAGAGCGTGCCCGCTGAGCACCTCGGCCCCCTGCGTCCGCGCCCAGGCCACAAACTCGCTGGCTAGCCGCGTTTTGCCGATGCCCGCCTCGCCCATCACCAGCACCGCCTGCGGCTGCCCCTGCCGCGCCAGCTGGTAGTGGCCGACCAGCTGGCTGAAAGCCGCCGCCCGCCCGATCAGCGGGGCCACCAGTTGACTGGGCGGGCGGCGCTCCGCCGTGGCAGTAGGGGAGCTGCCAGGGCTGCGAACCGAGGTGGCGCGAATATGCTCGGCCAGGGCCACGGTGTCCGCCGAGGGCGCGATCTGCAACGCCTCGACCAGCCGTGCCCGGCAGGTGGCGTAGACCTGCAAAGCGGCGCTCGTCTCACCCAGCGCCAGGTGCAGCCGCATCAGGCGCCGGTAGGCCTCCTCCGCGAGTGGATCG
>Ga0209180_10000292_pt1 | contig 22561 bp, 22 predicted proteins | sample CZO8metaG_3_FD_188355 | JGI IMG/M metagenome (GOLD analysis project Ga0209180, IMG submission 188355) | Vadose zone soil microbial communities from the Eel River Critical Zone Observatory, Northern California, USA - CZOApr15con2H2.8 metaG... | ecosystem: Environmental > Terrestrial > Soil >...
TGCCGCCGCCGTCGCCGGCGGCGCGGTGCGCTCTTGCCGCACCGTTTCACCCTTGCCTGCCTTTCGGCCGGCGGTCTGTTCTCTGTGGCGCTGTCCCGCGAGTCGCCTCGGCTGGCAGTTAACCAGCACCCTGCCCTGTGGAGCCCGGACTTTCCTCCCGCGCGTGATTGCGCCGGCGTCCGCCCGGGCGGCTCCGACCGGGCGCGAATGTAACACAGCGCCCGTCAGAAAAAAGCTGCGCCGGTCAATCCTTCAACTGTTCGTCGATCGCGCGGTTCGACATCTCGTCCGCGAGCTCATTCTGTTCGCGCGGGACGTGGACCAGCACGTAGTGGTCGAACGACCGCAACAGCGCGACCGCCTCTTCGTGGAGGCGACGGAGCACTTCGTTCCTCACCGCGTACTTCCCCTGGAGCTGGCGGACGAGCAGCTGGCTGTCCGCCCGCACTTCGACCTCGCGGGCGCCCAGCTCGCGGGCGCGGCGCAATCCCAAGAGGAGCCCCTGGTACTCCGCGACGTTGTTCGTCTGCTTGCCGAGAAAGCGCCCCAGCCGGGCCAGCACCCGGCCTTCGCCGTCCAGGATCACCGCGCCGGCCCCGGCCGGGCCGGGGTTGCCCCGCGCCGCCCCGTCGGTGAAGACCCGCACACTCCGCACCTCTCCCGGTGAGGTGACGCGCGCCGCGGCTGGCGCCTCCGGTTCTTCGCCGCCCAGCTCCCGGGCGGCGCCGCGCAAGATCCTCCGCGCTTCCTCCTTGTCGATGCGTAGCGCGGCGCTGGCGGCGTCGAGCGTCTCGTGCTCGGCGAGCGCGAGCAAAAGGTGCGCGGGCGACGGGACCACTCAGGCCGGCGCTGCCGCGGCTTCGGCCTCGGCGGGATAGATAAAGCGGTGGCAGTTCGGACAGGTGAGCAGCTCGCTCCCGGTGCGCAGGTTGTTGGCCATCTGCGGAGGGATGTTCCGCTGGCAGCCCTTGCAGGTCATGCCCACCACGGGGACCACGGCGAGCCCCCCGCGCTGCTTGCGGATCCGCTCGTACTTTCCGAGCATCACGCGGTCCACCCGGGCGGCGACCGCCTCCCGCTCCCGCTCCAGCACCTGCACCTGGCCTTGCAGACCCGAGAGCACCTCCTGGATCTGCGTGCCTTCGCTCTGGACGACCGCTTCCTTTTCCGCCAGCGCCCGCTCCAGCTCGGCGATCCCCTTCTTCAGCTCCTCATACTCGCCGGAGAGCCTGCGGATCTCCTCATCGGCGCCCTGGTTGGTCTTCTTGGCGATGTCCAGCTCCCGGGCCAGGGCGGCGTACTCGCGGGGGGTCTTCAGCTCGGAGAGGCGCGACTCCCACTTGCGCACCTTGTCCTTCTCCATCTGGAGCAGCTGCTCGTTCTGCCGGCGCGCCCGCTCGTTGTCCGCCAGCCGGCCGCGCTGCGCGTCCAGGGCGGCCCGGGCCTGGTTGCGCTCCGTCTCGATCTGCTTGAGCCGTGCGGGGTGTTTCTCTGCTTGCTGCGCGAGGTCGCGGATCTGGAGATCGACCTTCTGCAGCTCCTCCAATGCCCTCAACTTGTCACGCGACACGTGTCCTCGCTCTGGATGTTTCGACCCGCTCAAGGCCCCGCCGCCCTTGGGAGCAGACGCTTGTGCACCTTGGACTGGCGATCTGTCAACGTCCGACGTCGCCGAGTCGTTCCGAAGTGGGCCCGGCAGGATTCGAACCTGCATGCGACCGGTTATGAGCCGGCTGCTCTAGCCGTTGAGCTACGGGCCCGGTCGCATGGTAGAGCACACCGCGCCCGCGCTGCGAAAAGAGTAGCGCCGCTCCATCGGCGGCGACTAGCATGCCCGCTCCGTGAGGGCGCGCATCCTACTGGGGATCACCTTGGCGGGCGCGTTCGCGGCGCGAGCGGACGTGGTGGACTTGACCCGCGGCGGCCGGGTCTCCGAGTACGAGCTGGGCGGCCTCTCCGTTCGGGCCGAGTTCGGCAACGAGTTCGCACCGTACGGGTTGGTCGGCGCCGCGATCAGCTACCTGACTTCCACCGGGACGGCGTTCGAGGGCGGCCTGGGCGCCGGCTTCCCCGGCGTGCAGCTGGGGATCGGGATCCGACAGCTCATCGGAGGCGGTGGATTCAACGTCGCCATCGAGCTGGCCTTCGCCGGCAACACCAAGCAGCAGCGCGCATCGACCGTCATCGGCACCGCGGACACCTCCCGGTACATCTGGAGCAGCCTGGGCGCCGGATTCGAGCTGCGCCTCGGCGGACCGGTCACCGCCAGCGCGATCGCCGCGCTGGCGTTCACTCCGGCGGACGGCGAAGCGCATTTCGGCGTGCACGGCGGCTTGGGGGTCTACTTCTAGCCGCCGACAAAGATGTCCGCACCGCGAATCTCCGCACGTCGTAGAAGCAAGACCTCGCGCGGTGCGAGGCGACTGCGAAGGAGAAAGGGTCATGGCGGACTTCCTGTACGTTTTCCGAGGCGGAATGAGCGGCTCGCAGCAGTTCTCGCCCGAGCAGATGCAGAAGCACCTGCAGGCATGGGGCACCTGGATCGGCGAGCTGTCCAAGCGCGGGCAGTTCAAGGGCGGCGATCCGCTGGACCCGGGCGGCAAGCAGGTGAAGGGCAAGAAGAAGTCCATCGTCGACGGCCCTTTCGCCGAGGCGAAGGACCTGGTCGGCGGCTACCTCCTGGTCACGGCGGAGAACCTGGACGACGCCGCGGAGCTCGCCCGCGGGTGCCCGATCCTCGAGGCGGACGGCTCCGTCGAGGTCCGGCCGATCCGCAAGATGTGAGCGCCGGCGCGCCGCTTTCCGGAGTGGTGGAGCACCTCTTCCGCCACGAGGCGGGGAGGCTCTCGGCGGCGCTCGTCCGCGTCCTCGGCCCGGCGAACCTGGACCTGGCCGAGGACGTGGTGCAGGAGACGCTCTGCCACTCCCTCGACGTCTGGAAGATGGGACGCGTGCCGGACAACCCGGCGGCCTGGCTACGGACCGCCGCGCGAAACCGCGCGCTGGATCTTCTCCGCAAGGAGCGCACCAAGACCCGGCTCTCGCCGCAGCTCGAAGCGGTGCAGGACGATCTGGCGCCGGCGGTCGATGCGGCCTTCACGGAAGACGCGCTCCGCCGCGAGCAACTGCGCATGATGTTCGCCTGCTGCGCTCCGCGCCTGCAGCCTCCGGTGCAGGTCGCCCTGGTGCTCAAGCTGCTCTGCGGATTCGGGGTGGACGAGGTGGCGCACGCCTTCCTGGCCTCGCCCGCGGCGATCGAGAAGCGTTTGGCGCGCGGCAAGGCGGCGCTGCGGCGGACCGGCGCGCTGGCGGAGCTCGCCGGTCCGCAGCTGACCCGCCGGCTGGAGGCGGTGCTCGAGGCGCTGTATCTGCTCTTCAACGAGGGCTACCACGGCGCGCATCCCGAGCTGGCGGTCCGGGCCGAGCTGTGCGCCGAGGCGATCCGCCTGGCGCGGCTCCTGACGGAGGACGAAGCGACTGCCCAGCCGCGGACCTTCGCGCTCCTCGCCCTGCTCTGCCTGCACGCGGCGCGGCTGCCTGGGCGCGTCGATTCCAAGGGCGCCCTGGTGCCGCTCGAAGACCAGGACCGGTCCGCCTGGGATCGTTCGCTCGTGGCGGAAGGTGCGCGGTGGCTGTCCCGGGCCGCGTCCGAACCGCCTACCTCGCTCCTGCTCGAGGCGGCCATCGCCGCGGAGCATTGCTTCGCGAACAGCTTCGCGGACACCGATTGGCGCGCGATCGTGGCCTTGTACGACGCGCTGTACGCGCAGCACCCCACCCCGGTGGTCGCGCTGAACCGCGCGATCGCGCTGGCGCAGGTCGAAGGACCGGAGCGCGGCCTGGTGGAGCTGCAGTCGCTGCCCGGCCGCGATCGCCTGGCGCGCTACCCGTTCTACCCGGCGGCGCTCGGCGAGCTACATCTGCGCGCCGGGCATGCCCCCCAGGCCGCGGAGGAGTTCCGCCGCGCCCTGCGGCTGGCCCGCAGCCCCGCCGAGCGATCGTACTTCCAGCGCAAGCTCGCGGCCGCCTCCGGATCCTGATCGCGGCCTCCGACGTGTAAAAACGCAGGATCGATCCGAGCTGGATCCGCCGCGCGCGGCCACACATCGGTTCACCTGCGGCGATCTCCTCGCACCTGCGCGCGTTGAAACCTCCGGTCCGCCGTTGCTAGCACCCGACACAGTCTCGGGAGAAACGCCATGCGCGAGCGGGCTGCGGGGGGCTTCACGCTTCTCGAAGTGCTTGTCTCGATGGCCCTGCTGGCCATCGCCGGCACCGCGCTGGTGGCAGCGTTTGGCGCCAGCGGGCAACTCGGAGTTCTTGCTCGCCGGCAAGCCAGCGCGGTCGCGCTGGCTCGATCGCTCGCGGGCCAACTCGCCCTGGTGGACTACGGGGACGCTCGGATCGCCAACTCGAACCCGGCGAACGACGCGAGCTTCGCGGACGCGGCCGCGTTCTTCGCGCGGGCCACGCTTCCCGCCGGGACCGACGCCCCGGACGCGATCCTTCCCGCCGTGAACGCGGGCGGCGAGTCCTATGAGGTCTACGTGAACGTCAAGCCGGACCTCGACGCGACCGGCGCGGAGCAGGGCAAGGACTTCGCCGTCATCGTGCGCTACAAGGTCGGCACGGCGTGGGCGCGCGCCGTCGTGCTCGGCTACCGCTACAACCCTGCCTCCATCGGCGTCGCCGGGATGCCGATGTGAGGCGCCGCGGCTTCACGTTGATCGAGGTTCTAGTCGCGGTCGCCATCCTCGCGGTCGTGATCGCGGGGATCTCCGGCCTTCTCGTGCAGCAAAGCCAGCTGTTCGCCAAGCAGCAGCTCCAGCGCGCGCTGGAGGAAAACGGGCGCCTCGCCCTCCTCGACCTGTCCCGCGCGGTGCGCCAGGCCGGCTACGGAATCACTCCCGTCGCCGCGTTCGACTTCGACCGCTACGCCTGCGCGACGCCGGGCACGCCCGCCACGTGTCCGAACGGCGGACGCGATCGGGCGGACGGTCCCGACGAGCTGGTGGTGTCGTTCCGCGATCCGAGCTTCTCCCGGAACGCGATCTCGCTGGTGGGCGGCGGCCCCTGGGCGCTGACCGTCGACCGACCGCTCACGCAGGTCGTCAGGGCAGGCCGGGTAGTCCAGCTGCTCTGCGCGGGGGCCGAGCCTTCGGCTTACGTCGCCGTCGAAGCCGACGCGCCGGCCGGGAGTAGCACGCTGCTGCTCCGGCCCCTCTCGAGCGCGGACGGCTACTACCCCCAGGACGGACCCGCCGACGTCTGCTTCGCCGCCGCGACCGTGATGCTGGTCGAACGGCAGCGGTACTTCGTGCAGGACGACGCATTCGGCGTACCCTGCTTGTTCCGCGAGCGCGGACGGGGTGGGATCGAGCTGCTCGAGCGCGGGATCGAGGACCTGCAGCTCACCTGGCAGATCGGGCCGCCTCCCGCCGGGTCGCCGTATGCGGCGGGCGGCGCGACTCCGGTGGCGCCCCCGGAGACCTGCGCCGGTGTCCCGGGATGGATCTTCGGCGGCTGCGCCGGAGTGGCCGAGACACCGTCCGAGACCGCCGCCCCGCCCGACTGGCGTGCGGATCCATATGACTTCCCTTCCCGCTACGACGCGCATCCAACCAACGTGCGGGCCGTCACCATCACGGTGGTGGCGCGATCGCTGCAGGAGACCCCCGATCGGACAGGCGACCCGCTGCCCGCGTTGGCGAACCGGGCGGCCCGGCCGGCGGGCGTCTTCAAGCGCAGCGTGTTCAGCCTCACCGAGCAGACCCCGAACCTCCTGTCCCGCGCGCACTTCCTTCCCCCGGTGTTCGCGACCGGCAACGTGGGGGGCGGCTGATGCGCCCCGCCCGCGGAAGCGCGCTCCTCGCCGCGCTGATCGTCATCGGCGTGCTGGCGCTGATCACCGTGGCGACGTTGGACTTGGCGCGGATCTCCAAGACCGACGCCGTGCGCGATTCGCGCAAGCTCAGCCAGACCGCCTGCGTAGAGGCGGCCCGTCAGCACGTGCTGGGGCGGCTGCGCGTTTTCGGCCTCGATCCCACCTCCATCCAGCTCGATCAGGCCGTGCAGGTGGACACGGGCAGCCGGCAGATGCGCACGGGGCACGTCCAGGGCCCGTCCGTCACCTCGGTGCGCGCGCTTCCCCCGCAGCTCGTCGGCGGATCAGGCGCGCGCAACCGCGATCTCTCCAACCTGATCGTCCCCAGCCCCACGCTGGGAGGCCGCCACTACCGGGTGGTAGTCGCGTGCAACGATCCGGCCGCGGGCGACATGGAGCTCGAGTTCACCTTCCGGTACGGCATCTAGGAGGACCCATGCGGAGTCCCCTCGCGCTTGCGCTGCTCGCGGCCGTAGCGGTCCCGCCTGGTTCCCAGGCGGCCGGCCCGGGCAGCTCATCCAACGACGTGTCCTGCTGCTTGAACGGCAGCTCGCTCACGCAGCGCCTCTTGCCCACCTTCGGCGGCGACACCGCGTTCTTCGCTGCGCAGACGAACGAGCCGCCCAACGTGGTCTTCATCCTCGACAACTCGACCTCGATGTACGAGCTGCCGCTCGCGGTCGCGGCCTTCCCGAACACGAGCTTCCTCGCGAGCGGTGCCACCCCAAGCGGCTCCAGCTCGACCGACGTCGCGAGCTGCCATGCCAACGCGCTCTTCGAGGCGCTGCGCTCGACCACTGGCGCGGCGTACTCGAAGGGGACTGCCTTCCCCGTCTTCGATCCCGCTTTTTCCTCCTATTTCGCCACCGCCAGCTACTACCGGTACCTGGAGTGGACCTCGGCCGCTCCGGGTGGCACGACCAGCTCTGCCACCGCGTGCTCCGCGATGAGCCCAGCCGCGAACAGCGGGGGCCCCGGGCTGACGCGCCGGCAGCGGTGCGCGCAGTGCCTGGACGAGGCGGGCTACTATCTCGATCCGACCGCGAGCGGCTCGCAGGGCGACGTCCAGGGCGGCCGCTACGTTTTCAAAGGGAACTGGCTCAACTTCAATCCACCCAAGTTCCTCGTGGCCCGCAAGATCCTCACCGACTTCGTCGCGCAGCAGAACACCACCCGCGTCGGCGTCGTCACCTACGATCCGCTCAACACCAGCGCCCTGGGCATCACCGGATCGGGGCTCCAGGCCCATGACGGCGGACAGTTCGTCAACTTCAACAACGGCATGACTCCGAACTGCAACCAGGCCACCTGGCAGGCCGCCGACCGCACCGGGCTGATCAACCAGATCCGCACGCAGATCTCCTGGGGGTCGTTCGCCTCGCCCATCGCCACGCCGCTCGCGGAGACGCTCTTCAACGCGGGTCAATACCTGGCGGGCGACTCGGGAAACACCTTCTACACGGCGCGCTTCGGAAGCAGCTGGCTGAAGACGGGCAATCCGTCGTCCGGCGGCTTCACCTCCGCGAACTCGAGCAGCAACCAGCGCGCGCTGTGCACGGCCTGCCAGGCGAGCTCGGTGGTTCTCATCACCGACGGCGAGCCGTTCGGCGACAACAACCTGCCGGGCGCGAAGATCAAGGCGCTGAGCGGCGGCGTCAGTGCCGCTTGTCCTTCGCCCGGCTGCGGCACCGACCAGTACAACGGCAGCGCGAACCTCCTCGCCGACGTGGCCCGCTTCCTCGCCAACAACGATCTGAACCCGGCCCTCTCCGGGACGCAGGACGTGAACACCTACGTGATCGGTCTGGGCGTGGACGTGCCGGTGCTGCAGGGCGCCGCCACGGCCGGCAAGGGCCTCTACTATCGCGCCAACACGGCGACCCAGCTGTCGGACGCGATCAACTCCGCAGTCCTCGACATCTCGAACCGGGCCACCGCCTTCTCGTCCACCGCCATCCAGACCCTCGAGGTGGGCACCGGCTCGTCGGCGTACGTGCCGCGCTTCATTCCCGGGGCGGGCGCCATCTGGGAGGGGCACCTGTTCCAGTTCGACCTCTTCAACGAGTTCGTCGCCGGCGTGGACAAGAACGGCGACGGGAAGCTCGACGGCGTGTTCCTCGTGGACGCGGACGGCGACATCGTCACCGAGAACGACCGGGGCGAGTTCCAGAAGCAGAAGAACGGGCAGAGGGCGAACCCGATCTGGGATTCGGGCGACCGGCTGCAGAAGCGCGCCTGGTCGTCGCGGACGGTCTACACGGCGTTGCCGGTGACGGACGCCGGCGGCGGGATCACCGGCTGGACCCGGACGAGCTTCCTCTCCGACGCAGCCAGCGCGAACGCTCTGCTCCCGTACCTGGGCATCGCCGGCACCACTGCCTGCGCGCGCATCGCCCAGCGGATGCCGGGAAATCCGACGCTCAGCGCGCTCCAATGCGCGCAGACCATCATCGACTACGTACGTGGCAAGGACGTGTTCGGCGAGAACCCGACCGATCCCAACGGCAACCGGACGCACGTGCTGGGAGACATCTTCCACTCCTCGCCGGTGGTCGTCGATCCGCCCGTCGACCAGTTCATCTGCAGCCTCGGACTACATGCGCAGTGCGCGCAGACGCTCTACGGATACCAAGCGCCCGCCGCGCAAGCGGCCCCGACGCCCACCGACCTCTACGCCGTGGGCACGAAGAAGATCGACAGCTACGAGAAGTACCTGGAGGACAACCAGGCCCGCCAGAAGATCATCCTGGTCGGCGCGAACGACGGCCTGCTGCACGCATTCGACGCCGGGACGCCGGCCGACTCGCCGCCCGCGCCGGACCCCGCCGTTCCCTTCCGCAGCGTCCGCTACAACCGCGGAACCGGCGACGAGGTGTGGGCGTTCGTGCCGCCCGACCAGTTGCCGCGCCTGTGGCTGATGATGGTCAACGGGCACCAGTACTCGATGGACGGAGACATCATGGTGCGCGACGTGTGGGCCGACGGAAGCGCCGCCACGAACCACGCCGGCTACAAGGAGAGCGGCGAGTTCCACACCGTTGCGATCGCCAGCGAGCGCGAGGGCGGCACCCACTTCGTCGCCCTGGACGTGACCGATCCCGCGAACCCACAGATGCGCTGGATGTACCCGCCGCCCTGCAGTCCCGAGGAGCAGCAGTGGGGACAGACCTGGGCCCAGTTCGCGCCGCGGCCGCCTCCCGTTGGGCCGGTGCTGCTGCAGACGAGCGCGCAGAGCGCGATCCAGCGCTACGGCGTTGGGACCGAGGAGCGCTGGGCGGTGTTCCTGAACGGCGGACACGATCCGTACGGCACGCGAGGCCGCATCGCGGCGCTCGTCGACGCCTGGTCCGGAGCGCCGATCTTCAAGGCCCAGTATGACGCAGGAGGGCTCGGGCCCGGCGCTTCGATGAGGTGGGCGCTGCCTGCCGTCGCCGCGCTGGTCGACTACGCGCACGACGGGCCTTATGCGCCCGACGGCTTCTTCGACACCGCCGTGCTAGGCGACGAAGGCGGCCAGATGTGGACGTTCCGCTTCGCCGAACCCGGCCACGTCGGCGCAGGCGGCCTGGTCGACAACTGGACGTTCGCGCGTGCCTTCGAGCCCGACACGTCGGCCGTCAAGTCCGCGCTGGGCCGGCAGCCGATCTATACGGTCGCCTCTACCACCGTGCAGACGGAGAACGGCTGGCTGCGGGCCTACGTCGGCACCGGCGACCGCGCGCACGCGCGCTCGACGGGCGGAGGGGACTGCAGGCCTGACGATTTGACCACCTGCGTGGCCGCGGGCTGCAACGTCAGCTCGTCGTTGACGCTCGACGACGGCCCCGCCCGATACGCCAGCACGTTCGCAGGCTCGTCCGGGGCGTTCACAGCGCCGGCCCAATCGGTGGCCACCCAATCCGCTCTCGCCTGCACGGCCGCGGACGCGACCCTGAGCATCGGCGTGAGCGCGTGCCCGGCAGCGCTGACCAACTTCAGCGAGAGCGTGCCGTTCTCCTGCTCCGGCTCGGGGGCGGCGTTCGCCTGCAGCGAAGGAAGCTTCCCGTCGCCCACGCCGACCTCGAACCGGGGCCTCGCCGCCGGCGCTCCGGGAGCGCCCGGGTTCTTCTCCGTCGCCGTCTTCGCCGACGCGACGGGGTCGCCGGCCCGGCAGAGAAAGCTGGACGTCGCCGGGGACGCCGGCTCGTACGACAGCGGCCGCCTCTCCGCCGGCGAGCTGGTGGACGTGACCTCGACGTCCGCGACTACCACTGCCGTCACCGGCGCCGCCGCGTCGCGCGGGTCGGCGGGATGGTCGCTGCGGTATGGGAACATCGACGAGAAGACCGCGACCGGCTCGACCCTGCTGGGCGGCTGCCTGGTGTGGAGCACGCTGCTCCCCGGCGCGGGCGCGGGAGGCTGCGCGTCTGCCGGCTCGCTGACCGCGCCTTTCTATCAGGCCGACTACCTCACCGGAGCGCCCAACTGCGCCCAGTCGTTCCTCTCGGGCACGACCTACGCCCGCTCCCTCTCGCGCAACGTGATCTCGCCGCCGCCGGAGCCTTCCGCGACCGTGGCGATCGGCGCGGGAGGGAAATCGCTGCGGCTGTCCACGCTGGAGATCCAGCCTGGGGCCCAGGAAGTCACGCAGATCTCCGTGTCCGGCACCACGGAAATGCTGCAGCTGCTCTACTCGCTCCCGCTGACCGCGGACCAGCACACTTGCCGCCACGCCAACCCCGCTGCGTGCCCCTGATCGAGAGCTGCTTGCGGGCGGCGAGCCCGACCTTGTTGTCCTCCTCGCCGGAGCGGCTGTCTGTCACCGCTGTCAGGGTCGCACCGAGGCATGCCCTCGCCTTCGCAAACGGAGCGGGCCTGAAATCGCCGGCTTCCAGGGAAAGGCGCCCTGGCACGTCGGTTGCTCATACACCTCGCGAGGAGGGAATCCATGCGGGGGAAGATCCTCTTCGCGGTGGCTCTGGCGGTGGCGGTCGGGTTGACGGCGCGCGGCGCGCGCGCCTGCGGCACAGGAGGCGGCGGGTATGGCAACTACGGCGCCCTGGCGGCTGCGGTGGTCGCGGTCGGCGCCGTCGACCTCTGGTTCACCCTGTGGGACGGCGGAAGCGCCGTGGTGTCGCACCACCCGTCGGCGGGTTACGGCGTGCTCGAGACCCTCGTCGCCGCGCCCCAGCTCGCTGTGGGCATCGCCGGTCTGACCCAGTCGAACACCGGAGCCAGGGGGGGCTTCGCCCTCTACACGGTCTGGATGGCCCTGCTCACGACCCACGGCATCTGGACGATCGCCACCGCCCCCAGCGCGACGACTGCGACGGTCGAGACGCCCGAGTCCCGGGCCTCGCTGCAGCGGAACGAACCGGAGCCGCGGTTGCAGGTCGCAGTCGGGCCCACCTACGTGCCCGTCGGACCGCTCTCGCAGACCGGGTTCGGATTGGTCGGAAGATTCTGAGCCATGTAGGCTCGGCCGATGCTGTTCGACCCGCGCGGCCATCTCGAGTCGCTGGGCCGCCTCGGCCGGCGCGGGCTTCTCGGATGGGTCGCCCTGGCCGCGCTGGCTCGAAGGGTCGGGGCGGAGTCGCCGACCGACGCCGTGGCAGTCCTCGATGCAGCGGCGGCGCGCATCTTGCCATCGGACGACGGGCCGGGCGCGCGCGAGGCCAAAGTGGGCCGCTTCATCGCCCGCCAGCTCGAGGGCGCCCTGTCTCCGCTGCGCCCCGCGTTCGAGCAGCTGGCGCGCCTGTTGGATCTCTGGTCGCACAAGTCGTTCGGCATGGGGTTTGCGCTGCTCGCCGCGGCCGATCAGGACGCCGTGCTCGGCCAGCTCGCGCAGGGGCAGATCCCCGTGCGGGGATTCCCCCAGCAGGCCTTGTTCCGCGGCCTGCACACGCTGTCGCTGGAAGGCTTCCTCTCCGACCCCGTCCACGGAGGCAACGACGGCGAGGTCGGGTGGCGCGCCATCGGCTTCCCCGAGCCGCACCTGCGCAAGCCCGGCGGCGGCCATGGCCACTGAGGCGTTCGACGCCTGCGTGGTCGGCTCTGGCGCGGGCGGAGGCGCCGCGGCCTGGTCGCTCGCGCGCGCCGGGCTGCGGGTTTTGGTGCTGGAGCGCGGGCCGCACTACACCGCGAAGAGCTTCTTCCACGACGAGCTGGCCGTCTGCCGCCGCGACTTCTTCGTCCCGGATCCAGCGCGCGACCCGCACATGGTCTCGCGAGGCGACGGCCCGGCCGAGCGCAGCGCGGACGGCTGGATCGCCTGCTGCGTGGGTGGCGGCACGGTCCACATGAGCGGGTACTTCTTCCGCATGCACCGCGAGGACTTCCACGGCTGGCCGATCGCGTTCGAGGATCTGGAGCCCTACTACGAAGAGGTGGAGCGGGAGATCGGAGTCTCGGGCGCGGGTGTCCCGGGCGAGCCGCGCCGCAAGACCCATCCGCTCCCGCCGCTGCTCGCGCATCCCGCCGCCCGGCTGATCGAGGAGGCGTGCGCAAAGGTGGGCCTGCGCGCGTTCCCCATCCCGCGCGCCATCGTCAGCGGGGACTATCGCGGCCGGCAGGCCTGCATGTACTGCGGTTTCTGCGGAAGCTACGGGTGCGAAGTGGACGCCAAGTCGTCCACGCTGGCGACCTTCCTCGCCGCGGGGCAGCGGACCGGCCGCCTCACGCTTCGCGCCGGGTGCCGCGCGACGCAGATCGTGCCCGAGAAGGGGCGGGCGGGAGCCGTGCTCTACCTCGACAGCCGGGGCCGTGAGCAGCGCGCCCGGGCCCGCGCGGTGGTGGTCGCCTGCTCCGCGATCGAGACGGGGCGGCTCTTGCTCGCGAGCGGCGTCGCGAACTCGTCGGGTCTGATCGGGAAGGGACTGCTGTTCGCCGCGCTGGGAGCCGGATTCGGCCGCTTCCCGCGCGATTCGCCGGCCTGGCCCGCGGCCTCGGAGCGCCTGCCGTTCATCGATCGCGCGCTGCAGGACCTCCCGGGCTCCCCGCGCGGGACGATCCTCTTCCAGCGGCCGCATCCGAACCCGATCTTCCAGGCGGAAAAGCTGGCGTGGAACCGTTCCGGGCCGCCCGCCTTCGGAGCCGAGCTGAAGCGTAGGCTGCGCGAGTTCTTCCTCGAGACCCGCACCATCGAGTGGGAGGGCTTCAGCGAGTTCCTGCCGCACGACGGGTGCGACGTCTCCCTCGATCCGTCCGTCAAGGACGCCGCCGGTCAACCCGTCGCGCGCGTCCGCATCGGCCTGCATCCCTCGAGCCTCGCGGCATCCGATCGGCTCGCGGCCCGGGCGCGGGACGTCCTGTCGGCGGCCGGCGCCCTCCGGCAGGGCGACTCCGGCGACGAGCGCGTCTACACCGTCCTTCAGGCCGGCACCGCGCGCATGGGGAAGGACGCGGGCACCTCGGTAGTGGACGCGACCTGCCAGTCGCACGACCTGAAGGGACTGTTCGTGGCCGACTCCAGCTCGTTCTGCTCGAGCGGGAGCGCCCCGTTCACGCTGACCATCATGGCCAACGCGCTGCGCGTTGCCGCGGGGATCGCAGACCGGATGCGCCGGCGCGAGCTCTGAAATCTCAGCGCGCGGCCGGGTTCCAGTCCGGTCCGAATCCCTCGGCCACGAACGTCCGGAAGGACCCGGCGGGGTCGGTGAGGTAGATGCCGGGGCCTGGGCCAGCCCCATCGAAGCAGGCCCGGAACAGCAAGACGCGTCGACCGTCCGCGGACTCCTTCGGGACTCCCTCGATGCAGCTCGGCTGACCGGCGAGGCTGAGGTCCTGCTCCGGCTTGCCGGCGTACCAGGCGTCGCTCGAGAACGCATAGAGCTTGCGCTCCGTCGAGGATGATGGACCGCCCGGCGGCGCGATCGGAAAGCCGCGCGAGCTGTAGATCGTCTGGCCATCGGCGCTGAACGCCGGATCCGCGTCGCCGCACTGCTCCTTGCCGGGTGGCGTGCAGCTGGGCCCGCCGTCGGTGACCTGTGTACGGTCCGTGCCGTCGGGCCGGATCTTGTCGATGCGCGTCTTGAAGCAGTCGCCCGTGTTCTGCGCCACCACGAAGAGGATCCAGTCGTCGCTCGACCATGCGATGTCGCCGAACGTGAGCTCCGCCGGAGCGCCCGCCGGCTCCAGGATCCTGTGACGGCCTGCTCCCTCCGTGCTCATGATCCACAGGCCGAGCCCCTGCGGTGCGCGCGAGAGGAAGGCGATGCGCCGGCCGTCGGGTGACCAGACCGGATAGCTGTCCTCGCCCGTGTTCGTCAGGTTCGCCTCGACGCCGCGCGCGAGGTCGTAGAGACCCACATCCGTCGTGGAGCCTAGTTGGCCATAGCTGCCCAAGGTGAACGTCGTGTAGACGAGCCGGCTCCCGTCCGGCGAGAAGTGCGGGAGGAACTCCTGCCGGGCGTTGTCGGTGACCTGTCGGCGGTTGGATCCATCCAGGTCCATGGTGACGATTTCGTAACCGGCCGGTCCGAGGCCCGGCTTGGCGGGGGACATGAAAACGATCTGCGGCGGAGCCGCGCCGCTCCGGCAGCCGGCCAGCGCCACCGCCCCGGCGATCAGGTACGCGACGACCGCGTCACTCACGGAAATGAGTGGGACGGCGGCCCGTTCCATATGACCGTGCACGCCTGTCATATCGACGGCCTCGCCGGTCCACTCATAGCAGCGAAGCGCGAAGGGTGCGGAGTGGAGAAGCCCTCCGGTCTGGAGCACCAGCTGGCGGACCTCCATCCGAAGAGCTTCGGCTGGGCAGTGGCGTGCTGCCGGTACGATCGCCTGGAAGCGGAGGAAGTCCTGCAGACGAGCTACCTCAAGGTCCTCTCGGGACGCGCCCGGTTCGGCGGCCGGTCCGGCTTCAAGACCTGGCTGTTCGGTGTCATCCGCCGCACCGCCGCCGAGTCGCGGCGCCGCCGGTTCCTCAGCCGCCTGTTCCTCGCCCGGCTGGAACGGTTGCGGCCGCAGGCGACTGCGGCGCAGGAAGCGCCGGGCAATCCGGAGGTGGTGCCGCTGCTCCGCGGCCTCGCGGCGAGACAGCGCGAGGTGTTGGAGCTGGTGTTCTACCAGGACCTCTCGATCCGGGAAGCAGCAGCCGTGATGGGCGTCTCCGTGGGCTCGGCGCGAGTCCACTACCACCGCGGCAAGGAGAACCTGCGCGAGGCGCTCGCCGGGCGAGGGCGGCGAGGTGCCGGATGAATCCCGACGACGGGGCCGACCGGATCCGGACCCTGCTGCGGGAGGCCCACCGCGGCGACGAGCCGCTCCCGCCCTTCGAGAAGCTCGTCAGGGAGCCGGGATCCGGGCGCCGACTGCCGCGGCACGAGTGGGCGCTCCGGGCCGCGACCCTCGCGTCCATCGCTGTCCTCGCCTCCGCGGTCATCGCAATTTCCGTCCTGCGCGAGCGGCCGCCGCCTGCGCCTCGGGGCGAGCTGGCATGGTCGTGGGAAGGCCCGAAAGGTCCCCTGGACTTCCTGCTGGAGCTTCCCCGTCCACCTCCGCTGGAGGCGTTCCCGTCCTTGCGGGTCCCACCGCAGACGAAGAGGAGGTAGCAATGCGCGCCCGATTTCTCCCGATCGCGCTCCTGCTCTTGCTCGGGTTCCAGGCGCGCGCGGGCCGGGAGGCCGATCCCCAGCAGCAGGACCCGATCCGGGACCGGCTGTTTCCCCCCGAGCTCGTCATGCAGCATCAGGCGGAGCTGGGCATCGACGAGCGGCAGCGCGCCGCGCTGACGAAGGAGATGGCCGCCTTCCAGTCGCAGATCGTCGACCTGCAATGGAAGCTCAGCTCGGCGGTCGAGGAGCTGGTCCGCCTGCTCGACGCACCGCGCATCGACGAAGCCCGTGCGCTGGCCCAAGCAGACAAAGTGATGACGCTGGAACACGACGTGAAGAAGACCCACCTGGGCCTTCTCATCCGCATCCGAAATCTATTGTCCGAAGCGCAGCGGGCCGAGCTCGCCAAGATGCGCAAGGCGCCGCCGTGAGACGCTAGTTCTCCACCAAGCTGCGTAGCCGCTCGCTCGGATGAACGTCCTGGGCCCCTGTCGCGGCGTTCCGGCCAGAGGCAGCGTCCCGTGCCGTTGCGCTGCCGGTTTCGCATCGCTAGAGTGGCCTGCGCTTTCGGGGGCCGACAAATGCGCTCTACGGGCGGCCAGCACGACGGCGCTTCGGGTCAGACCAACAGCCCGATCCGGCCCGGCGGCGCGATCCTCGAGACCCAGCGACACGTTTGCCGCCGCGTCGCGCCGGAGCCGCGGCGGAGAAAACGCGAAAAAGGGGATGGCTCATGAACGCTGAGGAACGTCTTCGAGCAAGACGTCTTCGAACATTGGCTTTCGCCGGCGCCGCGCTGGCCTGCCAACTGCACGCGGTGCAGGCGGCACCGCCGGCAGAGGCCGAAGGGAAGCGCCAGGACCAGGAATCGGAGCTCGGCCAGTCCGTCTATGACGAGCTGAAGGCGAAGGGCGAAATCATCGAGTCGTCGCCCCTCTACGACGTGCTGCTCCCCGTGATCGAGCCGATCATGCGGACCGCACAGCCGCGATACGACCACCCCTTCAAGGTCTACCTGGTTCACGAGGTGCAGCCCAATGCGTTCGCGACTCCGGGCGGGAACATCTACGTCACCGATGCCCTCCTCTACTTCGTGAAAAGCAAGGAGCAGCTCGCGGGGACCCTGTGCCACGAGGTGGCCCACACCCTCCACCACGACTCGCTGGAGCTCTTGAAGAAGCAGAAGCTGTTGCGGGCGGAGGAAGTCGGGGCCGCGATCTTGCTGGGGCCCACCCGGGCGCACGTGCTGGCGATCGCTCTCCTCGGCAAGCTCCGCTCTTTGGGCTATTCCCGCGCCGCGGAATCGCGCGCCGACTTGACCGGCTCGGATGTGTGCGCCGCCGCCGGGTCCAATCCGTGGGGACTCGTGTGGCTGTTCCGGGACTTCAAGGATTCCAGGACCCTCGAGATCCCGCAGCTCTTGTCGGATCATCCCAACGATCAGAATCGTGTCGACGCGTTGGAGAAGCACTTCCAGAGCGAGCCCTCGGTCTTCGGGCGCTTCAACTCCAACCCTGGATCGGCAACTCCCCTGACCGTCGAGAAGAAAACGCCGGTCGTGTTCTTGCGCTGAGAAGAGGATGGAGACCTAGCAAGGAGGCAGAGATGCTGGAGACTTTGAAGCGTGGCTGGTGGCTTCTGATCCTGCGCGGCGTCTGCGCCGTGCTCTTTGGCGTGCTGGCTTTCGTGAAGCCCGGTGCGGCCGGCGAGGTGCTCGTGCTTCTTTTCGGGGCCTACGCTCTGGTGAACGGGATCTTCACACTCGGGCTGGCGATGCGCGCGCCCAAGGGCATGCCTGGAAAGGGATCGCTCGTGGTGCTCGGGCTGCTCGGCGTCGCGGCAGGCGTCCTGACGTTCTTCTATCCGGGCGTCACGGCCCTCTCCCTGCTCTGGGTGATCGCCTTCTGGGCGATCTTCACCGGAATCTTCGAGATCTCGGTCGCGATCAAGCTCCGCAAGGAGCTGAGCAACGAATGGATGATCATCCTCGGCGGCGTCCTCTCGGCCGTTTTCGGGGTGCTCGTGATCGCCATGCCCCGCGCGGGGGCCCTCTCGATCGTCTGGCTGATCGGCACGTACGCGATTCTCTACGGCGTCATGCTGCTCACTGCCGCGATCAGGCTGAGAAGCCTGCTTTCGGAAGCGCGGAGCGCGGCTCGGCTGGCATAGACGCCCGATTCGCGGCGGCTAGTTCTCCACGAAGCTGCGCAGCCGCTTGCTGCGCGACGGATGCCGCAGCTTGCGCAGCGCCTTGGCCTCGATCTGGCGGATGCGCTCGCGGGTCACCTCGAAGTCCTGGCCCACCTCTTCGAGGGTGTGGTCGGACTTCTCGCCGATGCCGAAGCGCATGCGCAGGACCTTCTCCTCGCGCGGGGTGAGCGTGGCCAGCACCTTCCGGGTCTGCTCGGCCAGGTTCATGTTGATCACCGCGTCGGAGGGCGAGGTGATCGCCTTGTCCTCGATGAAGTCGCCCAGGTGGGAGTCCTCCTCCTCGCCGATCGGCGTCTCCAGCGAGATGGGCTCCTTGGCGATCTTCAGCACCTTGCGCACCTTGTCGAGCGGGAGCTCCATCTTCTCCGCGATCTCCTCGGGAGTGGGCTCGCGGCCGATCTCCTGCACCAGGTAGCGCGAGGTGCGGATCAGCTTGTTGATGGTCTCGATCATGTGCACCGGGATGCGGATGGTGCGCGCCTGGTCGGCGATGGCGCGGGTGATCGCCTGCCGGATCCACCACGTCGCGTAGGTGGAGAACTTGTACCCGCGCTTGTACTCGAACTTGTCCACCGCCTTCATCAGGCCGATGTTGCCTTCCTGGATGAGGTCGAGGAACTGCAGTCCGCGGTTGGTGTACTTCTTGGCGATCGACACCACCAGGCGGAGGTTCGCCTCCACCAGCTCGGCCTTGGCCTTCTCCGCCTTGCGCTCGCCGGCGATGATGGCGTTGAAGCTCTTCTTCAGCTCGTCCATCGGGAGCATCGCCTCTTCCTCGACGCGCTTCACCTTGCGCGGGGCGGCGGCGATGATGCGGCCGATCTCGGCCACCTCCTCGTCGGCGAAGCCCATCTTCTTCAGCTGCTTGCGCGCGGCCAGCCCGACCTTGTTGTCCTCCTCGCCCGAGCGCAGGAGCACCTTCAGCTCCCGCAGCGGCATGGCGGCGCGGCGCTCGATGTGCTTGATCTCGCGCTCGACGTCGTCGACGCGCTCGATCAGCTTCTTCAAGTTCTCGATGATGCGCTCGATCTGGCGCTTGTTGAGCTTGATCTCGGCCAGCGTCTCGGCGAGCTGCTGCTCGTTGCGCTCGGCTCGTTGCGCTCGATCTCCTCGCGCACTTCCTTGTGCTTGTTGGCGGAGAGCTTGCGGGTCTTGCTGTCGAGCTGCTCGTGCAGCTTCTCGTTGTCGCGGTCGAGCCGGCGGATCTTGTCGATCAGCTTCACCACCTGATCGGCGCGGCCCTGCTCGTCGAAGGTCTCGTCGTCCTCGTCGGGCGCGTCGCGGATCACCTCGCGCACGCGCATCTTGCCCTTCCGCAGCCGGTCGCCGATCTGGATGATCTCCTTGATGGCGATCGACGAGTGCAGCACCGCCTCCAGCACTTCCTTCTCGCCGTCCTCGATGCGCTTGGCGATCTCCACCTCGCCCTCGCGCGTGAGCAGGGAGACCGACCCCATCTTGCGCAGGTACATGCGCACCGGGTCGTTGGACTTGGAGTAGTTGTCCTCCTCCTCCTGCTCCTTCTTCTCCTCCGCCTCCTCCTCGGCCGCCTTGGCGTGCACCGGCTCCGGCTCGGGCGGCTTGGTCTCGGGCAGCTTGACCTTGTTGGCCTCGTCGACGATGGCGATGTCGTTGTCGCCGAACATCGACATCACGTCGTCGATCTGGTCGGAGGAGACGATGTCCGCGGGCAGCGCGTCGTTCACCTCGTCGTAGGTGAGGAACCCTTTGTCGCGGCCCATGGCGAGCAGATCGCGCACCTCTTTGCGATCGGTCGCCTTCCCTCCCGACTTCTTCCCCGAGGGCTCGTCCTCGTCTTCGTCCTCGTCGTCGTCGCTGGCGGCGGCGGCGCCCTCCTCGTCCTCGTCGACCTCGGCGACGACCTCGGCTTCGATCTCCGGCTCGTCGCCTTCCTCCTCTTCGCCCGGCTTCTTCACGTTGCGGGGGGGCTTCTCCTTGCCCTTCGCCTTGGCGGGGTCGGCGGCGTGGTCCTTGGCCCGCGCGGTCCTGGCCGGGGGAGCCTCCCTCGTCGCGGGGCGGGCGGCCTTGCCCTTCTTCGCCTTCTCGTGCCCGGGCGCGGCGCGGCCGTCGGCCTTTCCGCCTTTCTTGGCCGGCGAGGGCTTGCGCTTGCGCTCCCGGTCGAGGCGTTCAGCTGCGGCGGACTTCTTGTGGGCCATCGTGGTCAGCTCCAGATCTCGTGCGAATCGGAAAGAGTAATGGGAAAACCGTCGTCGCGCCCGTTTTCCTACCGAGGGTGGATCCTCTCAACGCGCGGATTTTTCAGCACCTTCCGCAGGGCGGCTTCCTGCTCGGCAATGCGGCGGTGGTGGGACAGCTTCAATTCCAGGTCGCGGCGGGACCGTCCGGCGCGGTCCTGCTCGGCGCGTTCGCGCAGCAGGGCCTCGCGCAGGCGGTCCGAATCGATGGATGAGACGAGCGCATCGGCCGCGAGACTCCCCTCCCGGGCCCCGGCGAGGGCCCTCTCGGCGACCTCCCGGACGGCCGCCACCGTGAAACGCGCCAGCGCGCCGGAATCCTCCACGACTTTGGCGAACTCGGTCGAATGCAGCGCGTAGGCGAGGATGGCCAGCTCCTCGCGGACGAGGGCCAGGTTCTCGGGCGGGGCCGGCCGGGCGGAAGACTGCCCCCGGGCGGGCTGCGCCGGCTTCTTCCCGGGGGGAGCACGCCGTCCATCCACCGCCGCGCGCACCGCGTCGACGGGGGCATCGATGCGCTGGGCGACCTTCTCCAGGTAGAGGTCCCGCGCCAGAGGGGTGGGTGCGGCCCGCACGATGCCCGCCACCGCCTCCACCAACTTCACCCTCTCTTCGACCGGAGCCTGCGACCCACCCGCCTTCTCCAGGGCGCGGTCGAGCAGGAACTCCAGAGCGGGCTGCGCCGACGAGATCAGCTCGCGGAACGCCTTCACGCCGATGCGCAGCACCGTCTCGTCCGGGTCCTCGCCGCCGGGCGGCACCAGCACCCGCGCCGGCACCGCCGCCGCGGCCGCGATCTCGGAGGCGCGTTGCGCGGCGCGCAAGCCGGCCGCGTCGCCGTCGAAAACGAAGACCAACTCGCGCGCGCCGGCACGCTGCACCAGATCGAGGTGCTTCTCGGTCAGGGCGGTCCCGCAGGTCGCGACCGCGGTCTGCACGCCTGCCTGGTGGAGCCCGATGGCGTCGAAATAGCCTTCCACGAACAGCGCCACGCCCTCGCGCCGCCACGCCCTCGCGCCGGATCGGGTCCCGCGCCTTGTCGAGCGCGAAGAGCACGCCGCCCTTGGTGTACAGCGGGGTATCCGGAGAGTTGAGGTACTTCGCCTCGCTCTTGCCCTCGAGCAGCCGCCCGCCGAACCCGACCGTCCGCCCCGCCTCGCGAATGGGGATCGTCAGCCGGCCCCGGAAGCGATCGTAGAGGCCCTGCTGCTTCTTGCGCGGGACGCCGAGCCCCGCTTCCTCTACGAGCTTCGCGTCCACCTTGCTGCGCGCCATCGATTTGCACAGCTGGTCCCACTGGTCCGGCGCGTATCCCAGCCGCCACGCCTTGGCGGTGTCCACCGTGACGCCGCGCTTGTCCAGATGGTCGCGGGCCACCCCCCCGCGCGGGTGCTCCCACAGGACCCGCTCGTAGAAGACGCAGGCCTTCTCGTTCACCTCGGCCAGCGCCGCCCGGCGGGCGCTGCGGCGCGCCTCCTCCGGGTCCTCCGGCTTGAGGTCGACGCCCGCCTCGCCGGCGAGCTGCTCGGCGGCCTCGCGGAAGCTCTTGCCGTCGAGCTGCATGACGAACTTGATCGCGTCCCCGGTCGCGCCGCAGCCGAAGCAGTGGAAGATCCGCTTGTCCGGCACCACGTAGAAGCTGGGCGTCTTCTCGCCGTGGAACGGGCACAGCCCCTTCCAGTCGCGGCCCGACTTCTTGAGGCCGACCCGGCGCTGCACCACCGCGACCACGTCGACGCGGTCCCGCAGCTCCTGCAGCTTCTCGTCGCTGATGCCCGCCACTCTGCTCCCGTGAAGCGGCCGTGCTGACGCCGAACCCATCACGAGCCTTTGGCGGCGAGCGCCGCCTTCACCGCCTCGCTGACCCGCTTGCCTTCCGCCTTGCCCTGCACCTTGGGCATGAGCGCCTTCATCACCGCGCCCATGTCCTTGGGGCCCTTGGCCCCGGACGCCGAAACGGCCTCTTGCACGAGCGATTGCAGCTCCGCATCGGACAGCTGGCGGGGGAGGAACGCCTCCAGGATGGCGATCTCCGCGTTCTCGTTGTCGGCCAGCTCCGGACGGCCGCCGGCCTTGTACTGGGCGGCGGCGTCGCGGCGCTGCTTGATGAGCGTCTGGGTCACGGCGACCACTTCCGCGTCCTCCAGCGCCTTGCCGGTTTCGATCTCGCGGTACTTGAGCGCGCTCTTCAGCATCCGCAGCGTGCCCAGGCGGCGCTTGTCCTGCGCGCGCGCCGCCTCCTTCATCTCCGCGTCGATCCGCTCGCTGAGCATCTCCACCTTGGGACGCGGCCCCGCGCGCCTCTTTCGGCGCGAAGGGCCGGTGAACTCCTCCACCTTGGGACGCGGCCCCGCGCGCCTCTTTCGGCGCGAAGGGCCGGTGAACTCCGAGCCTCGGAAAAAGGCTACATCATCCCCTTCCGTGCCTTCTTCAGGGCGCGCTTCTTCGCCGCCAGCGCCTTCTTCTTGCGCTTGACCGACGGCTTCTCATAGTGCTCGCGCTTCCTGATCTCGCTCAGGATGCCAGCCTTCTCGCACTGCTTCTTGAAGCGCTTCATGGCGTTTTCGAACGACTCGCCTTCCTTGACGCGCACGCCCGGCATTCTCGGAATCACCACCCTTCGCGAGGCACACGGGTGCCCCTGCTTTTGAGAGCGCGCGAGTATACGCGCGGTCCGAGGAGTGTCAATTCGACTCGGGAAGGAGCCGGCATGC
>Ga0209180_10000293_pt1 | contig 22547 bp, 20 predicted proteins | sample CZO8metaG_3_FD_188355 | JGI IMG/M metagenome (GOLD analysis project Ga0209180, IMG submission 188355) | Vadose zone soil microbial communities from the Eel River Critical Zone Observatory, Northern California, USA - CZOApr15con2H2.8 metaG... | ecosystem: Environmental > Terrestrial > Soil >...
CAACCGTCTCAGCGGCAGAAGAATCCCCTACCCCTCGGAGCCGGGTCCCGCGGCGGGGCACCTGCACGTGGGCCTGGGCCACGACGGCATCGACGTCGATCGCGACGGGCTGTCCCTCCCGGCGCAGGTGCACAAAGAACTCAAGGTTTCCTTCTGGCCCCGCAATCGGCGAATAAGTTGCGGCGATGGGGACGAGCCCCATGGCAGATGCGTCCTCGAGCACCCGGCGCAGCACGGCGCTGTGCACTTTGGAATCTCGGACCACCCCGCGCCGCGCGAGCTTTGGGCCTACCTCGAATTGTGGTTTCACCAACGCGATGATGTCCCCATGGGAATGGACCATCTTCACTGCCGCGGGGAGGACTTTTGTCAAGGAGATGAAGGCGACGTCGATGGTGACAATGTCCACCGCGCCTCCACCGTCTTCAACTGTCGCCGTTCGAATATCGCGCTTCTCCAGCGACAGGACGCGCGGGTCTGCGCGCAGGCGCCAGTCGAGTTGCCCGGTGCCGACGTCGATCGCGACAACCCGGCTTGCCCCGTGCTGGAGCAGGCAGTCCGTGAACCCGCCGGTCGACGCGCCCACGTCCACCGCAGTCTTGCCTGCGACCTCGATCTGGAACAGACGTAGGGCGTGGTCGAGTTTCTCTCCGCCGCGTCCGACAAACCGACGGCGGCGGGAACGAATCTCCACCAATGCGTCTGCAGTCACCGATTGCCCCGGCTTTGCCGCGCGTGTCCCATTGATGTACACTTCACCGGCTAGGACCGCTGCAGCCGCCTGTGTACGCGAGTCGACCAACCCGCGTTCCACTAGCAACGCGTCGGCCCGGATCCGGGTGCGCTGCGTCACGCTCGCGCCCATGTCAGCGCTCGCGCGCCAGCAAGCTGCGCGCCAGTTCTTGGAGGATGACCCTACGCTCCCCTAGCGGCGCCAGGGCCTCGACGGCGTGTGCGGTGAGCTGGGCGGCCATCTCGCGCGAACGGGCGACCCCAAACGCCGCCGGATAGGTGGCCTTCGCGGCATCGCTGCCCGCGCGCTTGCCCAAGACGCGATCGTCTCCGACGACGTCAAGAATGTCGTCGATAATCTGAAACGCGAGCCCCAGTCGTTCGCCATACACCGACAGTGCGTCCAGGGTCGTGTCGTCTGCCCCGGCCAGTCGGGCTCCCGAACGCACGCACGCTGCAATCAGAACTGCGGTCTTGCGCAGATGAATCTCCGGCACCAGCTCTGCCCGGGACGCGGGCGAAGGAGAGTTGCTGCCGCCCGGGAAAGTCCGCCCCTCCCCCAGCAGGTCCAGCACTTGCCCGCCAACCATTCCGGCAGTCCCGATGGATTTGGCGATGTCTTGTGACACAGCAAGCAGACGCCGGGCATCGGAGGTAGGTGATGCGCGTGCAATGAGGTCGAACGCGAGGGCGTGCAGGGCATCGCCGGCGAGGACGGCGATGGCCTCACCGTAGGCGATATGGCAGGTGGGCCGCCCGCGTCGGGTATCGGAGTTATCCATCGCCGGCAGGTCGTCGTGAATGAGCGAGTACGTGTGGATGAGTTCGACGGCACACGCGACGGGCAGCACAGCGCGCGGATCCCCCCCACACGCTTCCGCGCTGGCCACCACCAATAGGGGGCGGAGGCGTTTGCCGCCTCCCAGCACGCTGTACCGCATTGCCTGGTGGATGATCTGCGGAGGCTGTTCGGCCGGGGGCAGCGCCGCTTCGACGGTGCCGTCGATAAGACGGCCGCGGGTCGCCAGATAAGTCGCGAAATCGACGCCGGTTACCGTTCCCACCGGCCCTGTGGTTGCTGTGTCATTGAATGCGAAATCCGTGGATATTGGTCGGAGCTTCCCACTCCACACGGACCTCCTGGACCCTGGCGCCTGTAGGTCCGCGCCGCACACCAGCAACAAACTGCTCTAGCGCACTCATGTCGCCCTCCGACACGATCTCGACACGACCGTCGGGCAGGTTGCGCGCCCATCCGGCCACCCCCCACCGCTGGGCTTGCTGTAGGGCGAAGACCCTAAACCCCACTCCCTGCACGCGACCGCGGACCCACAGGTGGCAGCGGGCGGCTGTTTGCGTAACATTTGCCTCGCGTCCGTCATCCATTGGCCGTTCCCGATCGCGGCTGGAGTTGGCGGGCGATCGCACCCAGCACTCCGTTCACAAACTTTCCTGATGCTTCCGTCCCGTACCCCTTGGCCAATCCCACGGCTTCGTTGATTACCACGCGGATCGGCGTGTCGAGGTGCTGCATCTCGTAGACCGCCATGCGCAAAATAGCACGATCGGTACTCGCGAGGCGGTCTACCGACCACTCGGTGGTAAACTGCGCGAGCAGGGCGTCGATCCGGTCGCGTTCACGCCACACGCCCTCGCACAATGCGTGGAAGAACGCACGTTCCCGCCCCGGAACTTCGGCCGCCACGCGATCAATCACGGCTGCCATCGGCTGTCGACCAATGTCGGTTTCGTAGAGGACCCGCAGGGCTAACTCGCGGGTACGCCGACGGGCTCCGACCGGCGTCACTGGGTGTCCAGCGACCAAGACGGTGCGCCTTGACCGCGCCGCGCTGGCCCAAAAAAGAAAGAACCACCCTGCAGTGGTCTGCTGGCACCCGACCCTGGCTGTGTCACAGCCGCCAGGGACGCGGTGTTCAGACGTGGGTGGCCTTGCACGGCATGAGTATAGCAGAGGGCCTATGGGGTCGCAAGATAAGTTGAACGCGCGAGGATTCCGCTCTGAGATCGCCGGAGGCGAGTGGCACGGGCGGGTATGCCTTCTCAAACCTACGAATGCGGGGGGGTGTCCGTGCCCCTTAACCGACGCCGCTGGCGCCCACCGCTCCCATGAAGCACCGCAAGCGATGACGCGGGGCGGATGGTTCGCCCCGCGTCATGGCTTAGACAATCAGTATCGCTCTACAGAATATCGACCCGTGGGCTATTCCCCGGTCTCCCGGTGCGACCGCTCGGCCTCGCCCTTCTCACGCTCGTCGGTGTCCTGCCCTTGCCCCCGACCACGACCGCGATCCTGGTCATGCTCGCCAACTTCAACATTCTGATCATCGTCGCCTCGCTGCCCCACTCCACTACCCGGCGCAACAGGAGAACCGACCGGAGCGGCCGGCGGGATACCGATGAACGCGCCGAGGATGGAAGGCGTGAGGCCCACCGGCACTGTCGCGACGGTCGCGAGCGTCCCGAGATCAATCACCAGAAGCGCATTCGTCGCCAGGGTCGTCACGTAGAGTCTGGTCCCATCGGGGCTGACCCCCACGCTCCTGGTAGCACCCGCGACCGGGATCGTGCCGACCAGCGTCTGGGTGGCTGTGCTGATCACTGCGATGGTGCCGGTTTGGGTGGCCACGTAGACCAACGTGCCGGCTGGGTTCACAACGATGCCATAGGGCGACCCCCCGACTAGGATCGTCGCGATCACCGCGTTCGTCGCGGTACTGATCACCGAAACGCTGCCGTCCAGCATGTTCGTCACGTAGATGAACGCGCCGTTGGGGGTCACCGTCACATCAGTGGGGTAGCGACCCACCCAGATGGTGGCAACGACCGTGTCGGTCGCAGTGCTGATCACCGAAACGGTGAAAGAGTCCCGGTTGGCCACATACACAAATTTTCCATCCGGACTTACGACCACACCCATCGGCCACCACCCCACTGGGACGGTAGCCACCACGGCAAGCGTCAACGTGTCGATCACCGTGACGGTGCCGCTGAGCTGATTGGTCACATAGAGGAACCTACCGTCGGGGCTCAGGGCGCCACCGATCGCCGCCATGCCCACTGCGATCGTGGCAATGACGGTATTGGTTGCGGTGGAGATCACCGAGATCGTGCCGGGCCATCCGTACCCTCCCTGGTTGACCACGTAGACGCGTGTCAGGTCCGGGCTGATGGCCACGCCCACCGGGTACAGGCCCACCGGGATCGTGGCCACTACTGCGTTGGTGGCGAGGTCGAAGACAGTGAGCGTGTTGCTGCCAATGTTGGGGACATAGGCGAAGGGCGCAGCGAAGGCAACGCTCGCCGCTCCTAGGACGAACACCATCACCATCAGGCCCATCTTCAGGTGACGCATTGTACGACGCCTCCTTGCACTAGCTGCACAGCGGGAGGAGCTCACCACGGATCTGCTACCACCGATGCGTGCACGTCCTCCCGGATATGCGCTGGGAGCTCGGTCCGCTCCCCTCCTGCCTTCCTAGTGAGCAAGATACGTGCCGTTGGGCAAGCCGCGTGCAATCGTGGCAGTAACTTCTGAGGAATTTCATGGGCAAGATGGTGGCGATCCGATGGAAGTACCGAGGAGAATCAGGCAGGTCAGAGGGCACGCAAAGGGTTGCTTATCCTTACGGTTTCGCGGGGTGGAGTCGGCGGGGATGCCCTTAGGCGAGTGGGGACAAGGACTCCTATCTGAGCTTTCGCCGGAGGAGAAGCCGGCCTTGCGAACGCCCCAACATCTGCGATCCCAGGACGGCGTGCGCCTACAAGGCCGCTCGCCTGGGGCAACGTAGTGCAGGATTCATGCCGCCGTGGCGACAGCGGAGGGGAGTGGCGTACCCCGACGGCCTGCGCCGCTCCCCCGCCGGAGTCACTTGACCCGTTCCAGATACGCGCCGGTGCGCGTATCGACGCGGATCCGGTCCCCCACGGACACGAACAACGGCACCTGCACGGTCGCCCCCGTCTCCAACGTCGCCGGCTTCGACCCACCACTCACGGTGTCACCGCGGATGCCGGGTGTGGTAGCGGTGACCGTCAGCTCGACGGCATTGGGCAGTTCGACCCCGATCGGTCGGCCTTCATGGAAGACCACGGTAACGTCCATCGTGTCCTTCAGGTAGCGCGCTGCATCGCCCAGGAGATCCGCGGATATGGCCAGTTGTTCGTACGTCTGGTGGTCCATGAGCACGTACTCGTTGCCATTACGATACAGATACTGCATCGGCTTGCGAGCCAAAGAGACCTGCGCGACGCGGTCGTCTGAGGCGAAGTTGCGTTCCAGCACGGCGCCGCTGCGGAGGTTACGGAGTTTGGCCCGGACGAAGGCTTGCCGTTGCGCGTGTCTAGAATGGTGGATGTCAATGACCGCATACAGCTCGCCGTCGAGTTGGATGACCACGCCGGGACGGAACTCGTTGCTGGCAATCACGGGATGCATTCTACCAACTGCCATCCCGCCCCGCAACCGCCGGGATCGTTATCAGAGAATCAGCAGCTGCTTGGGCGTTCGGGTCAGGATCTCGCACCCCTGCGCGGTCAGCACCACGAGATCTTCGATGCGCACCCCGCCCCACCCCGGCAGGTAGACACCAGGTTCGACCGTTATTGTCATCCCCGCTTCCAAGGTGGCATCCTCTCGAGGTGAGAGCGTCGGTCCTTCATGAATGGCCAGCCCGACCCCGTGGCCCAACCCGTGGCCGAAGTGCTCCCCATGGCCGGCATCGGCGATGACCTGCCGCGCCAGCGCGTCGACGTCCCGAGCGTTCACGTTGGGCCGGAGTCCGGCCAGCGCCGTCTGCTGAGCGGTCAGCACCAGGTCGTAGATCTCGCGGTGACGAGGCGACGCGTGGCCTAGGACGACCGTCCGCGTGCAGTCCGAATGGTACCCTCGAACCACCGCACCGAAGTCCAAGGTGACAAACTCACCCGGCGCTAGCGTTTTGTTGGAGGCCAACCCGTGCGGGAGAGACGAGCGCACCCCGCTCGCGACGATGATCTCAAAGGCCTCTTTATCCGCCCCCTGACGGCGCATGAAGAACTCAAGTTCCAGCGCGACCTCTCGCTCTCGGACGCCGGGGCGCAGGAAGCGCTGGATGTGGGCGAACCCGGCATCGGCAATGCTCGCTGCCGCGCGGATGTGCGCCAGCTCCTCGTCATCCTTGACCCAACGCAAGCGATCGATACCATCCACCGGCACGAACGCCGCCGGGTGCAGAGCCTTGCTCAGCACCTCGTACTCCCGATAGCTTAGACCATCCTGCTCGAAGCCAATCCGCTGCAGCTCCCGTCTGTGGACAAGCTCCGCCACCGCGTCAGTCGCTTGGCGGGGGACGCGGACGACCTCGCAGCCGGGGGCCTCCGCAGCCGCCTGTTCCACGTATCGAAAATCCACCAGCAACAGGACCTCGCTGGCAGTCACGAAGACCGCGCCCGCTGACCCGGTGAAGCCGGTCAGGTAGGTGCGGTTTTCCGCCTTGGAGATGAAAAGAGCGCCCAGCTGCTGGGACGCCAGGAGGTCGCGAAGCCGGTCGACTCGAGACATGGGGGTTGTCGGTTCTCCTACTGAGTGCGCGGGATCTTCTCGTGATTTGCTTAGCCCGCCCCGAACTCCTTCGCAGTAGCGATCAGGCTGAGCGCGGGGTCAAAAACCAGGAGGCCCCGCTCCGGGGCCTCCTGGCGTCAGCGTTTACAGCACCGACTAGTGAAGGAATGTCACAGTGGCGGTCCCCTGAATGGGGGTCCCGGTGCAGGGAAGCGGTGAGCACGTAGTCTGACCGGTCAGCGTCACCGGGGCGTCGCCTGTCCCCTGGATGGCATCTGTGCTGAAATGGACCATGACGTCGTCGTACCCACTACCGTTAGAGTCACCGTAGTTCGCCATGGGCTCCCCATTGGGTTTGATCTTGACCGACATGCCGTTCAGGCGGAGCGACGAGAGATCGATTGTGTGCACATCAAAGGAGCTCGAACCATAGATGATCACCGGGATCGTGCCCTGGGCCTTGACGTTGATGACCTTGGGGACGACGTTGATATTCACAGTGATGACAGTGATCGGGGTCACGAAGTTGCCAAAGGCGACCGGGAAGAGCACCCCAATTGGCGTGATACTCCGTGTGGCGTTCGTCGCCACAGAGATGGCAGTCAGGTTGCCGCTGAACCAGTTGGCAACGAAGACTGTGCCGCCGTCCGAACTCACCGACACTCCCCGGGGCGAATTCCCGACAGTAATCATCGGGGAACTCGCGCCTGAATTCACCGTTGACGCATCGACAACCGAAACGGTGTTGCCACCGCTATTGGACACGTACACATGCTTGCTATCTGGGGTCACGGCAATTCCAAACGGATTGGGGCCGACCGTGACGGTGGCGACAACCGCACTCGTGCCGCCCATCAGGGCCGTATCGATCACCCAGACTCTCCCGCTTGGAGCGCTACCGTAATCTCCCACGTATAGGCGCGTTCCGTCTGGCGACACCGCGATTGCCATGGGGGAGCCGCCAAGAAGACTCACCCCTGCCCCTGTCACGATTTGGTTGGTCGTGGTATCGACCACCTTGACGTCGTCGTCACTAGGCGACGTGTAGAAACCATAGAGATTAGTCACGTACAAACGGTTGGTTACCGGGGAGACGGCTACGCCCCACGGGAATCCGCGGAAACCGGTGACGGTGGCAACCACGGTGTTCGTGGCCGCGTCGATGACGGAAACGGTACCTGGCCCGCCTGTGCGGCTTAAGGGGTTTGCCACATAGACCCGCGACCCATCACGGCTCACCGCGACGCCACGCGGAAACATTCCCACAGCCACTGGCGTGACCGCCCGCGTTGCGGTATCGATCACATATAGCGTTCCTGATGTGCCGGTGACGTAGACTTTGGCCCCCTTCGGGCCCACAGCCACGCCATAGGTCGTCGTCCCGACGCTCCCGACCGGAATGGAGGTGGGTTGCAGTGAGGAACTGGAGGTGTCAATGGCAAGAACGTTAGGACCAGCGTCGTTGCTCAAGTAGGCAACCGGGGCCGTGCCACTAGCCGCGGCCTGGTTGGAAACAAGCAAAAACGCCATCACCAGCCCTAAGACTAGATGGCGCATGCGAACTCAGCTCCTAAGTTGTGTTCGATGGTTGGCGCGGACTAAGCTCCTGCGCCATCCTCACTGGTTCTCGTACCCCTAGAGTCCCTCGGTTAGACCCGCCTGGGTGCGGGAGAGCTCAGAGGCATCACGCGCATGACGCCCAGGCCGGACGATATCGTCAGCAACTGTCGGTGAGACACTGGCTCGCGCGGAGCACTGGCCCGCCGCTGTGCGGCAAGTCGTTGGATAGAGCGGAGTAGACAACCTCCAGGAGCGAAGACTTGGATGAGTTGTGCGCTGGTGAGCTGACTGCCGTGCCAAGCGGGGACCGCTCGCCCTAATGCTGATTGCGTTCAGCCTCTTACGGAGAAGTCGTTGCGCAGTTCAGCAGCACAGCTTCCAGGGTGCGTGTACGGATCACACGTCTATCAGCGCATAAGAAACGCGGAGGACGTCCTACCCCCCGCCGCGTGAAGTGTCTCGGGATCAGGATCATCGCGTCGGCGATGCGTAGTCAAAGGGGATTGACTGCGCCAAAAGGCGAGGACAATCGTGCAGCGCGTCGAGCGCGCCAGCTGGGTCCGAAGTGATATAGGCGCCAGCGCGAGTCAGTATCGCGGCTGGGTCGGCCTGGATATGGGGGAGTGCGTCGGCGACTGCACGCCCTCCCCCCCATACTTACTCGCGTACGGCGCAAGGCCTTGCCGGGGCTGACGGGTCGGGGCTAGCGTTCCCACCAAGCTTTCCCGAATACATTCGACGTCCCGGTCGGCACGCTAGTGACCGTGCCACCGCCATTGACGGTGATGTTCCCGATCAACTGCAACGTCGACAGCGCGACCAGCCCCCCATTGACCGTCACGTTCCCAGTACCCGCTTGCAGCTGCCCGTTGACGATGATCGTGCCGTTATAGGTAACCGTGCCATTGATAACCGTATTGCAGTTCATGACCAAGGTGCCGTAGCCAGTGAGGTTGCCATTTATCGTCCAGCTCCCCCCCGTCGCGCACCCCAGAACGAAGATCCCTGGGTTGGATGCGGTGCCCAGATCAGTCATCGTGCAGGGCGAGCCGTTGGGCTTAGTGCCGGTTTGCGGGAATGAGTTCAGCGTTCCGCCGGCCGCCCCGTACAACATGCAATCGTAGTTGCTCATAACGGTCGATGTGTCAGGGAACGGTGGCACCGCTCCGAACTGCGGGTAGAGGATGAGGTCGGGCTGGACGTTGCCGGACAGGCAGATGGCATCGACGCATGGTTGGTTGCCGGAGCCATTCGGATTCCCACGCTTGACCGGGGTCAGCTGGATTTGGTCGAACCGCCAGTAGTTCTGGAACCACTGATCGAAGATGATAGTCTTGAACCAGCGGCAGCCGACGAGTGGTTGGGCCGGCACTGCGCTGGCGTCGCAGGTCCCATCCGGGAGTACGACCCCGCCCTCGTCCTTCACGACCTGTGAGATGTACTCATAGGGCAGCCCGCATGGGAAGAGAGCGGGGACCAGCTGGGATTGTACGCTGATCGGGGTGTCCTTGTCGTACCCGAACTGCTTCAGGCCACTCCCAGGGGTGTTATCCTGCAAGGTTGAGCCGCTTGGGAGCACGGTGTTGTATAACGGACCAGGATTGTTGCAGACGGCGTCCGTGGTATTCTGAAAACCCAGAAGCGTCTGACCGACAGTCGAACTTGCGGCAGCGGTGACGCGCGTCCCCGGCCACCAACGGGCCACGTCATTGTTCCCGGGGGAGGCCAGTTTGCAGGCCGCGTTGGTGTAGCAGGCCGCAATGCCCAGAGGGGGAACCGCGCTGGTTCGCCACCCCGCATAGGTGATCGGCGGCGGGTTTGTACACCCCGGGGCGGTGTTTGTCGGGTAGTTCTTGTACTGGATGAACGAGCTCGAATACACATCGCCGCAGGCGATCGTCGCGGCCCCGTTGGATGCTACACTGGCCGCGAAGGTGATATTCGGGGGAAAGGCAATGACCTGTTGCAGTACCAGCGCCGTCAGGTGCCGCGTGGCCCGACCCGCGGTCGCGGTCGCATCGATCTGGAGGTAGCCGGCGTTCGTGCCGATGAACACGCGGGTCACCGTGACGTTCACACCTGGCCAGCCCGCCCCACACCACGTTGCCGTTGTTGGGCATGGGACCGCGCTCCTGAATTGGGCGGAGTAGCGACCATACATTATCCGGCGTGTGGCCTCCTGGATGCCAGCCTGGGCCAGGTCCTCCGCTTGGACGCTGTCGCGTTGCAAGCTCGCCACGATGGCTTCGTTGCCGCTCACCGCCAGCATCGCCGAGATGAGGATGAAGATCAGCACGACGAACAGCAGGACGGTAACCAGTGCGGCCCCGCGTTCTCTTGCGATGTGTTTGAGCATTTCACTCACCGGACTCTGCACTTCAGGATCCTCGCCACCGGCGAGGTCAGTTGCGCACCATCGACTGGGTGGGCAGCGCGATCTGCTGGGCCGGAAGTGCCGTGCCCTGCACGATCGGGTTGCCCAGGCCTTGAATGCTCATCGACACAATGCCACCGGAGATCGAGATATTTCCAAAACTCTGAATGCTCGACGCGATCACGTCGCCGCATCCCGCGCAAAGCAACGTGGTGGTCAGCGCCTGATTCGGCAACGGCGAGAGCTGACCGGTCACCCGGTATAGCGTATACGGTCCCCCTGCCGGGCCCTGGGCAGAGTACCCGACATACTGCTGCCAGAGGGGTGAGTAGGTGGCGCACGGAACATCCGTCGTGTTGCACGGGGACGGCGGGGTGCCCGCGTACCCGCCGGCGGGAGGCTGGGCGGAGGGGAACGTGCCCCCATAAGCAGTCCAGCACCGCGCGTCGAAGCCGAGTCCGGACCCCACCTTTGGATACAAACAGAACACCGTGTTGTCTGCCACCAAGCGGGCCGACTTAAACACAATCAGGCCTTGGCCGTTCGAATCAGTGCCGGTCACGATCTGGGAGGTGTTGGTCTCCCGAAGCTCGCGGGTGATCCGATACACGGCACTGCGCACGTTCTGCTGCACGTCAGCGGCGACCTCTATCTTCTTGGCATTCGTGCGCGCGCCACTGAACACTGCGTCGATGATGAGGATAAACAGGGCAAACACGGCGAGCGACACGAGCAATTCAATGATTGTAAAGCCGTGTTCGCCGCGGTGGAATCGGATCGGCGGCGTCCTCATGGGAGGAATCGGTCCACCTCGAGGGTCCGAGCGTTGCACGCCGTCGGCCGCGGGCAGTACTGCCAAGTCAGCTTCGCATCGATGCGGACCAAAGACTCCTTGAGGTTGTTGATGGTGCAGCTTGCGTCCGATCCTGTGCTGTACTTCACGAAACAGGGCGCGGTTGCCGTGCACGGGGCTGGGGTGCCACTCGTATTGAAACACGCGTACCAGGGGGGGTCGATGACCACGTCCAATCTCTGCCAGTTCAGCTGGTAGGGGTAATTGCAGGGCGGCCCGGGCGGCGCGGGTGGGGATCCTAGCCCAGATCCTGTAAGGGTGAGGGTGGTGCTGCAGGTCCCCCCCGGAGTCGCGGTATACGTGCCGGCAGTGAGCGTAGAACTGTTCAGACCCATGGCATACTCGTTAAACGTTTGCAGGTACACGGATGCGGCGGTGATGTCCCGCGCTACGCGCGTCGCGGCCAAACCGGTCGGGAAGCTTTCGAGGAACCCGCCGGAGCCCGCGGCACCCAGTACGCCGAGCGCGCCGACTACCACCACCGCAAAGATTGCCAGCGAGATCAGAATCTCAATCAGAGTAAATCCGCGTTCGCCGGTCATCATGGTGTGATGCTCACCCGTCCTGTCGCGGCATTCAGATTGATGCTCGCGGTGGTCCCGGATTGGTTTTGCAACTGCACGCTGCCACCCTGGTTCGCAAAGCCCAGGGGCTGGAATGTCACACACCAGTTGGACCCGCTTCCCGAGATCCCTGAACAATTCGGTGTTCCAGGAACGCTCACTATGCTCACCGGCGATGGCCAGTTCTCACTCCCCGTGAGCGGACGCGGGACTGCGACCCATCCCCCGCCCGGAGTGGGCTGTTTCCACTCATTAATCCCGTACGGACTGCTAAGGATAAACTCCACGGCGTAAGGAATATTCTCCGCCACCGCGCTGCTCTGTGCGCGCCGCAGTTCTGACGTCACGACCGTTGCCGACCGCCGCAGCTGGAAGGAGTTGCTCGCGGCGCGCATGACGGCCGTGAGAATGGCCAAGACCACCGCGATGAGGCCCACGACGACCACGAGCTCGATGAGAGTAAAGCCCGCGTGGCCGTTTTTGTGACGCACGGCGTTGTGACGCATGGAATCTCTTATGGGCATGCCCTGCCCTCTGTGCGCATAGACGCCAGCACGATCTGTGCCACGCGACGAAGAACCCTCGATACGATATCCTTCCGCGAAAGTTGCTCGGATCTTACGGGGATCCGAGAGACCGCCTTTTTATAAGAATATCGGCCGCAAAGAGGGCGGCTGGACTGCCCGCGGTCATGGAGGGACTGGGGGGAGTGGGTTCCTTCCTTGAACGCTTCCTCGCCGCGAATCTGAGGCAGGCCCGCCCCAACCCTGAAGGCACGCTGTAACGCCACCGCGATTCGCAGGCCAGCTCAAGAAGGCCCCCATCATCGCCGCAGTTTGACGTCACCGCCGCCTTTCCCTCCGGGGCTCAACATAGCACTGACCAGGAACAGGGTTCCGGTACCTCCCGCTGCCAGCGCCGACAAGATCACCCGTATTACCCGGATGGCCAGCAGTAGGCGGAGGAACGCAGACCGGGGGAAGTCAAGTGAAGGATGGCCGGATGGTCCAAAACACGACGGCCGGGCAGACGCCCGGCCGCCACCACGCAAATCTATTTTGGCGGAACGGGGGTTGCCAAGCCGATCAGACGATCGGTCAAGGCAGTGTACTTGTCCACGCGTCCCACGGCGATGTACACCTCCGCGAGGGTCAGCATCACGGCTGGCTCGGGGCGCAACTCCGCTGACCGCTCCAGTGACTCGACCGCCTTCGCCCCGTACCCGCCCGCGAAAGGCGCGAAGCCGTACCTGTAGAGCCGGTACAGGTGAAAATACGCGACGCCTAGCCAGCGATAGGCGTCGGCATCGTTGGCGTTGCGCGCGATGGCATCCGTGTACGGTTTGATCGCCGCTGCGAATTCCGCCTCAGAGTATAGCCGGGTCGTCTTAAACGTCGGGACGGCGGCCCCAACGGGGGCAGTTATCAGGGCGATCAAGACAGCTGCGACCAACACCATCCGACCCATGCACGCCTCCTTTGACCGCTAGTCCTTTACGATCTGGGGAGTGATCAGGAAGATCAACTCGGTCTCCGTGATGGTGGTGCTCGTGTTCTTAAACAGCTCCCCGAGGATGGGAACGTCCCCCAGGACAGGAACCTTAATCGTGGTGAGCCGCTCGTCGCGGCTGATCAGCCCGCCCAGCACGATCGTCTTGCCATCTTGAACCGAGAGTTGAGTGTCGGCCGATCGGGTATTAATGATGAACGCGGTCTGCCCGCCAGAACTCTGCGATGCACCCAACGAACTCACCGAGGGCTTCAGCGCCAGGGTGATCGCTTGATCGCCATTCACCCGGGGTGTCGTTTCAAGCTGCACGCCGACAGCCTGGTAGGTCACCGTCGTTTGCAACTGGCCCCCGACTGTCACCGAGGTAAAGATCGGGACCTGCTGACCCAGGATGATCGTCGCCTTATTGCCATCCAGCGTGGCCACACGCGGGGCGCTCAGCACCCTGGCCTTGCCCTCGTTCACGAGGGCCTGGAGTTGGAAGAAGAACAACGTCGTGGACTGCAGCGTGAAGGTGAGCCGGTTGTTGGCGCTGTCGACGGCAACCGTGCCGAAGGTCCCCGGACCGCCAACGGCGCTGCCCTGTCCGCCAAACAGCCCCAAGGTTTTCACATAGGTTGTGCCAATCTCCACAACGTGGACCTGGATGACAACTTGAGGGATCTTGACATCGAGGCTGCCCAGAACTTTCACCACTTCCTCTTGCTGCGCGGATGTCCCCGTGATCAGTAGGGCGTTGGTGCGCGCATCGATCGCCACCCGTACCCCCGGCACCGCCGCGGCCACCGCGGCGCGGATCTGGTTTGGATCACCAAAAGAGAGCCGATACGCGATGGTCTCCGGAACCTCCGGTGGCGGGGCCAGCTTCTCAGCCGAGCCGACGATGAGGTTCTTGCCTAGCCGGCGATACCCGAGGTTATTGGTCTCGAGCACAAACCGCAGTGCTTCCTCGCAGGTTACGTCCAGTAGCCGTAGCGTGATCGTCCCCGTGATAGACGCGTCAGTGACCAAGTTGAACCCGCACAACTTGGCAAACGCAGTGAGCACATCTGCAAGCGCGACGCCCCGGAATTCTACCAGCCGGAGGATTCCTGGACCCGATGCTCCCCCCGGTAGTGGTGGCGGCGGCAACGGCTGCGCCGTCCGAATCAAACCCGTCCCTGGGGCTGCCCCCGCTGCCAGAGCTGCGACCCCCAGCCGCGTCGGGACTGCCGTGGATGTTGCGGCTTCTGCTTCAGCCTCCGCCGCCTGCTGCAACGGGAGGCTGACGGTGAGCATGGTGGGTGAGGCGAGGTGCACCTGGACCCGGACGGGGTGTGCCAGATCCACGACGATCCGCGCAATGGCCGGGCTATCCTGGAACTGGCCGACGCGGACCCGCAGCACGTTCCCCTTGTTGACCTCGCTGGTACCTCGTATGCGTTCATCAGCGACGGCATTCAGAATGTCGATGGCCACACGGGGGGGACGGGGAGTCGAGATCTCCGTCACGTTGAACAGAATTTGCCCCGTCGCCATGATCCCCACCACAAGGCGATTATCCAGATCTTTCACCGTCACCTGAATGACGCGCAAGGGGCTGGCGAGGACCGACGGCGCCCGCAGTGAAGGCAGGACTAGCAGGGCCACCACTAATGAGATCACTGTGACGCGCATGCCCGACGCTCGGATAAGCATGGTGGTTCACTCACCTCCCATGGCTACATCGAAGCGCCGACCAGCCTGCAAGAAGGTCACGACGCGTCGCGTGGAGTCAATCCGTACCACCCGCATATCGCCAATCTGTTCCCCAACAGTGAGAATCTCAGTCCGCCCCCCTACGTTAACAATCACCACGGATCGGCTGTCCCCCACGATCCCGGTGATCGCAATTCCCGCGCCAGGAAACCCAGGAACGTTTTGCCCTGGCAGGGGTGGAGGCGGGAGCTGTCCCGGGAATGGAGGGGGCGGTAGCGTCTGGCCCGGTCCGGGTGTCGTGAACAAGGGAATGAATGGGTCGGGCCGGCCTGTGGGCCCCGAGGGCACCACGGCCTCCTTAGGCGGCTTCGAGGAGGGGGGAACGGGCGCACCGACCCCGCCTCCAGGCGCTGGCGGGGGGGAGGGAGGCTGGGGTGCCGGGGTGGCTGCTGACCCTGAGGGAGCAGCTGGCGGAGTCCGGGTCACTGGAGCGCGCGCCCCGCCTCCGAACGATCGGACCACCAGATATATCGCGACGAGCAGCAATACGCCTACCAACGCATACTGGATCCGGGGATTCTTCTGAAACAGTGCACGGACTCTCGCAACTAACGCGGCCATTACCGAGCACGTCCCGGCAACACAAAGGTCACCGCGTTAATATTCCAAGAGAGCTCGGGCAGCTGCCCAGGATTCAAGGAGATGTCGCGGATAGCGATCATCCGTGGAAAGTCATTCATAGCGGTTGCTAACCGCACGACCTGTTCGAACGTCCCCCTAATGGAAAGGTTAATCGGAAGGGTAAGATACGTCGGCGGCGCCTGTGCTGCGGGTGGCTGGGCCGCACCACTCGGAGGTGGCTTTGGCTGCTCCAGCGCGCTGGGACGGATCGCCTCGAGGTTGAGTGCCAGCGACCTCGCCAGCCGTTCCAACTGCACGAGCAACGCCGGGAGGTCCTTCTCTGCGGGTAGTTTCGTCTCAAGCTCCGTGACAAATGCTTGCAAACGGGCGAACTCTGCTCGCAGCCGGGTAATCTGACGGGCGGTGTCCTCCATACGCTGCAGTTCGGCCCTTTGCCGCTGGAGCTGCGTTTGGAGACGGGCGTGTTCCGCCCGGTTGGGAGTGTAGATGAAATAATAGAAGAGCAGGAGCACTCCGATCGGGAAAATGACCGTCAAGATGATGCGTTCGCGGCGGCTCATGGAAGGGCGGCTGCCTTCCCCGGAGGCGCGAGCTGCGCGGTCACCGAGAAATTGATTACAGGGAATTTGCCTACGTCTTGTTTCTGGGCGATGGTGACATCGGCGTTCTGGAAGACCGGCGAGGCGTTGAGGTTGACCATGAACCGCGCGACTGATTCGTAACTCATCCCAAATCCGTTAAACGTGAGGCTGCCGTCGCCTTTGGCTTCAATGTGGATCAACCACACGTCCGTCGGCAGAATCTTGCGCAGCTCGTTCATCACTCGCTCCCACGGGATGCGCATCGCTTGGATCTGACGGAGGAGTTGCTCTTTGCGGCGGGCCTCGTTGATCTGCCGCTGGAGTGCCTCCACCTCCGCCACCTGGGGTCGGAGCTCATCGATGCGCGCGTTGACCTGGGCGAGCTCAGACCGGAGGAGTGCGTTCTGCACGTTGAGGTAGAGCGTCACCAACACCAATCCCGACACCACGACGACGGCGACAAGCCCGACCAGGATGCGAGGCGCAACCGCGACTCGGCGGATGCGTTCCCTGGGGAGGAGGTTGATCTTGATCATCGTTCCACTGTTCCCCGCAACGCCAATCCGACGGCCGTGGCCATCGCCGGGCCGACCTGCTTGCGTTGCGCAGCTGGGAGCACCCGCTCGCTCACCTCACACTGCACGAACGGATCGCCGATGACTGTCTCTACTCCGAGTTCGAGGGACAGAAAGCGGTCGAGGTTGGTCAGACGGGCCGTCCCGCCGCTGAGAACGACGCGCCCCACACGGCTTTCCCGCCAACGTGTTTGGAAGTAGTCCATCGACCGGCGGACCTCGGTCGCCAGGTCGCCCAGGATCGGCAGCATCGCTTCGTGCAACGCCATCACGGTGCGGTCGTCGGGGGCCGGCTCGCCCTCAAGGACGACGACGCCCTTTTCTTCTTTGACCTGGGCTGCGGACTGGAACTCCATGTCGAGGCGCGTCGCGATGGCTTTGGTCAAACCATCCCCGCCGATGTTGATATTGCGAGTGAGACGGAGCTGATCCCCTTCGGTGATGACGATGTCGCTGGTTTCGGCCCCCAGGTCGACGAAGACGGTGGCGGCCCCCGGCGCTGCACCCTGAGCTTGCGGAGAGGCAGTCGCCTGGGCGTGGGCGTCCAGCGCGCGGATCACCGCAAAGGATTCTACGTCGAGCACAAAGGGCGCCAGCCCGCCGGCTTCCAAGGCCTGCACGTGCTTGTCGACGACTTCTTTCCGGGCGGCGACGAGGAGGACGACGATCCGGCGTTGGTTCTCCTCAGTGGTTTCCCCGATGATGTCGAAGTCCATGTTGACCTCGCGCACACCGTAGGGGATGTACCGTTCGGCCTCGAAGCGGGCAGCCTGTTTTAGTTCATCTTCAGGCATCGGCGGCAGCTTGAGCTCACGGACGATGACGGCCTGGCCTCCGACGGCCGACACCACGCGGCCTGGTTTGATACCGGCTTTCCCGACGGCCTGCCGGATGGCCACGCCAAGACCCTGGGGTTCAACGACGGCCCCTTCCTTCACGGCCCCCGGGGGCGTGTCGGCGGAGCCCATGTGGAGAACCCGGAACCGGCCGCCGGCGGGACCAAGCTCCACGACCTTGATCTCGTGGCTGCCGATATCCAGCCCCACAAAAGACTTTGCACCAAAGAGAGCCATTACCGCCCCCAGGAAGAACCTGCGTTCGGGTCCGCCACGCTAGGCTACTCTATCACACGCCTGGCTGCGATTCCTGCAACTTCCATTAAACCGCTCAGAATTCTCCTGCCCGGACCACGGAGTTCTCAGTCGCGTTCGCGTGCGGCAGGAGCGACTGCATTTTCGCCCGCAGCATGCTCCTTGCTGACGCGAATCAAGTTTGGGACAGACGCCTACCTTGAAACTTTTCACGACCCTCACTATCGGTTGTAGGGAGTACGGTAGCCGGTGCTGCCTGCCGAGTTGACCTCGACTACCGCTAGTGATCCCGAGCACCTTGGCGGTCCTACGGGGCCAAGTGCTCGGTCGTTTCTACAAGGTTACAAGGTGCAGAACAACTCTCTGCCGGGGTCGGGAAACATCTGAAGAGCCGTTTACTTCCCGGATTGCCCGGCACGATCGCGTTCGGCCAGAAGCCGGGTTGTGGTTCGGAGAACCTGCCTCCTGGCCTCTTTGCGTCATACCCCGCACATTTGCAGCATAGACGCCGAGAGGTCTGCACCAAGTGCGGTCGCTCGGGGTGATCAACTGCACGAAGCTATGGTGTGTTCAGGTACCAGCGCAGAAGTCCATCGGCGGCAAAGAGGGCGATCAGACCGCCGACAGCCAGCGACGGCCCAAACGGGATCGGGTCCTTCCGGGTTCGCTTCCGCAGGCCCATCAACACCAAACCCGCGCCAGCGCCGCCGGTAAACGCGAGCAGGAGGGCCACTGCCACGGCGGGCCAGCTCAAGAATGCCCCCATCATGGCGGCGAGCTTGATGTCCCCTCCACCCATGCCCCCGCGGCTGAGGATCGCGATCAGCAAGAAGAACACGCTCGCTCCAAGCGCGGAGAGCACCGAGGGCACGACCCGCCCCTGCGGGATCGCGAGCAGCAATCCGAGGGCCAGACCCGAATACGTAATCGCGTTGGGGACGATCTGGTAGTCGAGGTCAATGAAAAACACCACGATGAGCATCAGGGCGAACACGGCGTCCGCGACAAACGGCACCCACGCCGCCGAGGGGGCAAAGTGTACCCACAGGCCCGCCAGGAGTAGTCCCGCCGCTGCCTCCACCAGCGGATATCGCCAGCTGATCGGCGCGCGACAGGTTCGACAACGCCCACGGAGGATAAGGAAGCTCAGCAGCGGGATGTTATCGTACGGCCGGATCGGTGTCTGACAATGGGGACACCGCGACGCGGGTCTCGCGACAGACAGTCGTCGTGGTAACCGGTAGATCACCACATTGAGAAAGCTGCCGAGAATGGTCCCGAGTATGAAGACGAAAACGGTAGACACAACAAGATTCATTCGTTTCTCCTCACCCACCAGGAGTAACGATCCAACGTTTGCCCCAGATTATGATGCGCGTCTCAGCGGCCGCGGACGTCTTGCCCCACCGCGTGATCGGCGTAACTCTTCCCAAAGCTGGTGTAGGGCCGTGTGCGAGATTCCTTCCGTACGCGGATTGCTCGGCTCGTGTCCATACCGCAAGGCCTCGAACAGACGGGTAACCTGTCCGGCAGAGGAACGCAGCGCGATCGGCAGCCCCCCCGCAAATTCCCTGGGCGTTGCCGCCGGATGGCGGACAAACCCCCGGCGGGCGAGTCCCCGTAGCATCGCCTGGTAGTCTCGTTCGATCCGGTCGCGAGGTCCCCGCGTGGAGCTCCGCCGGCGGAACCGCGTCGCCCACCTTGCGGCGAGACCGGCCGCCACGAGCGCAACCGCTGCCACGGTCCCACCTCCAACCACGGAACCCAATAATGCATGGGCTGACCGAGCGATCGCGGCGACGACCCATTCGGCCGCATCGCGAGCGAGCCACTGGCCCGTGGGCTGTTGGCTGAAGTCTACGACCGATTCGAAACTCGGGGTGGCTTCGATTTCCAGCCACCCGATGCCGGGGTGGAAGATCTCCACCCACGCGTGGGCATCGGAGTTGCGGACCTCGTAGTATCCGGTCAAAATGTTGTATGTCCCGGTTGCGTATCCGGTGACAAGGCGTGTCGGAATCCCGGCAGCCCGTAAGAGCACCGCCATCGCGCTGGCGAACATCTCGCAGGATCCTTGGCGCGTGGTGAACAGGAATGTATCCACGGCGTCTGCCCCCTCAGGAAGCTCGGGCGCCTGCAGGGTGTACGCGAACCCATTCTGGAAGTAGTGATAGATAGCCCTCGCCTTCTGGTACGGACTCTCCACCCCCGCGGTGAGCTCGTCCGCCAAGCGCTGCACGCGGTCGGGGATCGGGGGCAGCGCCACGTACCGTTCCGCAATGGATGGTGGCACTTCCCCGCGGGCGCGTTTCAGCAACGTCTGGGTCGGTTCGGGCACGCGGCTGATCACGCTGTAGACCACACCCGTCTCGAGCATGACGGGACTCCGCAGGCTCGCGTAACGATCGACGCCAATCGCACCTGTCGGAAAGTACAGTTCGAACGGGCGATAGGCGGCAAAGATCACATTCGGCTGCTCGGCTTCGATGTAGAATGTTTGCACGACTTGCTCGGACCCCGCCGGCCAGGGCTCGTCAGGCCCAAGCTGGGGAACGATGCGGGGCTGATCGGAGGCGTATTCATTGACCGTCCGGTCGGTCATCTTCCACCCCCGCCCCGTGTACGCGTCGAAGGCCAGCCCGCGCCAGAAAGCCCGTCGCGTGGTGCGGACGCGCATCACCAACGTGTCCGTCAACACCCCGCGCAACCTCAGGTCGACAAAGGTCGAAAACCCCACGTATCCCTGCGGATTGAAGACTGCCGGCCCTTGCTCTAGGTCGCGTCCAGCAACATCCGGGTAGGCGGGGTTGACGATCCGCGAATGCAAACGCCCCGCCCAGGGCAGGTGCGGGGAGACCGGCATCCAGCGGAGCCGAAGGCCTTCACTCCGCGGAATCAGAGCAAAAACCGCCATTGCACACAGGAGTACTCCGACGCTAAGTTGCGCACCGAGGCGGGCCAGGGTCCGTAGAGGAAGCCTCCCTGGACTACCTTGCAGGGCGATCCACGCTGTCGCCGCGGCCAGGACAAACATTATCAGAAACCACCCGAACGTCGTGGCGCGCGTGTATACGGCGCCGATCGCGAGAAGAATCACAGCGCTGGCCAGGGAGTACTTCAAATCCTTGCGGGCGGGCAGGTCGAAGCTGTGTAGGACTTGTAGCCACAAGAACAACTGGACCAGAGGAATTCGGGGATCGTAAGGATTCGCGACGAGGGCGACAAAAAACTCGCGCATCACCAAGAGAATCCCCGCAGTGATTGCAATTTTCAACCACCAATTCCCGCCCCGCCGGCGCAGATAACTGACGACGTATCCCACCACGATACCCCCGGCGGCCAGGATCGCGAGCGAAGTAAATTCTTCCTGAATGGCGACAGCGGCTACCGCGATCAGGACGGCCAGGAGCGTAGCGACGCGCACCGCTCGAGAGTCCTCCGGCGCAGGACGCGGGAATCGGCGGGTGAGGCTAGTCAGTGATTGAGCGAGCGCAGAGATGCCCCGACCTCCTCACCGCACCGCAGGACAGCCGAGGGAACACCGAGTGCTTCCAGCAGCATTTCTCCAGCTGCGGTTGAGTTGTCCCGGTGTGCTCCATCCCCTCCCCCGCGGGTGACCCGGGGCGCAGCCTTCACCGATGGAGCTGCCTGCGACTCGGCATACGAGGTAATATCGACCAGAACCGCTGCCAGGGCGACGCCCCGGTGGGCGAGCATCGCAACCGCGTCAGCACTCGGGGAACAGACCACGACTCCTGTCCCTGCGGGGAGCGCAGCCGCATAGACCTCGCCAAGCGATAACCGCCCATCGGGCTGCACGCGGGCGAGCCAGTGGAGGGCCTGTCTCCAACCCGTCACGGCGGTGAGCGGCGTCTGCCCGTTGGCTGCAACAAGTTGCACGTCGTGACCCGCCTGCGTCACCGCGAAGGCGATCGATGCCGCGGCCCGGACTAGATCCTCGAACGCATCCCTTCCGCCCCCGGAGGCATACGCCGTCGAACCCGTGTCCAGCAGGAGTGCGAGGGGCTGGCGTCCTGAGCGCTCAAACTCTCGGACCACCAAGGTGCCGCGCCGGGCAGTGCTGCGCCAGTGTACATGGCGCAAGCTGTCCCCGTCGCGAAATTCTCGCACACCCGTGATCTCTAATCCCTCGCGAACGGGAACGGGAGTCGATTCACCCTCCGAGCTGGCCCCGGGCAGCGGAAATTCCGCGAGCGGCCAGTATCGAGGAAAGACGGTGAGGGCGCTGCGCGCTTCAAGACGGCGACGCGATGTAAACAGTCCTGCCAGTCCGCCCGTTTGGAGTTCGACCGTGTCCGCTTGGTGCACACCGCGTTGCTGTGCCACAGTCCGGTAGGTCACGACGGCGGGGCGACGGCTGTCGCAGGCCGGGATGACCGACGCAACTGCAGTAAGGCCAGGGACCGCGTCGCGCACTTCTAGGAAGTACCGCCGTCCGTGGCGCACCGTTACCGTGAGTGTGACGGCAACCTCTTCGCCTTCGAACGCCTCCGATACGATTTGTCGCCTCACGGCCACGCCACGGAGAGTCGCGCGCGCGGACAACCAACCTACAATGAGCAACCCGATCAATAGGGCATCTACACCGAAAACCCATCCGGCTTGTAAGTTGATGGCAACAAATAACAGGAACGCCGCCAAGATCCCGATCGCGATGGCGTCGCTTGTCGGTCTCATGACTCTTTACGCCGACGATGCCTCAAGGGCCCGGTCCCTCCATTCGAGGCGCGCGCTGCTTTTGCAGGGGACGATGTGGGCATCTCAGCCAGTGAGCACGGGTACTGCCACGTTGGCCAGGATGTCGTCGAT
>Ga0209180_10000294_pt1 | contig 22463 bp, 15 predicted proteins | sample CZO8metaG_3_FD_188355 | JGI IMG/M metagenome (GOLD analysis project Ga0209180, IMG submission 188355) | Vadose zone soil microbial communities from the Eel River Critical Zone Observatory, Northern California, USA - CZOApr15con2H2.8 metaG... | ecosystem: Environmental > Terrestrial > Soil >...
GACAGAGACAGCAACTAAAGAATTCCAGGGGACGCTTCGCGATCTCCAATTCGCCGACATTATCCAGCTCAAATGCATGAGCGGCGCGACCGCGGTGCTGGAATTTACCGGACCGAACGACGAAAAGGCGCGTGTTTTCTTTGAGAAAGGTCAGGTCCGGCACGCGACCGCACCCGGCCGACAGGGAATGGCGGCGTTCAGCGAGATTGTGCGTTGGAAAGGCGGAACGGTTTCCGAAGTTGCCGACGCGCCTTCCAGTCCTCAGACGATCGACCTGGACTGGCAGCATTTGCTCATCGAAGCGGCGCGCGGCGCGGATGAAACCGACGCGGCGGTGCCGAAAAAGTCGCGCAAGAAGGGGGGCGGGCCAAAGGTGTTGGTGGTTGATGACAGCCTGATGCTGCTAAGTTTTGTGAAAGAAGTTTTGATCGAGGCGAATTACGAAGTGACGCCGGCGTCGACCGGCGAAGAAGCCGTTCGTGAGGCGCAGAGCAGTTTGCCCGATCTCATTCTGCTGGATTTCATTTTGCCGGATATGAGAGGCGACGAAGTTTGCCGCCATTTATCAGAGAATCCGGGGACCGCCGCCATCCCCGTTGTTTACATGTCGGGCTACGGCGCGGAGGTGCAGGCGAGCCGGAGCGAAAATTCAAATGTGGTTGGGTTCTTGAATAAACCCTTCACTTCGGATTTGCTTATCAAAACCGTAGAGACCCGTATGCCGAAGAAGTCGGAAGAGCCGGAGTCGAGCGAGCCAAAGCCCGCGGAACCGGAGCCCGCAGTGGAGCAGGAGCCGGCAACGGAGCAGGAACCCGCGGCGGAAGCGGATTTTCCGGTCGAACAGGAACCTGCCTACCAGGAAGCAAGCGAAGTCGGCCCGGAGATCACGCCAGCGCCGGAAACTCCCTGGTGGACTCCGGCTCCCGCGACCGACGTTCCAGCCGCAACACCGGCGGCGTTCGAACCGGCCGCCGAGCAATATTATATTCCCGACGAATCGATCACTGGCGGCGTTTATTTTTGCGGCGACACCCGCTTTTTCTCGTTGAACCGCGCCCTGCAAATCATCGCGACTCAGAAACTCACCGGCACGCTGCGCTTCTTTTGGGACAAACAGCCGGTCGAGCTTCTCACTCAAAACGGACAGGTCCTGTTGGCGACCTCGTACGATCCGGAACTGTATTGCCCCGAGACGCCGGTGACTTTGAGTAATATCGACCCGGACAGGATCGCGGCTGCGCGCGCGCAACAGCAGGAGACCGGATGTCCGATGTTCATCACTCTCGCGCAGGAGAATTTGATTTCGCCGGAACCGGCCACGCAGTTAACCGAGCATCACGGACAGAAACTTTTCGCGGAGCTTTGGGGCGCTCCGTGCGTTCGGTTTTCGTTTCAACAAGGAGCCCTTCCGTCCTTCGCCACTGTGCTTCCGGGCGAGCTCGATGTCGATCAATGGGCGTTGGCGACGTTGCGCTTTGTCCAATTCCCGCAACTCGGCGACCGCACTAATTACGATCCGGCCTCCGTTCCGGCCTACACCCGCGATGGATTTGAAAGAGTGCAAAACCTGCGGCTCACAGTCGCAGAAGCACAGTTCGCGTCGCAGTTCAACGGAGTTCGCTCGGTCCAACAGATCGCAAAAAATCTGCGACTCGATTTGAAGTTCGCCAGCGTAACGCTTTTCCGGTTCCTCGCACTTGAGATTGTGGAATGCTGGCCGGCCGGGACCGGGGCCGGACAAGACCGGAAAGGCATCTTCCAGCGTCTCGGTCACGCGATCGGACTTGCCGAGTAGCACCGCATATCCGCCAGTCGATGAACAAGACTCTGGTCGTCGACATCGGCGGCACCCGCGTGAAGCTGATGCTCGAGGGCGCGGAGCAGCGGATCTTCGATTCCGGCGCGCGGATGGAGCCGAACGAATTTGTCGCTCGACTAAGAGAAAACAGTGGCGGTTGGAAATTCGACAACATCTCGATTGGTTTCCCATCGCCCGTTCGCGGCGGCAAAATTGTCAAAGACCCGAAACATCTTGGGAAAGGCTGGGTCGGGTTTGATTTTGGCAAATCGTTAGGCAAACCGGTCCAGGTGATCAACGATGCCGCGATGCAGGCATTGGGAAGTTATCACGGCGGCCGAATGCTTTTTCTCGGGCTCGGGACCGGACTCGGCTCAGCTCTTGTTTGGGAGAAAACCTTAATGCCGCTCGAATTGGGCGACCTGCCGTATCGCGACCGCGACATCATTGAAAATTTTCTCGGTATTCCTGGAATCGAACGACTTGGCGAAGAAGAATGGAAACGCGAAGTCATCTTTGCCGTCACTCAATTGAAGAAATCCTTTATTGCCGATTATGTTGTGCTCGGCGGCGGCAACGTTCACCGCTTCGATCAATTGCCGGAAGGAATTGAACACGGCAAAAACGAGAACGCTTTCCTCGGCGGGCTGCGTCTGTGGGAAACCGACAGCCGAACCGGGGAAAGGAAATGGCAAATCTTCTGATTGCCCCATAGAAGATCGACATCTTCTGTACCTTCGCAGAATATTTGAGTCGTTTTGGCGTGTCCAATGTCCAAAACGGTGCTTTGCAAGGGCGTTGCAGAACCGTTGCAAGCCGCTTCAATCGTTCCGGCGTGCCGAAGGGCGTAGACGCGCCAGACTTAGGAATCCCAAATCATCGCTTTCAAACCGTTCCTTTTCGTTTCAAAAACCAATCGATTTACGAGAGGAAAATACGCTTTTTCGCGTGAAGGCGCGTCATCACGAAGGACGAGTAGAAACAGGCTCGTTCTAGCACAAATCCTAGTACAAAGACGCGCCAGACTTCTGTACATTGACGTCCAGTTACGACGGCCAAAAATCGTTGCACAACAATTTCCCGCTCGACACGACAGCCGAGAATAAACTTAAGGCAATTCCTTCACGCGCAGTCGGGTGAACTGTACTAAAGAGCCCCCATCGTGATTCTGTAATCCGATGAAACCACTTGGTGACCGGTTCGCGTTGATGAGTTGGCTGACCTGCTGACCGTCCAGCCGCACAGTGATGGTGGTCCCATTGGCTTCAATCTCGTAGGTGTGCCATTGGCCTACGGCAGGCGCAGCAGTCGAAGGCGCAAGTGTGTAAATGGCGCCCGTATTGTGTAATGGATCGTGGAATGTATTCTTATCGGGGTTGAAGCCCATGTTATCGATCTGGATCTCGTAACCTTGGTTCACAGGGATCGTCCAGTCATTGCCAGGATCCGGAAAGCGGATGAACACACCAGAGTTATCGGTCAGGATTGGGGCACGCCAGTCGACACGAAGAATGAAATTCGTGAATTGTTTTCCGGTGAACCAAAGCAGGCCGATACCGCCAAAGCTCTCGATGATGTTGCCGCCGAGTTCGATGAATCCGCCGTTGCCCGCCATGTTCCATCCGGCGACACCTCCGGTTCCGATCGCGGTAAAACCCTGTTCAACGCCGAACGATGCGTTGACTATGGCGTCAGCGGTACGACGGGCCAGTGTGATGGCCGTCAGCGATGGGTTCGCGGAGCCGAGCGTCGGAAAAAGCGCCGGTCCAGCGACGTAAGCGTTGGCAATGTGATGGAAACGACCGTCGAGATTGGTCACAGAAGTTTGCGGGTCTGTGCCGAGCCAGAGCGTTCCCGCTTCGTGATGAGTGGTGCCGGGGCCGTCGCGGGTTTGGCTTATGAGCTTAAACTTTGTCGCGTCGCTTCCTGCGACAGTGCGCGCTAGGTCAAGAGCAGCCTGGTCCATCGTATTCCAGAGCGTGTTGTCGTCGTTGTTCGGAACGATATTTACCCAGGCGCGACGCATAGAGAACTCGTCGGTTTGGTCGCTCAAATCTACCCAGCTGGGTGTTGTGCCAGTCTGTTTGGGCACATTCGGGTTCGGGTCCCCTAACGTTTCGCCGATGCCACGGAGGGTAATGACTATCCAATCTTCCTGCTGACTGGCGAGCGTCTGCTCGAGCAAGTCGAGATCGGGAATCATCCGGAACATATCGTCTTCGGAACCGCCGGCTACCGCAGCCGCGGTGACTTGCAGGTGATAGCGTCCGGTTGGGGTTGAACCTCGCACTAGTAGCGCAGCTGCCTCGAGTTGTTTCGGCAGTGCGGGATCTATGGCTGAGCGATGAATGCGCACGATAGTGTTTGTGCGAAGATGGGCCATTAGGTTCCGGCCCATCAGGGGCGTCGGAAACGATTCCATCGCGAGGCGCGTTGCCTCGATCGCGCTGGAAGCAATTACCACCGCGCAGCTCGGCGAGACGCCAAGGAATTTCGGCTGGCCGTTGATGCGCAGCTCGATCCCCGTCACGGCACCAGCGGAAACCTGCAGCCTTGTCACATGAGCGCGCGGCACAAGGAATAAACGTCTCTGCCAGTCGGTACGCGCTGCGGCTTCGCGGACCGCATCTGTAAAGATCGGCATGCTGCTCCATTTGTCGAAGCTGAATAAGCCCGAAGCGGGAGCCGCCGCTTGGATGGCGAGCGGCGCATCCTCGATGGCATCCACTGTCGGCACGCTACTTTGTGCGGCGACGAACTTTGCTTTCAGTGCGTTAAACAACGCCCCGGAAATGTAGTCGGTCTTGTCGAAGACACCGGTTTCCTTTTCTGTCGCTTCGTATTCGTCACCGGTGTGCGACGCGCTTTGTAGGTAGCTGGCGATTTTCGCAGGCCATCGCTGCAAGTCCACATCCGTTAAGCGAGGCGACCAACCACCCCAGTAAAGTGAGCGTCCTCCGGAGCAATACGCGAGACCTGGAAACGCGACCTGGCTGCGCCACGGCGATCCCCAGACGCGATTGCGTGTGCCAGGATCATCGCTGTTTTTGGCGACCATTACAGCACCACCAGGGTCGAGGCCGATACGCGCGAGATTCTGCACATGTTCGGTGACCAGTAAGGGCCCAGCGTCGAGCACCAGCACGCGAAGGTTCGGACCGTGACGATAGATCTTCTCTGCGCAATAAGCGCCGAACATCCCGGCACCAATGACAATCGCATCGAAAGCGACGCCGCCGTTGTTGGTGGCATCATCCCAAGTGCTGCAGACATAGCGGCCGAGCACATCGACCAGGAATTCCGTGTCCTGCACTTGAACGCGCAGATTCGGATTCGGAATCAACCGAGGCAGATCAACAGCCATAACGCAAGCCCCTCCCTGAGATTATCTAACGGAGAATTGCGAGTACCGCCACGAGATATTAGGCGAATCCGTAATCGATTTCGAGATGCAAAAATTGCTGGGTGTTTTTAATAGAACGACAGTGACAGACGCAAACGAAGGTCCGTGGCGGTCTGAACTACATTCCTGCTTCGAATGAGTCATTGAGACCAAATGTCAAAACAGAAGGTCCTGTTCATCTGCGTACATAACAGTGCTCGCAGCCAAACGGCAGAAGCGCCATTGAACAGGACGTGCGGGGAATTCTTTAAGGCTTAGAGTGCGGGATTAGAGCCCGGCGCAGTTAATTCGCTTGCCGAGGCGCTTCAGAATATCGACATCAATTAAGCTTTTTTGTTACACAGCCCGCGTGCGAAGGAAAGTTCATCGGAAAAAGCGGCCGCGGCGCTCGCGCCTTGCCCAACGAATCACCTTTTCCTACGGATGGGTCCCAGATCTTCCCGATCATCGCGATTTCCTCTATGACCCTCACCGCAAATTCCTGCGCGCGTTGCCCTCGCGAGTCATATCTCAGAAAGAATTTCCCGCCAATTTATCATCAAGGCAAGCTCCACAGCTGTACCGCGAATGCGATTGCGGCGCGTGCAGCATTGGACGCGTGTGAGCACGATGAATTAGTTGATGGCACCGGTTCCTTAGTACCGAGAGGGTTTTTTGGCGGTCAGATCTACGGCTCTTTGGGCAATCTCACGCAGGCGAGGACGGCATTTGATACAGCGCGCGACAAGATTGAACAGAAGTTGCGTGAGGATCCCGAAAATGGCCTTTTGCACGGAGTCCTGTGTGTAATCAACGCGGGGTTGAGCCGAAGAGAGCAAGCTCTGTCTGAAGGTCGCCGCGCCGTCGAGCTTCGGCCAATCAACAAAGATGCGGTGGATGGCCCGGTAGTGTTGACTCGTTTGGCTATGGCCGAGGCTTGGTTGCGCGAAAATGATGCGGCGATTGAACAGCTAGATTATCTCTCGAAAATTCCAGGGGGGCCGGACTACGGGCAGCTGAAATTTGATCCTGCCTGGGACAACCTCCGGGGCGACGCGCGGTTTGCTAAGATTGTCGACGAACTTCAGCCGCGTCCAATCCGGCGATGACGTAGTTAATACTTCTGGAACGCCTTTCATTGATTTCGAAGCATTACGTTCTGTTTGTGTATCAAATATTGAACGCGCTCCCAACCAGATGCGGAATTAACGGTGCCAGTGCGGTGACGAGCAGGGGATGTCGCTTCAGCGCAGCGTCCATGGCCGAAAATAATCCAGGAGAATCAAACGTCCGGGCAGGTTCCCTTTTTTCTGTTCCCGTATGATTGCTGGAAAGTCTGTCATTTTTCCAAAAACAAAGCCCCGATCAATTGGCACGAACATGTCGTCCTGATGACTTGGAAAAATAAAACGCGGCCGCAATTGCCGGACGGTCTCGGCGAATCGATCTCGACTGTCAGGCAACGCGACACCAAGAATTGCAAGATCGATGCCTTTAATTCTTAGGTCGGGTGGCGCTCCCGGAACTCCGCCAGAATCGACGTAAATTCGTTTGCCAGCGGCTTCGATCACAAACGCGAGCGGCTCGCCGACGCACCAGTCCGACGCCCTGACGGGTCTATGCGGGCTCGATTGGCGCGTCGAGCACGCGAACGGGATCTTTCCGAATAAGCGATCGTGTCGCGCCGTAAGGACGCGAATCGTCCATGGCCCGATTTTCCGAACACTTCCTGATTTTACGGCGACGCACTCGTTAGGCGGAATTCCCAAGGATTCGACAAGGTGAACCGCAGTTGGCCCGGCGATCAATTGGGCGTTCGTTCGTTGCATGATTTCAGGTGCGTCGAGCAGGTGATCGAAGTGCGCATGCGTGATTAGGATTGCGTTGACGCGAGAGCGAACGTGTTTCAAGCCTTCGCCGACGCGATTTGAATTTGATTCGATTCGTTGATTCAGCGCACTTGCCCACAAGCCAACGCGCGTGAAGTAGGGATCAACCAGGATCGCGCGACCGCCGGTTTCCAATTGAAATCCGTTAACCCCGAGATACGTCACTCGGATCGCGTTGGTTGCCGCAGGCGTGTTTCCGGTTTTGTCCGCGACGACAAGTGAAGAATATTTTTCCAGGCCGGCGTGGGCGAGTTCAGCAGTTAACAAAAAGACGCCCCAGGCCAGCAGTTTCATTCAATGACGAATGACAAATGCCGAGCGCTCAATATCAATATGCGTCGCGCTTCAGCCGATTTACTGAACCATCTGCAATACAGAGGATCAGGAACTTCATTGGAGGCTCGCGCCGTCGAGTCTTTTAGCGAATGAAAGGCGATGTGTCAGCTCCCCGGTATGTTATTGTTTACGCTATGAAGACCACGATCGAAGACTACGTTAAACGGCACGGATTGACCAAGCGAGATGTCAAACCCTTGGGCCAGTGGATTCCAGTGTACGCTGTCCCTCCCGACCGCGACCAGACTTTCGAAATTTACGGCAATGACGACGGCACGCATGTAGTCGTCATCGACACGACGCAAAAGAAATTCAAGATCGTACATGGCGACTTGCTATTTCTCGAAAGCGACTGGATGAACGTTCAAGACAGCTACGACACGGAGGCGAGAGCTTTTTGGAAGGACCATCCTGCGACTTAAAGCGGTTACAAAAAACCGCACGATGGAAAGCAGGTCAGATCACATGAGAACAAAGTGAGCGCAACCGCTGCGCATTTGACAAAAGCTCTAGCGCAACGCGCGTCTCGGAATAGGCACAGAAGTTCCCAATTTAGCGCAATTTATGGGGTCCCAAGAACGCGAAGGGACGTAACCGGATGGATCTCCCAACACGTCGCTCGCCAGTTGGCGTGCTTGGGGTCATTAGGATGAGTGTTTGTCGCCTCGCCAGCGTGGGCGGCGTCGAAAAACAACCATCCTTCAAACTCAACACGTTTGCCGGGAAGTCGATTTTTAACTGTAGCAGTGCTCCAATCAATCGCCGGAACCTGAGCAGCAACGTTTTCCCGGATTCGTGGAGTAATCTCTAGGATTACATAGGTCCGCTTGTCTTGCGCCGTAGATTTATCAGCGACGAGCGCGATATGCGTATCAGCGTCGATCGCAGCTTTAGCGCCGCAGTTACATGATTCGCCGCGAGTTCCGGGTGCGACGACTGCAACGTAGCCGCTAATTCTAGCCGCACGGTGGGCATCCCACCGTGTCTGATCATTTCCGGGCTGAACCAACGCTTGGATCGTGACAGTGCTGTCGAAATCGGCTGCAGTCGGTGGGTTCCACCGATTTTTTAGAACATTCTCGTTCGCTTTCTGTTTGCTTTTTGCTGGCGCATTACCGCGGAGAGGACATGGCTTGTGCGGAGCCGCCTTCTCTACGTAAACGTCAGCAGCATGCACCGATAGTGAAACAGCCAGAACAGATGTAAGAGCGAACAGGAGGCCTTTCACACTGTGCAAGGATCGCGGAAAATATCTTGGGATCAATTAAAAAGCGCCCACGTCTGCACCACGATTCGATGTCGAGAATTGAAAAACCTCGCTGTTTGGTCGCCAGCTTTATTCTTTTTAGCTGCTTTGCCCAATATGCGATATTTTGGAGTCTTGCAGGCTGAGTGCGGCAACTTTGGAGCGAAGCGCCAGCCCTGAAGGGAGTTGGTCATGAGTCTAGAAATCTCGGGTTCAGTTGGGCGGTGGGAAAAAGGTGCGCGAAATCTGCAGCCGGATGTGAAAACCGTGCAAGGTCTCCTGAGCGCCGCAGCCAAAATGTTGAACGCCCCCGAAATCGACCCAAAAGCCGTAGATGGAAAAATCTCACGACCTCCTGCGACATCAGATACGGTAAAGGCGATTGAAGCGTTTCAAAGCCGATTCACGGCTGCGGCGGATGGAATCATTGAAGTTGGCAGTCAGACATGGGCCGCACTACTACAGGCGGTCCCGGGAACACCGGCTGCGCAAAAAAGCGTTTCACAGGCATCTCAGGAGTTCTTCCCTTTTCCCACCGTTCCCGCCCAGAGTTGGGAAAAATCTCCACTTGCGTTCGCTTCCTTACGCTCGGGCGGTGCCCGGCTGCATGCTGGCTGTGATCTGTACTTTCCGGTGGGCACTCCAATCCACGCCATTGCCGATGGCGTGGTCGCGCGCGGCCCGTATGCGTTTTATTGCGAAACTTTTGCGCTCGAGATTGATCACGGATCTTTTCTTGCTCGTTACGGAGAGATCCAAAGCAAGACGGAGGTTGGAGCGGGAGCCACTGTCCGGGCCGGACAGAAAATTGCCAAGGTTGGGCATTTGATCGGGATTAAAGTGCCCAGCGATATGCTCCATTTTGAACTCTACGACAAGAGTGAGTCGGGCGCTCTGACTATCGCTAGTGGTCCTCGCTCCGCTATGAAGAACAATATTCCTTTCATGCGACGAAAGGATCTGATTGACCCAACACTGCATCTCAATCGGTGGCGAGAAAACTTACCGCCCGCTGAGCCTAGCGGCTGACCAGCATTAAAAACTCGGGGTTATCGGATAAGTTTTTGATGAAAGGCTTGTCATCGGGCCGGCCATCGATCGCCCGGTAACGAAGTATTTCTTTTGTGTTGCGACTGGCAACGTAAAGAAATCCGTCGTCGGCGAAAGCCATTCCGGCGGGCCCGTTCAGACCACCTGATTTGGACTCGACAAAGATGCTAGTCGAGTTTTGTCCAATATCGTGTCGCAGGATGGAATCGTCTCCGCCGTTTCCAATAAAAAGATAACGGCCATCTGTACTGAATAACAAGTGGATCGGCTTATCGACCTGACCGCTGCCTGAAACAAGATTTCGCGAGTATCGACCGGTTCGAGCCTCATAAACTCTGACGCAATCGCTTTCACGATCTGCGACCAATAATTCCTTATTTCGACCAAAAATTACTTCTCTGACGTCGCGAAGGCCATTGGCCATACGTTTCGCCGATGGAACGAATGTTCCGTGCGGCAGGCTGGCGTCGGACTCAAGGACCTGAGGAAGAGGCATCGGGAGTCCCGGTTGTCCTTTTTTGCTGGCGGGACCGTGATACCGCGTAACAAGGTTCGTATTCTGACTCGAAACATAGAGATCGCCTTCAGAATCAAACACCGCGTTAAAGGGGTGGTCGAGCCCGGGGTTCGCGTCCGGGTGGCGCTTGGTAAAGACACCAATAAAATCGTGCTGCCCAGCTTCATTGAGCCCGCCCTTGAATTTCAGGATCTCGCTATATTCAAAATAGGCGTTGACCACATATAAGTTTTTGTCTGGCCCGAAGACAAATCCTCGGAGCTCGCGAAGTTTGACGCCACCTGTGGCGCTCTTTTTGTTTAGGGCTTTTCGGAGTTCCTCTCCCTCAGCGGAGTAAACGTGAATGTTGTTCAATGAACTTTTTTCCTCGCCGCCATGAAAGCTGATGTACCATTCCTTCGGCATAACTATGATTTACTGCGGACGCCCGAAGCTGCTCACTCCTCCAAAAAAATTCGCCGACAAAACAATACCGTTTTTGTTCGTAGTTGTCCAAGAATGGAAGGACCCAACGTGATAGCCTTTTTCACCCACTCGGCTGATCTTGTTGATATTTTGCAGTTCAATGAGATTCTTTCCTTGGGCATTCGGTCATGAAAATGACCAATTGAGGACTGAATCATGGAATCTACTCCCTCAGTGATGCGTCGGCGTCGCCGCTTCGAATCGCTTATAGCGACTAGCGTGCTGTTTTTATGGGGCCACGCATTTTTACTTTGCACGGTTGACGGGCAAGAGCCACTTCCGTTGGGCAGTCCGCCTGTTCTGGAACATCCGACGCCGACAGGGGCAACCGAAGTGTCGCAACGACTTATTGCGTTCCCCTTCACGCCTCCTGATGTGAAGCTGAAAGAGACAGAGGCCCTCTCGAGTTCGAATGATTGGTTCACCAAACACGATAAGAATAAGATCGATGAGCTCGACAGTCTCGACTTCTACGCGGCAAGCGGTCCTCAAAGTGTGGGTGTCGTCCCCAAACTCCATAACACCTCAGCAGGGGTCGAGATTTATCGGCTGCCTCCCACGCTGAGCAAAGAAACGTTCGAAAAAACGGAAGGTCCGTACCGGCCGGGCATAACCAAAAAGTTCAGTAACAAAAGGTCTGGCGAGAAAATTGCCAAGTTCAAGGTGGGTACCATGGCTGAATCGGGGCTTGCCTGCTTTTATATGTCTCGACTCCTCGGACACCTTGTTGAGGTGCCGCCGGCGACTTACCGGACGATGAGCGTCGAGGAGTTCAGCAAAGTCGGCAGCCAGGCCGGTACAACCGGCCATCCGAGCTGCACCGCAGCCTGGGCTAGTCTGAGAGCGATGGTCAAATCGAACAATTCCAAGGTAGTCCTTTCAGGTGGAAAGCTTGTCTTTGGATCCCTGGCGCAAAATCCGCGTGGGGAGGAGAGCAGTCCAGAAGACTACTGGACGGTTGGTGCAATTAGAGGGCACAGCTTCTATAAGGTGCTCTCCTCGAAATCGCCGGTCGCAAATGTCGTGAATTTGAATGACGCGAAATCCCTTCAGGACGTGGCTCTTGCGCAGGACATGACGCGAGGAGTGATTCTCGACTCAATCTTCAGGCAGGTTGATCGCCTCGGTAACATTAGCGTTGAGGTGTTCCAACACTACGTGACGAGTGAAGGAAAGGTGAAATGGGACGACAAGGTGAGCGACAAGGATAAGGCTGAAGCAGTGAGCCCCATCCAGCCGTTGAAGCGAATCATGTATAAGGACAACGACGACGGGATGATGTGGGGAGTGGGTTCGATCTCTGTCGCTCCAATCCTGAGCGACACCCATCATCTTGATCAGACCGTCTACAACCGGCTGCAATGGCTTTCAGGCTTAATGCAGGATAGCGAAGCGGACTCGGGTACGAAAGTGAAGGACTACTTTGTCAACGCTGTTCACATTTCAGGCGACAACTACGACAAGCTTAAAGCCAGCGTTATTCGGCAGGCCGCTGCGCTCAAAAGCAGAGTCGACTCCAAAGACATTCAGCTCGACCTGGATTTTGGGGGCACGATGAAGAAGCTTTATGCCAAGGAGGTAGAAGCGGCCCAAGCCGGGAGGTCGGCCACGGCTACGAGTTCGCCTTCTCCGAACAACGAAACGCCAGTTCCCACCCCACAAAATTAGCAATCGGCGCTCTGGTTATTGAAAAGGCATCATGGTTAGGAGCAAGCGAGAGCAACGTTCGGCACCTGTCGCAATCCTACTCATAACAATGACTCTCGTCTCCGGACTCGCGCGGGCGGATTTTGATGTGAACACGCCACGCGGCCAGGAAACAATCAAGCATACGGCTCCTAACGGTGTGATTGAGCTCGCGATCAGATCTGCCATTTTCCCGGGGCATCCCGAGATTTATAGCGAGAAGGACATCGCGAAAGAAAAGGAACTTGCCGAGATCGATTTTTACAATGGCAAAACGAAAGAAGGATTAGACATCGTTTTAATTCCTAAGACCTACAGCACTTCCCCCGGACTTAACGTGCATGCAGTCAAGTTGCCCGATGGAATGAGTCATCTCGCGTATGCCGCAGCCCATTCGACAAAGGCCCACTCAAGTAACGACGAAATCGTAGCAAAGTATAAGCAATCGATTCCGACTCATTTCACATACAGTCCCTCCATTCTAGGTTACTACCACTTGGGGCGGTTTCTCGACACCGGTCATGTCGAACCGGCTATTGTCCGGACGATGGACGTGTCTGCGCACAAGCCGCTAGCTGATTTGGGCAAGGCGAAGGCAATCGGATCGAACAACCGAAACCAGTGGACAGAGTTAAGAGCGCTTGACGATGCCCACAGCAACCAGAGCCTCTATACCAAAGACGGGAAGCAGCTTTACGGCGCTCTTCAGGTGAATCCCGCCGGTGAACAACAGTATCCTCATTTAAGCCAGCTCGCTGGAGCTGGGGCTTTTGCGGCTTCAGCAGAGTTTGCCAAGATAGCTAACCCACATCCGTTGAACTCAAGCTATAAAGATTCGACCGGTAAACTGAATCAAGGTGCAGTTCAGCAGATCGTCCAAATCAAGGATCTCTCCGACATGATCCTCATGGATTTCATTATGAGCCAAGCTGATCGCTTCAGCGGCAATGTGCATTCGGAGAAGGTCTACGTTTGGATAGAGAATGGTGTTTTGAAAGAGGAGGCCAAAAAGAGCAATCCAGCGAAGGCTGCCGAACAGTTACAGAAGATCCCGGCCGACGCAGTCCTCGTCGATCGCATGATTATGAAGGACAACGACGCCGGCCTGATTAGCGGTAATTCGGCCAAGACGAGCCATCTCTTGGACAAAGTCAGCCACATGGATCCGAAGACTTATGATCGGCTGCTTGTTCTGCAAAAGGAGCTTCAGAAACCCGAAGTTGCGCAGTGGTACCAAACCGAACTTCTTTTTACCCCAGCCGACTTCAAGACCGCGAAGGACAACGTCGACCAAGCCGTCGGCATCTTAAGTCCCCGCAAGGACAAAAGTCTCTTTTTGGACGCAAGCGTAAGTGCAGCTCTCGGAGCGCAAGACGCAGAGTAACAGTGAATGCCGCGAGGTCTTTAGCGCATTTACCCGACTCTGTCGCTCGACCGCGGATTCTAAGAAACGAGAAAAAATGAATCAACCGCCAAACGGTGACAAAAGCATCGCCGACAGTTTGCAGTAATCAACGCGACGGATATCTTGGCGTTACGGATCGGGTTGCCATGCCGACATCCGACACAGCGTTGACGAGGACTTTGGAGAAACCTGCTTCTCCAACTGGAGGCGACTCGTATTTTTGCGCGAACGCGTTGGGTGCGCTGTTCACATTCGCACCGCATGAAACATTTCCCAAACGAATCAGAACGCAAAAGCGCACCCCTCCCACATGAAAAAGAAAACTACGACCAACCGCGTCCCTCTTCCTAAGAGTCATAAAGCCGCTCCATCCGGCGCAAAACTAGCCGGCAAAATTTATCCGGACGAGCGGTTGGAAGTCACTGTCCGCCTCCGCCGCAAACCAGGGTCAGGGACTCCCACAGTCGGAGGGGCACCGCTGACGCGTGACGAATTCCGTGTGAGCTACGGTGCCGACGCTGCGGACATCGAGAAGGTGGAAGAGTTCGCCAACGAGCACGGACTGGATGTTGTGCAAAGCAGCATCGCCCAGCGTGCCGTTCGGCTTTCCGGAACGGTCAAGGCGATGCAGGCGGCTTTTGGCGTTCGGCTCAAGGCCTATCGAACGACGAAAACCAAGCAGACATTCCGAGGGCGCACTGGCACAATCAGCGTGCCAAAGGAGCTGGCCAGTATCGTCGAAGGCGTTTTTGGGCTCGACAACCGCCCGCAGGCGCAACCCCACTTTCGCTTTCGCCCACCGAGGAAAGGTTTTCAGCCGAGGGCGGATGCCGCCAAGCCAATGACGCCCTTGCAAGTCGCCAAGCTCTACAACTTCCCGGCGAATCTCGACGGCAGTGGCCAGTGTATTGCGATCCTCGAACTGGGCGGTGGCTTTCGCGCAAAAGATCTTACGGCGTACTTTAAAAGCCTCGGCATTAAGAAACCGCTGGTCACGGCTGTTTCTGTGGGTGGCGCGCACAACGAGCCAGATGGCCCGACCAAAGACGCGAACGGAGAGGTTATGCTCGACATCGAGGTCGCCGGCGCTGTGGCGCCCGGTGCGAAAATCGCAGTCTATTTCGCTCCAAATACGGACGAGGGATTTCTAGGAGCGGTCAATGCCGCGATCCACGACAACGTGCGTAACCCCTCAGTTATCTCGATCAGTTGGGGCTCGGCCGAGGCGGGCTGGACTGATCAAACCAAAAGCGACCTTGATAACGCTTGTGCTGATGCTGCGACGATGGGTATCACCGTTACCGTCGCCGCAGGCGACCACGGCGCGCCAGACACGGATGATCCGACGGAAATGCGTGCGAACGTCGACTTTCCTGCTTCGAGTCCGAACGTGCTTGCGTGCGGTGGGACGCGGCTCATAGGTGATTCGACAGGGATTACGTCAGAGACGGTTTGGAATGACCACGACGGCTGGGCTACAGGCGGAGGAGTGAGCGAATTTTTTCAGTTACCTGACTATCAGAAAAGCGCTGGCGTACCGAAATCCATTAACCCCGGGGGCAAAGTGGGTCGGGGCGTGCCAGACGTCTGTGGTAACGCCGACAGTGATACAGGCTTCATCGTTCGCGTGGACGGCTCCAATCAAGTCATCGGTGGGACTAGCGCGGTGTCGCCGCTGTGGGCGGGGCTAATTGCAGTCCTCAATTCGGCTCGCCCCCAGCCGGTCGGCTTCATTACGCCAAAGCTTTACGCCCTCAAGTCATCCGCGAGCGCTCTCCGCGACATTACGGATGGTGACAATAGCGTCAACAAAGTGAAGGGTTACAAAGCAAAGACGGGCTGGGATGCATGCACGGGACTTGGTAGCCCGCACGGCGCGAATCTTTTGGCTACGCTCTGAAATTACACGAGTCAGTTTGATTGCCCGATTTAACTCGAAGTTAAGATGCGGGCATGTTACCGCCTATTACCGCCGACTTAAATCCCACCCTTCTTAGTTATGAAAAAATCGCGCCTTGGTCTTCTGCTCGTTTTGACTTGTTCCTCTGCAGCCGCTGGAGTCTTTCCTGATTGCAGCTATACACCGCCACCGGGTTGGAATCCTGCCAATGGCGACCCCGTTTTCGTACTTAGTCAAGACTACCCGACAACAGATCCGTCGCCTTCACTTACCCAGCCGTGGAAGGCGATCGATTTTCGTCAACAACCCGCCGCTTATATGCAAGCGGTCATCGACTACTGCTACGAAGGCAATCTTGAGGTACAGTTTCGCGGACAAGACAACACTACACGCAAATGGTATCACGCCCCCTGGTTACACCCCGGCCCTAACGGACGCGAGTTTACGCATGGGCTTACTGGAGAACGCATGTCGCGCTCACTCGAACTGGCGGCAACGCAGACAAGCACGCCTCACAATTTTGCCGTCGGCTTATATAATCCAGCTGGCGGCTATACGATTGGGCGCGTATGGGCAGATCTGAATCATCCCGATGCAAGTAAAGCGGTATTCTCTGAGGGGACCGTCGCATTCAAGCTGCTTTTCACACAGGCCACAAAAGACCAGGTGGCTTTTCTCGATGGTGCTCCCGAGTGGATCGCCGACACGGAACGATCGAATGACGCCAACCAAATCCGCGGAAGCAAGGTGCGCCTCCTTCAGATCGACATCGCGGTAAAAGACAGTCGTTCTAATAAAGGTGGTTGGGTATTTGGCACCTTCCAATTCGATAGCAGCGCGGTTGGGCAGGATCCCTGGCGAAAGCTCACTCCCGTAACTTTGATGTGGGGAGATGATCCTGCTTTCACTCCGGCAAATTACGACCCAGCGAACGGACACATTCCCCAGGAGTCGTGGATCAACAGCGCTGCGCCCATTGTAACTTATCGATCAAGCGTTCCTCCGTCTTCAACTGCTCCCCATGTTCTTGGCTGGGCCGGCCGCGGAAACGGGCCAGTCGATAACCCTGTATCTTCTTGCTTAAGCTGCCACAGTGCAGCGGAGCAGAGAAAAGCGTCGAACATGTTGCCATCCGGGACTAGCGACCAGCAAAAGCTACTTTGGTTTCGGAACCTCGCTCCCCTCGAACCTTTTGATAATGACGGTCACCACCAATCGCTCGACTTCTCTCTTCAGCTCGCCGTCGGAATCGACAATCAATCGCGCTCTCCAGCCGCACACCCTTTTCTGCACTTCTTCCTTCCGTCTAAGAGCAGCATCTCGCGCGATCCTTCCCAGTAATTGCGGGATTCCCAGACGCGCCATCGCGCACTTTTTCGCATTCGAGGCTGTCTGTCTGTTTCAGCGGCGAAAAACATGAAGTCTTTCGCCTGCAGCAACGCCAAAACCCGAGTCGAGAAACCGGATTCGATTGATCCGGTAGGTATCGTTGTAACCAGTGCCTGACCAGGTGTCTCCGCCGTCGATTGTGTGGAGAAAACTATTCGGATAGGGGATTCCGGACGTCCCTCCAATCCAGCCTTCCTCCGGGCTTACGAATCCAATCCCCTGCAAATAAAAACTGGATGGAGAGAGCCCGACGGAAGGCAGGGAAATACTTTTTTGGATCCAATTGTCCCCGCCATCCGTGGTTTGATAATAAATGACCTTAGAATAGGAACCGTTTTGTTGAAGTGAAACGAAGCCAATCTGCGGCGTCGGCCAGGACATTTTCCAACAATAAGCGCACGAAACAGTTGTTGTTAGGACCGGTGTCCACGTATCGCCGCCATCGGTTGTTTTGGCAATTCGGCCATAATAAGGCGTCGAACAATCGGCGGAAAAATTGTGTGGGTCCATGCCCACGACAAATCCATTCAATGGATCTTTGAAATAAACATCCATGATGCCATTCATGATGCCCATCGCGGTGAGATTGCGGATTGTCCAATTGTCTCCACCGTCCGTGCTCTTGATGAAATAAGCCGGACCTCGCACCCGTCCTCCTCCAAAAATATGGTTCGCATCTAGAATATACATCGCGCACAGGCCCTTCATTCCTGCCTCTTTGAATCCAGGCACATTTTGCCATGTGTCACCGCCATCCAAAGTTTGGTACAGCACATTCGTGTCGGAGGCAGCGCCATCGTAAGACCCGGCGCCCAAATTTCCGGCAAAACCGCGCGCGGCCGACGCGAATCCAATGCAACGAAAATGCGTGCCCGGTTTGGTTAGCTTGAGCACCCAATTGGCTCCGGAGTCGACAGTTTTGTGAATCAGCCCGTTCGCGCGCACCGACCAACCCCTGTTATGGTCGATAAAATAAACGTCATCATGCCGCATCGTTCCGCTGGGAGATCCTGGAAATTGCGACCACAGGCCCACGAGTAACAACAGACATGCAAACAAAAAGAATTCAACATGGATATCTTGCTCTGTTAGAAAATACCAGTTGCAACAATCATTTTGTGCGATCACTGCGCGTTGTTTTGCTCGTGAATGTCGATTTGACTTGCCACGTTGCGTTTCTCGGGGTCAGTTTTCTTGTTTATGCACAGCCTTCCCCGTTTCATCGGGCTGGCTTATCGCGCCAGGGTTAACTTTTGTGCCTGGGTTAATCTTCGGGTGCATCCACGAGGGATGGCTTCGACGCTAGTCGCGCAAGGCTCGTCCAAGCGGAGGTGAAAGTTGGTTGGATCTAACGGACTGAGGAGGGATGCTTCCAGGGGCAATGGCTCATTGGGTCTAGCGGACGTACTCGAAGACGAATTCGCCCAGCTCCACGGAGGTCTTCCGACCGCGTATACACGCTTGGTCGGAACACAAGCTCGGCTGAGAGCAATCTCGTCGGCGATCCATGAGTTGCCGGAAAAGCGGGCCGCACTTTGTATTTCCGGCGGGGGAATTCGCAGCGCGACGTTCGGTCTTGGCGTCTTACAGGGACTAGCCCGCTGCGGCTTGCTCGATAAGTTCCATTATCTTTCCACCGTTTCTGGCGGCGGCTACATCGGAAGTTGGCTGACTGCCTGGATCCATCGCGCCGACGGCGGCATTGCCAGCGTGATGAAGCAGCTCGCCAACGGGCGGGATGACGAGGGCCTCAATCCCGAGCCCGTCGAAATTCAAAATCTCCGCAGCTACAGCAACTATCTCAGTCCGCAGCTGGGATTACTCTCAGCTGATAGCTGGACACTCGTAGGGACCTACTTGCGGAACCTTTTTCTAAACTGGTGTGTCATCATCCCTCTTCTCGGTGCAGCGCTGACACTGCCTTGGATTTATACGGCGATACTTATGACCGATCCGCCGCCTTACAGCGACGTGCCATTATGGGCGGGCGTCGTGTGTATCATCATTAGCGTTGCCTACATGGGAGTCAATTTGCCGTGTGGCCGCAATGTTCGTTGGGACCAGAAAAGGTTTCTCATTTTCTGCCTTCTACCACTTTTCCTCGGGTCCGCTTTGATAACCACTCAGTGGGCGTGGTTTAGCTACTATGGGCGCGAGCTGCCCGCGTGGCCGCTTTTTGGATTTGGGCGAGCATACACCTGGGTACCTTTTCTATATCTAGGAATTGTTCTCCATTTGTGCTCATGGTTAGGATCACTGCTACCGGCCCATGGCTTTCGTTTTTTCGAATTTGTCGCCGTTATTGTATCCGGCGCGCTCGGTGGTGTGACTCTCTGGTTCGGTGCAACGGAGCTATTTTCGCAGCCGGTTGCAAAAATGGAACTGTATACCTGTCTTGGTGTTCCGTTTCTCATGGCCCTGTTTTTTTTGGCAATCATGGCCTTCGCTGGAATCTCGAGCCGTTGGACTGACGATTCAGATCGCGAGTGGTGGGGACGCGCAACTGGTTGGCTGATCGCGGGCTCAGTTGGGTGGTTGGCAATCAGCTCACTTGTTATTTTCGGGCCGCTCCTGCTTTCGATCTCGGTCTCGGCAATATCTACGCTGGTCGCGGGAGGGGCCGCGGCCACGCTTACGGTTTCGGCTGGCCGCAGTATCTTGGTTCCCGCGAACATAACTCAGGGCGAGCAGCCTGGACCCTTAGGCCGGTTTTTTTCCAAGGCAGCCGTAGTAGCGGCAGTTATTTTTGTTGTGGTGCTCCTGATTCTTATCACTCAAATGGAAACATGGGCGATGCAGTATCTCGGGGGCGCCCTCCATTTTCCCTGGAACCTTCATAATCCATCACACTTCCTGGGACGCTCCGTCACTTATCTCAATGTGATCCTCTTCACCCCGTGGCGCTTCGTCGTTGCTGGCGCCCTTAGCCTCACGCTCATCGGTCTTGCGATGGCCGCGTTGATCGACACAAACAAGTTCTCACTTCATGCGATGTATCGTGATCGTTTGATTCGCGCATATCTCGGCGCGTCCAACAAACAGCGCGATCCAAATCCATTCACTGGCTTCGATGAGAATGATAATATCCGAATGAGAGAGCTATGGACGGACAAATTTGGCAAACGGTTGCTGCCGGTTGTGAACATTGCGCTTAATCTTGTCGGTGGCAGCAAACTGGCGTGGCAAGAGCGAAAGGCTGAGAGCTTTACCGTCTCACCGCTGCATTGTGGTTCTTACGAAGTTGGTTACCGGACGACCGACGGTCCGCCAGGAAAACGGTATGCTGGAACTGAAGGGATTTCGCTAGGCGGTGCCGTAACCGTCTCGGGTGCGGCGGCGAGCCCGAATATGGGTTATCACTCATCTCCGTTAGTCACTTTTATTCTTACCCTTCTCAATGTTCGGCTGGGCGCGTGGCTTGGAAATCCCGGTTCGGCCGGTGATTCGACCTACAATCTTAGTCACCCCACGTTCAGCGTTGTCCCAATGATTGCGGAAGCGTTTGGGCTAACGAAGGACACAAGTCGCTATGTTTATCTCTCAGATGGGGGCCACTTTGAAAATCTTGGTCTCTATGAGATGGTGTTGCGGCGTTGCCACTATATCGTCGTGAGTGATGCCGGGGCAGATCCGCACTGCTCCTTTGCCGATCTGGGCGATGCCGTGCGCAAAATTCGAATCGATCTTGGAATTTCGATCGAGTTCGACGAAATGAATATTTTTGCGCGAAGCGACGACGTCACCCACAACCAAAATCGATGTCGGTGCGCAATCGGCCGGATCTGCTATTCAGCAGTAGACGGCGCAACGGCTCCGGACGGGGTCCTTATTTATATCAAACCGGCATGTTATGGGAATGAGCCTCGCGATATCTATGAGTACTTCAGGAACAGCAAGACCTTTCCGCACGAAAGCACGAAGGATCAGTTTTTCTCAGAATCTCAATTTGAAAGCTACCGAATGCTGGGCGCGTACACCATGGAAAAACTTTGCAGCGACTGCGGCGGCGATTTCTGCTGTTTCATTGGCAACATTCTAAAAGGGCACTTAGAAGTGAAAGCGCCCGAGTGGCTGGGTAAATTGATTAACTGCCAGACGTAAAGCACGAAATATGCGTCCCTGGGCTTGCACCCCAAAGAGGCGTTGCCCAGCGTGACTAAGGAGGCGAGCGGTGCAAGAAAGCTTGAATGAAAAGACGAGTGAAAGAGGAACAGCCGCCGCTAAGCAAAAAGAGCACGCAATGGGAGTGGGACGAAAGATATCGGGTCTGGGACGCCAACCGGAAAATCTTTGTTTATCCGGAAAACTGGATCGAACCAGACGTAGTCCTGCCGAGCTCATTTCGGATATCGCTGGGTGACGTTTTGGCAGCGGTTCGGGCAAAGTGCCGAGAAGGGGCACAACGGTTGCACAAACTTAAGTTGAGGCGCGCGAAAGGCCTTCGCGTCCTGCTCACCGGCAAAGACGGGACGGCTCTGCTTGTCGCTGCTCAAACTCTCGCCAGCGATCTAGAAATGAACCTGTATCGCGTCGATTTAGGCAAGGTCGTCAGCAAATACATTGGTGAGACGGAGAAAAACCTGGGTCAAATCTTTGATGCTGTTGAGAAAAGTGACGCGGTGCTCTTGTTTGACGAAGCCGAGGTCCTTTTTGTCAGCCGCACCGAGGTCAAGGATAGCCACGACCGCTACGCCAACATCGAGCTCAATTATCTCTTGCAGAGACTTGAAAATTTCGGAGGCCTCTCGATCCTGGCGAGCAACAAGTGCGATGATTTGGGCAGCGTGTTGTTGCGGCGATTTCCCTTCACCATCCGCGTGCCAAAATTATCGCGTTCGCGTCTCCTACCTGACGCTTAATCCGAGAAGTTGCAGTCTGCCCCGGCCTCAAGCATCGAGAGTTACGGATTGCTGATTATCAACGCAGAGCTTACTGCTGAGAGGCCTGTTCGGGCATAGATGTCTGCCCCTGAGAATTCTGTTGGGGAGGCGCCGCCGCCGCTCTTTTGGCGGCCCATCTTGCTTTCATCGCGGCTGAGAGTTGCGCACGGCCTTCGGGTGTGATGTGGCTTTTTTTCTTTGCCTTTTTGAACGAACTCCGTCCGCTTGTACCCTCCGGTTTTGGCGCAGTCATTGCGATTAGGCGTTGTTGCACCGTTTGAATCGGTTCTGAAACCCCGCCAACCGTAAGGGCTTTCCGAGCGCGGGCTGAGGATTTACTTTTGGCTTTAGCCATTTTCGCTGCCTCCACCGTTCTGAGCTTTCGTTTCAGGTCCGCAAGTTTCGTTGCGCCTTTTTGTAGACGAGCCTCAAGGCGTCGGATCTTCTTGATGAGTTTTTTTTGCCTCATAAATTGAATAACCTCCGTCGGACCGCCGAGACGAACTAATATAGACTCAAT